>Ga0315296_10000353_pt1 | contig 42680 bp, 38 predicted proteins | sample YL17G14_18_MG_FD_203921 | JGI IMG/M metagenome (GOLD analysis project Ga0315296, IMG submission 203921) | Sediment microbial communities from Yellowstone Lake, YNP, Wyoming, USA - YL17G14_18 | ecosystem: Environmental > Aquatic > Freshwater > Lake > Sediment | place: USA: Wyoming | collected... | reverse complement strand
CCACATCTGAGCCTACTGTCCCTTCCGGGATTGTCTCATTCGGCTCAGCAGATCCGGTGTGTGCCAGACATTTAAGCTGCAAGGGCTCGCTTACTCCACGACCAGAAGTCGGGAGCTTGCGCTCGCCAAGTTATCGTCAGGACTGTCATCGCCCCGGGACTGAGGTGACCAATCCAAACCTACTCGTGATGCAGCATAGAGCGTTACAGAAAACGCATAAGCTGCATCTTGACCAAGCAAGGTTCAAGTAATTCCAACCGAAATCCAGTCGGGCATGCAACTCACATGTCGCATCCTTGGCACTCTGTTCGTTCTTGCCGTGCTCGGCTGCGCTCTTGCCGTCGGATATCTCATGAGCATTGCTCAGCAGCCTCCGGAAGGAGGGGCCTACCCACAGGTTCGTCGATCGCCCATATCAATTCATGATGCAAGCGACTTCACGCCCCCCAATTCCACCACGGGGTGCGCCTGTGTCGTGGCTGGCTCGGGAAGCGCAAGAGATCCATATGTAATCGCGGGCTGGGAAATAGACGCCTCCCAGAGTGACGGGATATCTGTGGCGTCCGTCGATGATCACTTTGTGATCACTCAGGTCAACATCTCTGGAACCCGACAGCATGTTGCAATACGTCTTGAGAACGTTCAAAACGCGAAGATCTCCAACTCCACGATTGCCGGGACCTTTGTAGCCGTGTCGATCCGCGGGTCGAAGAACATTGCAGTTGTTGACAACGCGATAGGGGAATCTCAATACGGGGTCTGGTTGGAAGCTTCAGACTCCAATACCGTGGTTCATAACAACATTGAGAGCATTGGTCGGGTCTCGATATTTGTTAGGGGCTCGGACAACCTAGTGGAAGATAACTCGATAGAAAGAACTTATGGTGGCATAAACATTGATGGAACTATGGGCCCCGCGGACCACAACATAGTCAAGAACAACACGATCAGAGCAGCCCAAGAGTATGGGATAGCACTCTGGCGGGCTCGTGGTAACACGATCGCTTCCAACATCATTACTGATGGACGAGGTGCGGGAATTGCCATAACAGATTCGTCGAGCAACAATACAATCCAGAGCAATAACGTAAGACAGAACACGGGTGACGGCATATTGATCATTGAGGGCTCCTCAAATAATCTTGTGCAAAGAAATGTGTTCGTAGGGAACGGCGACGGGATCAACACGTTTGACCTCCACTCGGAGGCTTCTAACAACACATGGAGGGACAATACTTACTTAACAAGAAGCAGCGATACTCTTGGATAGGCACGTAGGTTCCACGTTACATTTCGGTCGAATCGAGCATGATCACGCATCGCCAGCGCAAGTCTATCATCACACGCCTGTGTAGTAGTTCTTTTCGGCAAGTCTCGCCGCCATCATTGATAGCCTCCCTTGAAGGGAGGAATGCACTTTCTCGCTGGGATAGACTCTTTGTCCTAGTGCTTTGCGTGAGTCTCGTCCTCCGTCTAATGTTCATTGGTGTTCCGCCTCTCGTGACTGATTGCGAGCCCGCCCACTGTACTGCTCAGGACCTAGGTCTGATCTTTGATGAATGGTACTACATCAATGCTGCAAGAAACATCATTGGAAGGCCGATCATTCTTGGGTATACGGGGGACCTGACAGCCATCACCAACAACTCGACCCTGACCGTGACAACACGTTACTACACTGTCACCTATGTCTACGCGAATGCCACGAAGTTCACTGATCCCAATCCGAAACATCCTCCTCTGGCAAAACTCATAGTGGCATTCTCTGCCTTGCTGCTTGGCGAGAACGCTGTAGCGTATAGACTGCCAAGCGCGATCTTCGGAACTCTTCTCCTCCTGTTCCTCTACCTAGCTGTAAAGAAACTCGCCACCGACCAAGTTGCCTTCTACGCGGCGACCTTCCTCTCGTTTGAAACACTAACGTTCATTCACTCGCGCATATTCACGTTGGATATCTTCATGGTCTCTCTGATGGTGCTCGGCTTCTGCCTCTTTCTATTCGGCCACCACTTTGCCGCAGGAGCTGCAACGGGGCTCTCAGCCCTCTCCAAGGAGCTGGGTGTGATTGGACCTGCAATCATCCTGAGCTTCCTCATTCTTGAGCAAGTGGCGAGCCGCGATCTCAAGATTGGGCAGACAGCCAAGGTTGCCGCCAAGGTCATGCTCGGCTTTGCCCTGCCCGTGATTCTGCTCTCCGCATCGATGGCGATTTGGTGGAACGTGAGTCCATCCCAGCAGATCCAGGATATCACTTCTTTGGGTAACTTCAAAGTCGACCACTACAACTTGAATGGATCCTACGTTGACATTGATTCCAGCTACGCTCAGTTCGGGAGGATTTGCCCGCCTTGGCTATGGCTACTTAACGGGAACGCCATTGAGTACTTCAACCGTGTGATAGGCGGCAGTCTCGTCGTCAAGTATGTAGGTGCCATGAATCCGTTGCTTGTCTACATCATGCTGCCGGCAGTCGCATATTCGATGTGGCATTACTGGAGTACTCGCAACCGAGCTGATCTATTCGGGCTTACATGGTGGGCTTGGAGCTACATCGTCTATTATCCTCTCGCATTTGCAGGCCGGGCGATGTACCTGTTCTACATGTTGCCAGTGATGGGGGCTATATCGCTCATGGCAGCCAACCTGATGTGTCATCCCAAGATGAACGCATACGTTAGATATCTGTACACAGGTACTGTCATCGTCGTCATGCTTCTGCAGTTTCCAATGAAACCACTGCTGTAGACGCCAAGAACGCCTGTGAGTTGCGGACTGTCAATCTGTCTGTCTTTGAGCAAGTCGAAGCGGCAAGCCCCTCTACCAACTGCGCGTAACCGAGAAGACGAACCAGATCCAAGGGTTGCTCGCAAAACATCTCGGAACCGCACGATTGATGTCAGATACTTGAGCTACTCCTTGACCACACAGACTTCAAGTCGCTTTCTCTGCCGATTAGTGCTCTGCGCGACACGAGTTGCCACGTCATCTGTGTGGCCCTTCTCGAGTGACCTACACAACTCGCGGAACGAGCGGCCTAGTCACGTGAAACTGGTGTGCAGTTACGTGCGTGATATCGTCGCGATCTTCGACCGAGGAACAGAACTGCGAGTGCTATTGCGAAGATGAATGACAGTGCAGGCGTCGGAAACTCGGGTACTACCGTGGCTACGAGACTCTTTGTGCCCGAGACATAACCGGGCGCAGAGACATGCACGGTCAGATTGAAGTCGCCTGCAGTTTGCGGGGATGTCCATTCAATCCACTGGCTACCAGTGGAGTTGAAGGTTCCTCCGCTTGCAGTCCAAGAGTAGGTCACGGCGGGGCTGCTGCCATCGCTCGCCGTTGCTTGTGCCCCCGTGATACAGACTGATTGGCCGGCGGTGAGGTTTAGGGTCGGGCAAGGGTTGACAATAACAACATCAAGCACAGGCCCCCCCGGTATTTGTACGGACCAAGCAACGTCCTCGCCCACGCCCTCGACCTCACTGCTGATCTCGAACGTATGGAAGCCTCCCTCAAAATCGACGGGAACTTCTGTTGCCGCCGTTACGACCGCTCTACTCTCACCGTCCACAAAGAACTCATAGCTGCCTGAAGCTGCGTTGAGGACAAGCAGACCACTCGTTGAGCTTGGAAACATGACTCCGAAACTGCTGACGCGCACGTCAGAGTTTGCCGGGATTTGACCACTGAAGTTTGCTGACGGTTCAGGTGGAAGTTCGAACGCAATCTGGTAGCTGATTGAGCCGGTCGCTGCGTCGTCAGCCTCGACTGTTACGCTGTACGGTCCCGCGTCAAGAGGACATGGCGGCGCGGCTGTGGGAGAACAATATGTCCATCCTTGCCCCATGAGATAGTCCCAGCTGTCCCCGGTCTCCTCTATGATAACGTATATGACATCGTTCATGTCAGAACCGCCTGTGACAGTGTAGTGAAAGAGGAATCCCGGTTCCGGGATATTTCGGTCGAGCTGCCAAGTCAGTGTAGTGCTCTGGCCCGGAGTTAGGGTTCCAGAGAATGTCTTTAAGATCTCCGGGGCCGCCGCTGCGGCACTCGGGAGAATCCACACCGACAGGGGAACCATGAATAAGAGAGACAGGAGAAGTCGGCTTTCCCATTTCAAAGGCAATCATTCGCAAGAGGCATGGAGTCCTGTTCTTAAGCCTTCGGGGAGGCAGACCACGAAGGATCTGCGTTCTCACATTCCGAGAAATAGCGTTGGCCGGCTCTGGCCGCGACATAGCCAGATAGTGAGCGTTTCTATGCTGACAATGCCAAGTCAATGGCCTTGGAGAATGCGTCGGTGATCACGACGCCCTGAAACCTGCTCAATATCGTTCCTGACTTGTCAAGGACAAAGTATGTTGGAGTCGCATTGACTCCATATGCTGAGAATACCGAGTTGTCTGCATCAAGAACATGCGTCCATGTTGCGCCATACTCCCGAATGAAGGCCGCTGTGGATTCCGCTGTTGCATTACCCTGGGTGCCAGCAACCGAAAGGAAGACCACGTCCTGGCCACTATACCTGTAGTACAGAGAGACAATTGATGATTCCATCTCTTGGCAGACATGACACCATGAGACCATGAACTCGAGAACAACCACCTTTCCCCTATAATCAGACAGGCGCACCGTCTGATCAGTGAGCCCCTGAGCGGTCACCACCTGCAATCTAAGATCGGGCGCCATGTCCCCAGGGTTCCCGGGCGCCCTGGACGGCTGCGAAAACACGTACAGCCCCACAATTACCACAACAAGGACAACGCCAACGAACAAGAGCGTCCGAGTTCGACCCGACCGTTGAGGCTTCCCGGCAGACGCCCTTTTCTTCTTCTGTGCTGTCCTAGACAATTCAGATCCTCGATTCAGTCGTGGCTCGAAAATATATGCCTTTCACAGACCGACATGCGTGGCATTTGAGAATTAGGCCGCTTCCAGCTATCACCATTGAGTCACTGTGTTGAGCTTGAGTTGGGCGAGGCCGGTCATACGAATCCCAGCTCCGATGAGATTCAAGAGATCATTGGTCCATGCTGTAGGCAGTCACATTTCGCCGGCGACGATTGACCTCCGAGGGCAAGTGCTACTCTGAATTGCGGAGTCCAAAATGCAGCAGATAATCAGCGAGCTTGACGGTTTCCAGAAATGCGCAAACATATCAACTGGAGCGGCTTCTTGGGAGTAAGCTGCGAAGGTTGGCGGCCCGAAACGGTGAGGTGTGTATGAAGAGTTGCGAAACAAGCGCGCGGTCGAAGTTGCAGCGGTCATAGGTGTCTATCTCCTGTTCCTAGCAGTGGGCGCGTACAGCGGGCAGACAGCGATCAGTATCGAGCTTGTGAACCCTCCGGATGAAGCGAAGTCTCAGTCCTCTCCTGTCGAGCTTGTCGCAAAGGTTACGGTTAGAGGACAACCGTTGTCTAATGTCAGCTTGACATTCAGGATTGATCACTCGGGGACCGAAGAGGCAAATTTCGACACAAATACAGATACGCAGGGGATGGCCAAGATCACGTTCGCAGCACGCTCGGGGAATTACACATGGATGGTCACCGCGAAGAAGCCCGGGTACCCAAATATCAAGTCGACTTGGCAGAGTTTCTCTGTTACCCTCTCGCTTACGGTGGACAGCCTATTGCCCTCTAGTTCCATTCTTGCACTCTCTCCAGTCAAATTCAAGGCGAGAGTCACAAAGGCAGGAGGGAGTCCGGTTGAATCTGCAAATGTGACATTCTACCTCGATTCCAGGAAAGTTGGCTCGACATTGACTGATACACATGGAATCGCGAGGTTTTCGAGCCCGGCCGAACCAGCACGACACACATGGTTTGCGTCTGCCAGCAAGGACGATGAAGGCGGGATCTCGGACGTTACCACTTTCGTAGTCGGATCAACATTGGCATTCACAGTAGGGGACTCTGACTCCAGGTCTCGTGGCTCGCAATTTTCTGCCGGGGATATTCGCTACCAGGTCGAGACTGCGCTCGTGACATTCGATTCAGATGAAGCGCGGGGAAGATCGGAAGCTGCCTTACAGGTGACTCATGATGGTGAGTTCGACTGCTCTGAGCAAATAGTCCAGGTGCGATAGGAAGAGGTAAGCAACCAACGTCCCGGCAAAAGCCAGCCGGTCGGGGCTCCTCAAGGATGATCCCGACCCATTTACCCTGCGAATGACGCTCTCAGCGCCAAGTGCACCTGTCAAGTACAAGGGGACCATGTAGAGGCCTCTCCAAGTAAAGTCAATGTCGGGCGTGATTATCGTCGCAACAACAGGGATGAGAGTCATCGCCGCAACGGCGTTCCTGAAAAGACGCCTTTCGAAGCCACTGTCAAGCAAACCTATGATGGATAGAAGGGTTAGGAACGGGAGATCAAGCCGGTTTCCGCCATAGTCAAAGGCATAGTCAAGGGCAGACAGAGCTGAGTTGAAGGTCTGGGACGTGATTGCTTCCATGAGGCGGTTCCAGCCGAGAGCGAGCCAGAAGCTCGGGTCAAGTCCTTCAGGTCGGAAGCCTAGGAGTGGGATCGCCGCAAGAAAAAGGAATCCGATGGGGATGACGATAGCGCCAAGCAATACGCCACCCATGATCTTCACATCGTACGTCAGCATGTCACGATCAATTCTTCGAATCGAGACAAGCGACGCGAATATGACGAGCACCAGCACCGCGAGAACTATCACCCACATGTAGGCGTAAGACGCAAGCAGGACAAATGACAACACAAGTGAGCCAGCGGCCGCAAGCCTCGAGCGAAGCCTAACCGATCTTAGGACTAGGGCAAATGTGAAGTTTGCCACAGAGAGAGCAAACCAGTTGGTGATTATGCCCGCACTCATTCCGACGATTGTCTGAGACGAGACTACGGACAGAACCGCTGTCAGGCCTGCAATCCAAGAGCTACCGGTTCCCTCTTTCACAAGCGTGAAGCCGCTCAGAGCCAACAACACGGAAAGCACAGCCGGCATCAATCTGACGACCCATTCCGGGCTGAGTCCCGTGATGCTCTTGATCAGAAAGAGAAGCACGATAAAGAGTCCCCTGTCGCCCTGAAATAGCAGAACGGCCTGTTCCGGTCTGCTAATCGATCGTAGTTTGTCTATGTAGAACCAGGAATCACTTCCGAGAACTCCGGTGAAATGGACAGTCAAATATGGATAGAGCGTGATTGCGACACTCAGGCCCACCGATCCCGCGAGGATTACATACGGAACGGCCTTCCAGAAGGGGACAACGTCCTTAGCTAACTCGCAACCCGGAGACGCATGATCCTTCCTAGCATACTTGCCTTTCATTAGCTTCTGGAAGACCCGGCGAGCCAACGTTTGAAGAGGGCCCATGAACAAAGCCGCGATAGAAGCAACGAAGAGCGCCACGAAAATCGCCAAAAGTAGAGGCCGCGCAAGAAAGAACAATTCCACATCAATAGCCAGCATCTTCAGCCAAGTGTCCGTCATGGTTAGAAAAGAGGACCCTGAGGTCAAAGCAGTGAATATGCCGAATCCCCACAGCAGGACAGCAACGACCCCGCCCGCAGCGGTCACCATAAGAAACGCAAAGACTCCCACGCACAGGAGCCGCGCAGCCGCGCCGGTTTCTATACCGACGTATCTTCTTGATCTTGATACGAGCGTGTAGGCTGCTAGGAACCCCGAACCTACGAGCAGTGTTGCGCCTACAAAGTAGGACACGCCAGCGACAACCAATGACGAGAGGGGGAGAATGAGAAATGTCAGAGCCGAAACCAGATCAGGCTTTACTCTTGTGCAAGCAAGCTTCGGAATGCTCGGAGATATCATGACGAGAAAACTCACGCCCCAGACGACCCAATCCCATGTGGGGCCGAGGATAGACGGATTGAGAACTATCCACCACTGGTAGTAGCGTATGTGCCAGAGCAGCCCAGTGAGACTTCCGAGCAGTACAAGACCAAAATAGAGCAACAGACCGGCCGCCAGGAGAGGAACGAGGGAGAGCCGCCGCTGAAACTCTGTCGAAAACGATCCGCGACCCAAGAGTCTCTCCTGAGTATTGGCTTCTTTCCCGACTACCATCGACAGTCAGATCGCTCTAATTCGTGCCCAATCATCCAGAACCTTCTTAGCACTAGGATTGCGCCGCAGCTGGCACTGATATTGAGCATCTGCACGGTCCTCACACCGAGGCCCTAGAGATCACTAGAAGACATAATAAACATCGGGGAATTCACTATTTGGAGTTCGTGGTGGAATCTAGAATCGTAGGATCGTCCTCGTGAGAGCTTGAGGAGGTTGGCGAGGTAGCCACGACGAGATGTGTCAGAGGGTCAAGACCGTTGTTCCGAAGGAATCTCCATGTCATGCTCTTTGTCGTCTTGATTGTGGCCTCATCGGTTCTCGGCGTCATAGTGGTGCAGCTCCTCGCGGGACCGCATGTCTCATTTGCGCCACGTCGATCCGCAATCGTTGATGAACTTTCCATCGACTATCCAAATCCAACAGCAGTCTCTTCGTTGGTAACCACTATGGAGACGGCCGGGTTCTCTGTTGACCTCTACGGGCCATCCGAAGTAACAGTTGAACTGTATCGGTCTCTGCCGGCAAGGAGATACGAGTTCGTGCTGTTTCGTGTGCACGCAGCCTTCCATGACGGAGACACGTGGCTGTTCACCTCAGAGGCCTACTCGAAAGAGGAGTTGCTGAACAAGTATGCGGTCGAGTTGGTCACGGATCAAATAGCGCCGGCAAGAAGCTTTGTGGGAGAAGGAAGAGTACTCGCCGTCAGCCCCGAGTTCATCCGCAAGAGTAGGGGCAACTGGATGGGCGCAGTCGTCGTGTTAGCTGGCTGCTACGGAACCACAGGTGACAGCCTACCCAAGGCGTTCGTAGACCGAGGGGCATCTGCTGTAGTTGGGTGGAATCAAGCGGTGAGCGCAGAGCATGCGGATTTGGCAAGCCTTGAGCTGGTGAAACTCCTCTTCGTGGATAAGATGAAATTGAACGCCGCCGTCCACGCAGTGATGCTTCACATTGGTCCAGACCCGAGTTACCACAGCTCGCTCACGGTCTACCCTACCGACAATCTTTCTGATCAGACCCTGTACTTGTGCGCCGATCGCTCTTTTCGGAAATCTCGATGTCTCTGCGCCGAACCAGCGTTCTCCCACATGTGATGCGGATGCGGTTGTCATTTGCCGGTAGTAGACACCTGATGAACGTTATCCCGCCGGTTACTTAGAGCCAGATCTTCTCTCTCATGACACTGATCAGAGTGAACAGGATCACAGCGGCAAAGAATGCGAGAATACCTACGAAGCCGAAAGCTATCGACATCAGTGCTATGTTCGTAACGAGTCTTCCCTCCTTTGAGTATATGTCAATGGTCCACACTCCGAATCCAACGGATATTGCGAGAGCCACTGCGGATAGTCCCCCGTAGAACAGGAGCGGATGCCTAATCGACGTGAACTTGATCACGCTCGCGATGACGTCAAGGCCGTGATAGAGCGGGTTGTGCGTGGAGGTCTCCAGTCCGTGGTACGCTGCGGTGGCGGGCACCTCCGAGATCCTAAGATTCCGCTCCACAGCCTTCATCAGTATCTCAACGCTGGCGCCCATTCCCTGCTCCGTGGGCGTGATCTCCTCCAGCGCCCTTCTGCTGTAGGCTCGGAACCCGCTTTGCGCGTCGGTCAGCTGTGTGTGCGAAGCAGTTTCGGTGAGTCTTGTTAGAGCTCTTATGCCGGCCTGCCGGTATCTGGGCGACTCAGCCTTGTTGCTCTTGGTCAGGAATCTGGAGCCCACCACGATATCCGCCAACCCCTCTGTGACAGGCTCAGTCACACTTGGGATCTGATCTGGATCATGCTGCCCGTCGCCGTCAAGAGTGACAAGGACGTCTGCCTTCAATTCTCGAGCAGCGCTGAAGCAAGATCGGATCGCCGCACCGTACCCGAGATTCCGCTCATGCCTAACAACAACCGCCCCGAGGCCCTCAGCGATCAGTGCAGTATCGTCCTTGCTTCCGTCATCAACAACGACCACCCTGTCCACATGCTTCCGTGCTCTAACAACAACCTTGGCAATTGTCTTCTCCTCGTTGTAGGCAGGGATAGCCGCCACGATCAAACCTTAAGACCCGCAGAGTGTCTTGGAATGAAAGGCCATTCCCTAACTGGCGGTTAAGCGTATCGCCGACTGAGAAGACGAGCTTCCACAGGGCGTCAAAGGGTGCAACGCCGATGCTAATTAGGACCGAGAATACTACTCATCGCGAGAGCGTTGAAGCGTCTGCCTGCAGATGCAGATCGGTGCTAACTAGCGATAGGTGAAGACGTGCTTGACATCCATAACGACCCCGGTGGACACAGCAGAGATGTCAGGCACGGGATCCCCGCATGTTTCGGTTCTTGTTCCCGCGAAGAACGAGGCTCGATCTATTCGAGCATGCATTTCCTCGTTGATGACCCAGGACTACCCGCGAGAGAAGTATGAAGTCATTGTGATCGACGATTCATCCTCCGACACCACACCCGAGATAATACGAGAATTACAGAACCGCTACAGTAACCTGCTGTTCGCGAGGAATGCTGGAACTGGAACCGCAGACGCTCGAAACACCGGCCTTTCCCTCGCACGTGGGAAGGTGATCGTCAATTTCTCCGCGCACGCAATAGCACAAACGCACTATTTGGCGACTGTCGTGAACAGGTTGAACGAATCGGACAGCACAATTGCTGGGGTGGGGTGCAGACATGAGATACCCTCTGACGATCCGTTCTGGGCAAAGGTCTTCGGCCTCGCGATGCGATCACCACTCGGGGCAATGGGCACATCTCACGTGCAAATCGTCAGGGAAGAACTGCGAGATTCCATTGCATTTACAGCCTACAGAAGAGGCATCTTCGACAAGATCGGACCATTCGACAGCGACCTGAGCGAGATCGACGACGCAGAGTTCAATTTTCGCCTCAGAGAGGGCGGCTACCAGTTGTTATACACACCTGCGGCGGTCGTCTTTCATCGTCAGCCATCTAACCTTGCAGGCTTCATGAGAAAGATGGTCAGGTACGGCATGGGCAGAGCAAAGATCATCAGAAGACATCCCGCGTCCTTTCGCATTCAGTACCTCCTTCCCACTGCAATAGTTGCGTCTCTTGTGTTGCTCACACTAGCCTCATTGATCACTCGAAACGTACTATTGCTGCTGGCGCCATTGGTGCTCTACTATGCAGCTTCATTGCTCGCCTCGATTCCTCACACGATCAAAACTTGTCCGAAATGCCTGCTTTTCATACCAGCCGCTCAATTCATCATGCATATTGCTTATGGAATGGGATTTGCTGTAGGGTTCTTGACGCCCATCCAACCCTCCGGTGACAAATCCGGGAAAACCTCGCACGTTCTCTTCGAATCCCACCCCCGCACACCTTTTAGCCAACATTCGATACCCGATCAGCTGTCCCGGTCACGATAGGTTGATCTTACAGTCCACGGCTCGTTCTGTCCAAGAGACAAGTTCGAAGCCGCAAGGGATCGCGCGAATCATGACAGCGAGCATACGCATGCATCGGTTCAATGGAAGAGGGCTTCGAGTATGCATGCTCGTGAGAAACGACATGGTGAATGATCCGAGGGTGGCAAGACACGCAGAGACACTGGGGGCACATGGGTTCCGCGTGACTGTTGTTTGCACCGCCTCACCATGGACTCCTGCGAAAGAGAAACGCGCAAACTATGAAATCCTCAGAGTAGGAAGACGCCTCGGCCTAGCTTTGGAAGGCGTCGCAATAGGTACTAGACCGCGATCGGCCCTTCGGATTCTTCTAAGAATCACGCAGATTATGACTCTTCACTTCGCGCTCTTCCGAGCCGCCCGGAAGACTGGGGCGCATGTATACTGCGCGAATGACCTCGACACTCTACTCATGGGAGTCCTTGCGGCCGGATCCGATACGTACCTCGTCTACGACTCGCATGAGCTCTGGCCTGACATGCTGATCGGCGTACCTGAGTTCGTCAAGCGAATGCTTCGCGTCTACGAGAGACTACTTATCAAGCGAGCCGACGTAGTAATAACGGTCAATGAGCTTATCGGACAGGTCCTTGCCTCACGCTATTCAGTCACTGCGCCGATAGAGATCGTGTACAACTGTCCGTCCACGGAAACGAAGCAGCGGAAGAGGAGACGGTTGAGGGGACGTCGCTTTAAGATCGCGTTGTACCAGGGACACTACCTGCCTGAAAGAGGACTGGAGAACCTCGTAAGAGCTGCGCGCCACCTCTTGCCGGATATTGAGCTCGTGTTTCGCGGATACGGACCAGTTGAAGGAGAACTTAGAGCGCTCGCCTCAGGAACAAAGAACGTTAGATTCGTGCATCCGGTCCCCATGGAACAAATGGTCGACGCGGCCCAAGACGCTGATGTCGGAATAGTGTCATACATACCCTCGAACCTGAACAACTACCTTGCGTCTCCAAACAAGCTCTTCGAATACATACATGCCGGGCTACCCGTCGCCGTAAGTGACGGGCCATTCATGAGGAGAGTGGTTTGCAGTAACGACATAGGGGTGGTGTTCGACCCGACTGATCCGCTGAGCATCGCTAAGGCTTTGAATCGCGTGACCCGTCCGCGAGAGCTTCTTCGTCACAGAAAGAGGATTATGGTGGCGGCTGAGAGATACAGCTGGCAGGCTGAAGGGAAGAAGCTTCTGCACACATACGCTCGATTTCAAGATGCATTCAAACGTGAGAGCGGACGTCAATTGACGACAGCTCGAGGATGTGGTGCATGACTGAGATCAAGGCTGTGCTTGTGCTTGGGGCGCGACCCCAATTCATCAAGTCAGCCCCAGTCATCAAACAGATCCTGTCGGAGCACAAACGCATTCATCTGAGCCTAATTCACAGTGGACAGCACTATGACCCGGAGATGTCCGAGTTCTTCTTTCGTGAGCTCGACATCCCCTCCCCTTCATTGAATCTTCAAGCGGGATCGGGAAGCCACGCCGTGCAGACTGCCACTATAATGAAGCGGTTGGAAGCTCCTCTGCTCAAAATGAAGCCCGATCTGGTCTTAGTGCCAGGGGACACGAACACGACACTCGCCACGAGTCTGACTGCGGTCAAGCTGTGCATCCCCGTCGGTCACATAGAAGCCGGCCTCAGATCAGGCGATATGACTATGCCCGAGGAGATCAACCGGAAGCTCACAGACCACTGCGGCACTCTCCTCTTTGCGCCCACACAGACCGCGATGTCCAATCTAAGGGAGGAACGACTTGACAGAGTCGCACATCTGACGGGTGACACGATGGTCGACGCACTGCAAACTGTCTTGCCCATTGTGCAGAAGAGAGAGGATATCGTTTTGCAGAAACTCGGGCTTCAGCAGCAGGACTACGTTCTTGTGACCCTGCACCGACCGTCAAATGTTGACAACCATGACAGACTCCGGGAAATACAGCTCGCCCTATCTAAGATAGCTTCGAGGCATACGGTCGTCTTTCCTGTCCACCCTCGCACCCACGCCAGACTCGCCCGACTGAAGAATCGTGGGAGCGGAAGAAGGAGCAATACGATACTTACGAGCCCGAAGGGCTATATTGAGACACTATCACTGCTGAAGAACGCCAGCTGCCTGCTCACTGATTCAGGCGGCATGCAGAAGGAAGCTTTCCTGTTGCACGTGCCCTGCGTCACGCTGCGCCAGACCACGGAGTGGCCTGAGACCCTCGTTGGGAGAGCTAACCGACTCGTTGCCAAGCCGAAGACAATACCCGGCGCTGTCCATGAGGCCGCATCCGATGAGACGCTGAGGAGAAGGATCAAGCGCTTGAGAAGTCGTTTCGGCGACGGGCACGCCTCGAGCAGAATTGCGAAGATCATCGAGAGGACGTTCGGACGCTGAGCTGAAGATGTGCGGCATCGCCGGCGAACTGCGTTTTGACGAAAAGAATAGCGACCTCGCGATCACCAAGGCGATGTGTGATGCACAAGTTCATCGAGGTCCAGACGATGACGGATACTATGCGCATGGGCCAGTTAGCCTCGGGATTCGACGATTATCGATCATCGACCTCACCAAAGGCCTATATCCGCTGCAGAACGAGAGTGGCTCCATTCATCTCGTCTTCAACGGCGAAATCTATGGTTTCGACGCTCTTCGATCAGAGCTCCAGCAGCAAGGGCATAGGTTCCGGTCGAAAACCGATGCAGAGACCGTAGTGCATGGCTACGAGGAGTGGGGCACCAAATGCCTCGACAGGCTCAATGGCATGTTCGCCTTCGCTCTCTGGGATGATCCAGAACGACTCTTGTGGATAGTTCGGGATCACTTTGGAATAAAACCTCTGTACTATCATCAGAGTAAGGAAAAGTTCGCGTTTGCGTCCGAGATCAAGCCTCTTCTTGCGCGTCCTGACGTGCATGCTCGCCCGCACGAGCGAGTGATACGGGATTATCTTCAGAGTGCACGCGTAGATGACACCGCTGACACCTTCTTCGATGGGATAAAGCGACTTCTGCCAGCGCACTACCTGCTAATCCAACCAAGCGGGACTATCAGACTGGAAAGATACTGGGCGCCGAAGATATCGCGGAGGCTCAATGGCGGGGGCTCTGCAGATGAAGTTGAGACTACTCGCCGCCTGTTCCTTGAGGCGATCGACCGGCAGCTGGTAAGCGATGTACCCGTGGGGACGTGCCTCAGCGGCGGAATCGACTCATCGTCAGTGGTCTCCGCCATAAGGAAGGCGCACCCGAAAGGATCCACCATGACAGGCGAATGGATCAAGACATTTTCAGCGATATTTCCGGGCTTCCCGATCGACGAGAGCAAGTATGTAAGGGAAGTCTGCGAAGTTGCCCAAGCTGAATATAACCCTGTCGAACCCTCGGCATATGACCTGTGGCGTGACCTCCCTGATCTCGTGAGATGTCAAGAAGAACCCTTCCTAAGCACGAGCATCTACGCTCAGTACCGAGTTATGAAACGCGTGAGAGAGCGCGGCGTGACGGTATTGCTGGATGGTCAGGGCGGCGACGAGCTGCTCTGTGGATACATACCGCTCTATCTCCATTACTTGTTGATGCTCCGGACACTCGGATCGTATCACAGGTTACTGGTTGAGGGGGTCCGAAGCTTCGATCTCATCGGTCCGCTCGTGAGGCCACAGATTCTTGCTTACTTTAAGCGGCTGCTCTCCTATGGAAAGTGGCTGGTCTCCAGAGTGAAACCCGCGATGTCGAAGACCCGAACCGAGGCAAGGGTGCCAGCGGATGACCTGCCTGGCGTGCTAGAGCTTCTTACAAGTGGTCACGGGCTCCCGGCCCTGTTGCGCTACGAGGACAAGAACTCCATGTGGCACAGTATCGAGGCACGCGTTCCCTTCCTTGACAGACCTTTCTTTGAGTACGTAGCCGCACTACCGCTCGACAGAAAACTGCATGACGGCTGGACGAAATACATCTTTCGTCGCGCAATGAGCGGTATACTTCCAGAGGAGATTCGTCTCCGACGGAGCAAGATAGGATTCGAGACACCCGAGAAAAGATGGATAGAGAAGGAGCTGCGTGGATACCTTCAAGAGTTCTTTTCAAGCTCGTATTTGCAGGCGTCGAGGTTCTACAACCCTGATGCCGTCAGAGGGCTTCTCAGGGAGCCTCATCTGACGGTCGACCAGACCAGCCAGATTTGGCGAACGCTGAACTTGGAACTGTGGTTCCGAGAGTTCTTCGGAGAAATGAAAGGTGCCCGATAGAAGCCAGTACATGAGACTGCTGAAAGCAGCCGCACGGAATCCAGTCGGCGCCACTAGATTCGCTTCAAGCTACTCCAAACGCGTCATGCGAGATAGATTACTGAGGACACCATGGTTCTACGATATGCTTCGACGGTACACGGCACGAAGCTACCGCCTGCGGAAGACGCTTGAACCAGAGGTTTTCGGCAAGGGCGCAGCCAGGCTTGACGACCTGCTCAATAAGAGACTCACCGTATTGGGAAAAACGCTTGAGATTGACAACGGAGTGAACTGGTTAGCCGATTTCGAAGGTGGAGAATGGCCCAGTCTCTTCGCAACTGATTACAATCGATTCTTCGCCCGCGACTTTTCCCTGCCTGAATATCGCATGCATGGAGACGTGAAGAGAGTCTGGGACCTCAACAAGCAACACCACTTCGTCGATCTGGCGAGAGCCTACAAACAGTCAAAGGATCCGGAATATCAGACTATGCTCACTACCCAATTCCTCGACTGGGTCGAAAGATTCCCGTACATGCATGGAATCGGCTGGAACGCTCCACTCATTGTAGCGCAACGAGCGATCAACTGGGTAATCTGCTACAACCTTGATGTCTTCCCAGAACGACTTCATCCTCTGCTCGCAGCGACTCTGTTTGATCACGGTAAGTATCTCGCAGAGAACTTGGAGATTGACGTAGCCGGCAACAACAGCAACCATCTCATCGGAGACCTTGCTGCGCTACATCTGGTCGGACTGACATTGCAGAAGCGCAACTGGGTAGACAAATCTCTGGAGATGCTCCTGACGGAAGTTCGGAGGCAGATCTACGAAGACGGAGTGGACTACGAACAGTCGTCGGGATACCATCGTTACGTTCTCGAGTTTCTTTCGCTGGTCTGGTACGCGAACGGACAGCAGCCCCCACTTCTGACGGACTCAATTTCCAAGATGGCTAATTTCCTCAACGATATCGCCCGGGAGGACGGCAGCCTCCCCTTCCTAAGCGACTGGGATGGAGCGAAGGTTTGGGTTGCGGATCATCACCGACCCGCAGAACTGTACGCGCTCGGAGGAAGATCCGCAACGAGCATGAGATATCCCAACGGAGGCTACTACATCTTGAAAGGAGGCCCCTTTCACTTGATCTTTGACTGCGGCCCAGTCGGAATGGCAGGCAGGCAGTTGGCCACCCACGGCCACTCGGATCTGCTGAGCTTCTGCCTCGACGTAGAGGGAGAACCCTTCATCATAGATCCAGGAAGCGGCACCTACTCGGAGAACAGAGAGATACATGACTACTTCAGATCCACCCTTGCACATAACACAATTGCCGTGGACGGCAGAGATCAGTGTGGGCTCGCCGGAACTTGGACACTACAGAAGCATCCGAAAGCGGCACTGATCCGTTGGGAGACAGGCAAAGAACTAGACAGGGTTTCAGGTGAACACGACGGCTACGAACCAACAATACACAGACGTGAAATCCAGCTTCATAAGATATCAGGTGCTGCTCTCACAATTTACGATGACCTTATTGGAAGCGGCCTCCATGATTACCAATGCTATTTCCATTTAGCCCCTGACATATCGTGTGAAATCTCAGACAATAGCGTGCGTCTTACTTCATCCAAGTCGTGTCTGACGATGTCATTTCAACCGACGCTAGTCGTCAAGGAAAGCAGGGGCTTGTTCGCTCCTGACTATGGGGAATGGATTGAAGCACCGGTCCTCGTCTTTGAGGGCAAGTCTAACCTTCCCGTTAGAACAGCTTGGAGATACGAAGTCGAAGGAGGGTCAATCTTACAGTGAGTTTTCGGCGAGCTTGGCGTGCACGCTCCAAGATAATCAGAAACCCTGGAATACTCAGAGACCACATTGCAGGAAGTGTCAGACAGCATCTCAGCTGCGGTACACCGTGGCCATCGGTCGTCTATATTGGTGTCAATAATCGGTGTAACTACTTTTGCGAATTCTGCGACATCGGTAAGGCCAACCTTGAACGAAAGAGGATACATTCTGACTTCGTATACAATCTCTGGACTTTGGAAATGGCCTCGTTTGACACATGGAAATCGCTGGTTGATGATGTAAGTAGGTTCAAGCCAATCATAGCGGTCACAACAGCAGAACCGTTGCTCTATCCTCAGCTCGTCGATTTAATTGACCATGTCCACTCTAGAGGACTGGAGATCTGGGTGACAACGAATGGCTTCCTCCTCGCCACTCATGCAGAGAAACTCCTCGAACACAGACTGGATAGGCTGCAGGTTTCCATCGACGGACCAGCGACAGTCCACGACAAGATTCGCGGTGTCAAGGGAGCGTTCCAACGCGCAATCGACGGAATCGACATCATCATGAGCAACCGTTCAGGCAAGAAACCATATGTATCAATCAACTGCACGATCTGCGATCTAAACTACGATAGTCTTGTCGAGACACTCGAGCATGTAAGGTGTGACGAGATCACGTTCAGCCATCTCAACTTCGTCACAGATGAAATGGCGAGTCAGCAGAATATGACCACACCATTCCAAGCCACTTCGACGTCCATTTCGACAGTGCAAATGGATGCGATTGACCTCGACGTCCTTCATGGACAGTGCACAGAACTTCGGAGAAGGAAGGAAGGCCCGGCTATCTCGATCACTCCTGACCTTGATCGCGAAGGACTGGAAGTGCACTACAGACGGCCCCTACAGCCCCACAGACACATGTCTACGTGCCAGGCTATGACCAAAGTTGGACAAATACTCGCGGATGGCAGCATTACGGTTTCGACGAGATGCCTAAGCACCATAAGGTTCGGAAAGGTGACAGAGAAGCCATTTACTGAAACTTGGCGTGGAAGCCAGTTCGAGGACTTCAGGGAATACATGAAGAAAGTCAAGCTCATGCCAGCATGCATGCGCTGCTGCGGAGCACTCTAGAAAATGATTAGCACCATCCGCGTTGACAACTTGCGCAACATCTGCTTGGAGAGAACAGGAAAATGAAGACCATCGTTTCAGTTACGCCAACCAGTCTGGAAGCGGACAGCAGGAGTTTCAAGATAGCAGCTACCTTTGCACGTTTGGGCTATGGCTCAGTCGTGGTTGAAAGCCAGACCAGCAACCTCGACCGAACGGCCCTACCATTCGAACTACGTAGCATGCAGGATCTTCCTCTTCTCCAAGAACGATTCAGGAGCTTAGGAAGTCGCCATCAAAGAGCTGGATTAGACGAAGCTTGGAGGAGACTTGTGTACTCAACACCGGCATTGCCCTTTCTGTACTTGTTATGGCATCTTCTTTACGACGTACTGATCCCCTTGAAGTACATTCCCAGGGCTTCCCTCTACTATCTACACGGGCATCAACTCTATCCCGCCGTCTACATCTTGTCCAAGAGATACAAAGCTCCAATCATCTACGACGCACACGACTTTTACTCGGGAATTCTCTCATGCAGAGAAATCGCAGCACGCAACTTTGGGAGACGTTGGATGATGGCATTCCACCGCTGTCTCGAGTCTCGACTGATCAGGAACGCCTCAGCGGTGATCACAGTAAGTCAAGGTGTCGCCGAACTGCAGGAACATGCGTTCGGTCGTCACCCGATCGTCATACGTAACTGCCACGACCCCCGAATCGAGCGACACCCGCCGATGAGCTTGCGCGGGACTCTGGTGCTATCCTCCGATCAGTTCTTGGTGGTCGTTGTCGGTAACTGCAAGCCTGGTATGGCGATTCGGGAAGCTCTTGATGCCATGGTCGAACTGCCGGCTCGAGTGCATTTGGCCTTCGTAGGACGATTCTACGAGGAGCATTTGAGTCATATTCGTCAGAGACAACTGCAGGATCGAGTCCACATTGTTGGGCCGGTCAAGCCGCAAGAGCTTGTCCCGTTCATAAGAAGTGCTGACGCTTCAGTGCTCCTCTACTATTCGCGAAGCGCGAACTACAAGAATTGCCTGCCCAACGGCCTCTTTCAAGCGATTGCGGCCGGACTGCCTCTGCTCTATCCCGAACTACCCGAAATCAAGAGGATTGCCGAGAGATACTCTCTAGGAATCCCCATCGACCCACAGGTGGCCGGATCAATCGTTAAGGCAGTGATCCAATTGATGAACAACCCAAGCCTGAGCGCGACATTCAGGAGGAATCTTCAAACAGCAGGAAAGGAGCTGAGCTGGGAAAGTGAAGAGCGGATCTTGCAAACTCTGATCTCAGCCGCGCTGAAATAAGATGGCGGATCGCTTACATTCACGCTGAATTCTCTCAGGCATTGACACAGTACAGTCAAGACTCACAGTCTCGTTTCAGAGCCTGCGATTCACAAATTGAACGCAAACACCTAGCTGACACGAGGGACTTCACATCTAGAACGGTCAAAGTCCGGAGGTGACACAACATTGTCGAGCGCTTGTACAAGCCGCTCGATTCTCTCAATGTTTATATTCGTTCTGCACCGAGCCACCGCCCGGAACACGATGCGAATGTTCATCGGCCTCCTGGAAATCGTGAACGTTAGTGCGATGGAGTGACCTCAAGAATGGGGAACCAGCAGGTCGCCGCCTTATGCATAGCGTCGAACAGGAACTTCCTCGGGTTTGCCAGACATCTTCGTTCAACCAGACTCGATTTTCTCCCAAAAGCATTGATGGAAATCCCTTGGAAAGACTCGCTGATCAGACAAGGTCTGTGGAGGCTGGGCTTCGAGAGGCGGATTCGGAAGTATTGCAGGAAGTACGACTTGCTCTTTTGCGATTGGGCGGACTTCTGGACGGTGAAGGTCAGCCAGCTCATCGACGAAGTCCCCATTGTGGTCCGTCTTCATGCATACGAGATCGATCGCCCCGACTTGCTCAGTGAAATCAATTGGAGCAACGTTAGGACCTTGGTCACAGTTTCGGACTACATGAAGAATCTGGCTATGCGGTCTCGGCATATAGCTTGTCCCAGACACGTGATGATACACAACGGGATTGATCTTGACAAGATTCCCTTCAGGCCGTCAAGCACGGGTATGCTTTGCACATATTCTCTCTTCGACCAGCCTCAGAAGAGAGTCTATGACCTCATGCTCGCGCTCAGGAACGAAGTGTTGCACATTGGAGGAGAAGGAACTATTGCGCGAGCTTTGGCTTCTGCAATCAAGAGGTTCGGCCTTCGCCATGTGCTACACGGCTACGCCAAGATACCTGACTGGCTGTGGGATAAGGAATACTTCTTCATGCACAGTTTTGACGAAAGTTGTGGAGTGTCGTTATTGGAAGCGATGGCGAGCGGGCTTCTGTGCTTGAGTCATAACTACGAGGCTTCCAAGGAAATCCTCCCTAAACGCTATAGATACCTATACGATGATGAGCTCTTGGATCTGTTGGCTGAGTTCCGGGCGCTGGAAGACTCAGAACGGCTCCAAGTGAAGAAGGAACAGAGGAGGATAGTGGAAACGCAATACGACGTAAGAGACCAAGCTGCGCGATTCGACTCGATCTTCATGGAAACAGCGGAGAGAAAACTGTGAAGATCGCGATACTTCCTCGAGGATACTGCGATAAGGCATTCTACGACGGACGTTGCGTGCATTGAGTGCTAAAGCGAACAGCACGAGATTCGGGGAGAAGACCGGCGTTCGATCCTGGATGCTCGCGCCAGATGGCCGAAAACACAGAGAGAACTTCCAAAAAGAGACACCATGTTACCCTCAACGCTTCAAGCCTCGGCAGCTGGCGCGAGATATACACCTGTCTTTCCGCGCGTTGAGCGCCCCCATTCCAATCCTCATACCACAGGCTCGCTTCACACAAACGTCGTGTATTTCAACGCGGGACGCACTACGCAGACGAGCAAGGGCCTGATTCTTGAACAAGGCACTTTCTAGGCGATGGACATGTCGTCATTGACCGAGTGCAGGTCCCACTATACAGAGCAATGGCACGTGCAAGGAGTGGAGGGTATGAGACAGATTGCGAAGCCAAGCCTAAAGGGTAGGCCAATTGGAGGTAATAGCCCCAGAAGAGAGGCGTCGTTTCCCGATCCCCAAGGCCCTGAGAGTTGATACGCAAGCCCCGTGATGTGACGTGATCCGGCACCCAAGAGTCAGCGTCATAATGCCTGTGTATGATGCCGAGCGCTACTTGAGGGAGTCAATAGGCAGCATTCTAGGTCAGACTTGCCAAGATTTCGAGCTCATTATCATAAGTGAGCACGACACAAGCGCTGAGAGCATTCGAATAATCGAAAGCTATTCGGATCCACGCATACGACACATCCACAACGAAAGGAGATTAGGGCTCGCTCAATCCCGTAATGTCGGCTTAGCGCATGCAAATGGCGAATACATTGCTTGCATGGACGCGGATGATGTTAGCTCGCGGGTACGTCTCGAGAGGGAAGTGGAGTTCCTAGATGAGCACCCAAGTATTGGCGTGGTGGGCTCGTGGTTCGAGGTCATCGATGGGAATGGGAGAGTGATTTCGAAAGAATGTCCTCCCGTGGAACCTGCCTTGATCAAGTGGCGACTACTCTTCGGCAGTGTTATTGCAAACCCTTCGGCGATGGTCCGGCGTACGATCTATGATGAACTTAAGGGATACAACTTCAGACTTCGCTTTGCAGAAGACTATGAATTCTGGACTCGCGCGGCTCGAATAACGGAGCTCGCGAATCTGACGCACATACTGTTGCGATACAGAACTCACAAGACAAGTGCATCAGTTGCACACGCACAGTCGATGTACGAGGACGCTCTCCGAATCTCCAGGAAAGCGATTGCGATAGCTCTTGGCGAGAACGTTTCTTTGAGATTCCTTAGTGTGCTTGCACGGCCGTCATCCGTGGGAAGGCTAAGAGACTACCATGACGCTGCAATCACGTTTCGTGATCTGTGCCTGCAGTATACAAGTCAAATTGCGATCTCGCAAGCGGAACGGAGTCTGATCCGACGTGACAGCGCGCGAACCTTGCTTGGTCTCGCAATGTGGTGCAGAAAGAATGCCATCTTCTCAGTCTTGATTCTGTCCATCGTGCTTCGATTGGCCCGCGAGCACTCGTTTCGCCTCTTGGCTTCATCCACGTTGACAGCGGCCAAACACATTTTGATGCATATCTATCGTGGCCAACCTCTTGGGTAACTGATACGCTCCGTGTCATGCACGAGTAATCCCGTCTGGATCAAGTAGGTTTCTTTGACGAATCCCTTTCGACACGCGAGGGTTGGGACTTGTGGATCCGCATGTCCAGAAGGTTTCGATTCACCCCATGAGAAAGGCCACTCGGAGAATTGATGGCACAACTGAGAAGCACCAGAACGCCCCGACGTATGCCCCCTGTCGTCACCTAGGAGATCATCGTTGCCGCGTCAAGTCTCGCTGGAACGGTGCGAAAGATGCACCTCACCGATGTGGATACTTCGATAAGACTGATCAGTGTAACGACCAGTATCAAGTATCATGCCCCTGTTCCACTTCTCCAAGAGGTCATCGACAGTGAGGTCACCCCCATAGATCCGATTGGGAGTTACATCTTGCACCCTGTTGATCGTCACGACACTCGCCCTCGCCAGAGGGTAGGAGGCCATCAGGTCAAAATCCTCAAACTCGCGAATGCTAGGGTCAAGCCGGAATTTCTCCACGGACATCAGCGCGCTTCGTGCAAACCTAGTGATAATGCTGCCTTCGGCCAGAGGATAAGAAGCCCTCGAGAAGAAGCCGCGCCCTATTCGATGGATCAGATCGGCGCCGAGACCTTCGAGTCGGTTTGGATGGGACCAATCAAGTTTGTGCATCGCCATCAGCATGCTTCTTACGAACTGGACGGTGTATACGGTGCAATCGAGTTCCCACGGATAGCCCCAGTCAACCTGACCCGCGGGCCAGCGCCAGACAAGAAACGGATCGCTCTCCAAGAAATGAGGCGCCGACATGGTGCGGTCAGCAGGATGGGAATAGGTAATCTCTCTTCCCAGCCGCAGAGAAAACGCAAGGAGCCTTTGTCGAATCTGAAAAGTCTTCGAGACCTCTCTCGGTTGCCAAGGGCGCTTGAAAATCACGTCATCGCATCCGAACATGAGGAGGGGGGTTTCTACTTGCTGCAGATAGGCTAGCACTTGTCCCTTGAAATCCGTTTCGCGAACAAAGTCGACCTCGAGAAAGCGCGACTTCAGCTTGTCATATGCTGCATGAAAAGGAGGCCCGCACGTGTATAGCACACTCACCGGCAAGGGCCTCGCAGACATCCGAAATAGAGAATCGAGATAGGCCTCCAGCTGTAGGGGCCGATCCTTGCTGAAGCAAAGTACGGAAATCGGCATTCGACCTTCTTTGTAGGACTCGCTATCGATCGGTTTGTACAATCGTCCATTCTCCCATTCTTTGCTTCTTCCTAGCATAGACTATCCTTAGCGGGGGACGGGTTGTGGACGGGTCGACTCTTTCACAATCGTTTCTGGAAATCTACCTTGCCCTACTCAAGCTCGTAATCGTCGCGATCAGGAAATGGCGCAATCTTTCCTCCTGCACGTTCCCTTCGATCACGCGACTCACCCATATACTCTTTGATTGTTACTCGTGGTGATGTCTCGAACGTGTAACAAGTCAAGCGGGTGACACACCCTGATAGGTGTGAGTGATCGGAGAGACGTCATATCTGCTAGCCGACTTCAAGGGAGGCGATTGAAAATGATCAAGGTCAATGTATCGACTCCGTTTCCGGAATGGCCCCTGCCAAGACAGACGCCGGGCCAAACGGGGATATGGGGCAATTGCCAGTTCTTCGTGAATCAGCAACTCGAAGAGTGTGACAACAAATTGCCACCGAAAAGCAGTCGTGGGCTTCCTGATTCATGGACCCCGCTTGTTCCTTCCATGCGTAACGAGCAGCCAGAGGCGGTCGACTCCGTCGCGAATTGCCATTCTGGTTCCACTGTCATTTGGTAGTCCAGAAGCATCCGCAGCCATATTCCTGCTGATCTGCCAATGCAGGGGAGGCGTTACGGACCAGGTCGCCCGTCTCCGGACTGTCGGGGATGAGGGCGAACTCCTTCAGAGTCAGACCATCGAGAGCGTCCGTTAGGTGTCCATACGAGTAGACACGGTGTGCGTTAAACTCAACTCGCGGACGCCCTACAGGCACCGCCAGCAGAAGCTGCCCGCCCGGGGCCAGAACACGCTTCAGCTCCACCATCGCCTTTAGGTCGCCGTCGACATCCAGTGGGTCGCCGTAACGCCCGAGCCCGACGTGCTCCACAACATGAAGGCATGTCAGCGATGGGACACTGTCGTCTTCGAACGGAAGCTTGAGCAGGTCCGCCTGGCCCGTCTGGAGGTTCTCCAATCGCGCCGAAAGTGGGTGATACTCGTAGAACCTCGTCGGGATGAAAGCCGAGAGGACCGCGCAGAAATCGACATGCGACGAGATGTCCACGTGATAAGCCGGCTTCGTCTCCGCCAACACCCGCGCCGCCCAGGCAAGATGGAAGAAATAGTGCCGATCAAAAGCACTGAGTCCCGCGTAATCCCGGAGGCAGGGCCTGCGATGCTCCCACCGCACTTGCAGTCGCGGATGTTCGCCAGCTGCCGCTTGGAACCGGCGAAACTCGTTGCGGAAACGCAGACCCAAGCCGGCGTCTATCCATGGGTCCGGAAGAACAGTCAGCACCAGCCTCGCAATTCCCCTCCTCAGTCTTGTTCTCATGAAACTCACCGGTCGAAAATGGCGTTGATGTGAGTGTTTGCGTAGTGGATCTTCATGAACTCGATCGTCTCAGTCTGCTTCGTCTCGCTGTTGTCTTCGGTGTAGGCCGTGAAATCGAGCGCCTTCAGGACATCCATCTCGGTTCCTTCCACATCGAGCGAGATGAAGCCCGGCGGGATAATAAGATACACGTCCAAGATTTCGTTCGTGGTTATCCGAAGCACTTTCACCACTCGACCGGTCCGGTGCGGATCTACCTTCATAAGCTGCTCTTTGTCCGCCTTCGAGAAGGTGCTCAGATTCCTGGCTTCAAGGACGCAGAATTCCCCCTCGGGCACGCGAACGACTCCAACGCCAACGTATAGGCAAATGTCTCTTTCACCTCCTTCTTGAACTCCGCGCAGAGTTGGATGAGGCGAATGACCTTGGAACTTCGATATCTCTTCCTGCGACGCTGTATCCAAAGCTCGCATGTGATATCAATGGCGCCTCTTTCATCCACTCGAAAGATGGCTTTATTGTCTTCAGCAACAGAATGCAATGCAACCGTAGTGCCAGAGAAAGTGGATAGGGAATGAAAGGCCCGGAAAGCGCTCCTCTGATGTCTTTCCGAGCATCCGACTACATGATCGACCCGGAGGTCATGTGGAATTGACCATTCTCGGAATTGTTTTCAGCCGCGATCGAGCCATGCAGTTGAATGGCACGCTGCAGTCACTGTTCCTGCACTGCAAGGATGCCGACGAGATGCAGCTATTTGTGATCTACAAGACAACCAGTCGCCTTCACGCGCAGCAATACAGTCAATTGGCGAACGAGTACGACAGGGTTGGCTTCATACGAGAGAGAGATTTTCGGCAAAACGTTCTGGAGCTACTTGTTACTCATGCGAGTGAACGCCCATCGGGCGTCTGCCGGTGGTCGATAAGGCTAGGTCCGATGCTTGGTCGGCTTAACAAGCTGTGCTTCCCCACAGATCGTCCGTCCTATGTATTGTTCTTGGTCGATGATAACATGTTCGTCCGTGATTTCAGCTTGCGTGAGGTTCAAGCGATGTTGGAGGCTTACCCAAAGGCGCTGGGCTTTTCCCTACGCTTGGGCACCAATACCACGCACTGTTACCCGGTCGATAAGCCTCAAGCAGTGCCCCCAGTTACATACCTAGGTAGCGGGGTGATCATGTTAGACTGGACAGCCACTGGCGACTCAGGTTGCGATTTCGGATATCCGCTAGAGGTGTCCAGCTCAGTATATCGAGTTAGCGAGCTACTGCCTTTCCTAAATCGGCTTCCTTTTCGGAACCCGAACACCTTAGAAGGCCAGATGGCGACGAGCGCTCACAAGTTCCGTAGCAACCCCCATCTGCTGTGCTATGAGCGATCCGTGGCGTTCGCCATTCCACTCAACAGGGTCCAGACGGTCTACGACAACAGGGCTGCCACCATCCCCGACTATTCGGTCGAACGTCTCGCAAAGATGTTTGAGGATGGACATCGGATCAACGTCAAAGCCTACTGTGAATTCGTCCCCAACGCCTGTCATCAGGAAGTTGAATTGCTTTTCGAGAAACCAGTCGCAATTCAATGAGGAACCGCCTACCCGCGTGTCAGTCTATGAAATGGTCGTGCTGCCTCCCATTGGGGCTCAGCATTATCTAGCACACCAAACCGTGGGTTGCTTACTGCGTTATCATCCTATAGCACGATGTTGCCAGCGCGACCACGCAATTACTCTCCTCGAACCTTCCGTGAGCCAACTCTAGCCCTGAACTGTCGCCAATATGATGAACAACTCGAGACTCGGGAATGTGTTAATAGTGCGGAGACGCTTTCTATCGCGAGACAATCAGTACCGCGCTGAACGTTCGAGCTGACACCCATCTGACTTCGATCGAACATCATATGGTTGAGGTAAATATCCAAACGGCCGCTGTACGGATGTCAGGCAGAACTGACGTACGAAAGATGATTCCAGAAGGGTTTTGGAATAGTATTGTGGAGAAGATGTCAATTGACCGCGTAGATGCCATCGTCTACAAGAGGGTTAGGCGCAAAACGTATGTGCTGCTCGGTTACAGAAAGATCGCATCGTTACAGGTTACAGGAAGGGTGCATAGTTGCGGAGCTTTCCTGTGAGTCCCATTTCAATCGTTGGAGCCGGCCAAGTGGGCGTAGTATCAGCTGTTTGCCTTGCCGAGCGCGGACACAATGTCATTGTGGTCGACAAGAACAAAGGACGCATCAAGCTACTCGCTCAAGGCAAGGCACCTTTCCATGAGCCTGGGTTGGATGACCTGCTGAAGCGTTCTGTCTCAAGGATCACCTTCACCACTAAAACGGCGACCGCGATCGAGATCAGCGATATGACTTTCATTTGCGTTGGTACACCCAGCCGCGAGGATTGTTCTATAGATCTATCGCAGGTCATGTCGAGCTGTTCTAACTACCCACATATGTCATGGAAGTATACGTCCGCAGGATAGAGATAACGAATTCCGGAGACTCGCACTATGTGTTGTTCATGGTATGGCTTATATTAAGAAGAAGATTGAGCAGGAACCCGGCATTGCGTGAACCGGCCCATGTCTACGATCTCTGTCCTCTATCGCATCCGTCCCACACCGCAAGATCCTTGAACTCCTCACGAGCCTGGACATGTAGGGGACTGTCCGTGAGAGATGATCCAATTGTCTCTGTCGTCTTGGGCACCTACAACCGCCTGCCTTTTCTAAAGACAACGATCAAGAGCGTGCGTCACGAAGTCGCCAGCATATCCCACGAGATCACAGTCGTCGATGGCGGTTCTACCGACGGAACATTGCCCTGGCTGGTCACTCAGAAGGACATCACTGCTATCGTACAACACAACCATGGCACGTGGCGAGGCCGGGCAGTAGAGAGACGGTCATGGGGCCACTTCATGAATCTTGGTTTCAAGTGTGCCCAGGGCAAATTCATCCTCATGATCAGCGACGACTGCCTCCTAGTGCCCGACAGTATAGCGAACGGTGTAAGGCAATTCGAGACCATGCTCGCGGCCGGGCGCAAGGTTGGGGCTGTGGCTTTCTACTGGCGCAATTGGCCTGAACAGGAGGATTACTGGGTGGGGTTAACACTTGGCGACAAGATGTTCGTGAATCATGGTTTGTTCCTGCGCAGTGCTGTGGCAAATGTCGGCTGGATAGAAGAAGATATCTACCATTTCTATCATGCGGATGGTGACTTGTGCCTGAAGCTCTGGGAGGCCGGCTGGGAGGTAGTGGATTGCCCGGACGCTTTCGTCGAACACTGCCTGTACACTTCGCCCGAGACCCGAGAAATTGGCGTGTCAACGCAGCCCGCGGATTGGCAAGCCTACCTGAAACGATGGTCCGGCGTGTTCTACGATCCGAACACGCACAACATAGGGGGATGGTTGCACCGGTCATTTCAGGACGCACATGACACTGTCAAGAATTTTCCAAGGCGCTCACTCCTCATACTCGCTACGAGAAAGGCAAAGGCATTCCTCATAGTAGCTGCGAGAAAAGCAACCCATTCCATCAGACAGGCATTACAGCCACGCCTAAACTGAGGCCCGATCATGGAAAGGAGCCTATCATTGAGATGTTGAGATTGCTGAGATTCCTGGATCGAAAAGAAGATCAACCAAATAGGCTGGAAAAATCTTCGCCTCCATCCGACTGGATCCTAGGGAAGGTTCTGTTCAGTCACAGTGCGGTCAGCAGCACCACGTAGAACCTTTGCTCGGTGCCGTGCTGTGCCCAGGCGATAATGTGAAGGGCAATTCCTGTTTGCCAGACTAGGGTCGGCTCCAAGACTTTTTGCTCAGTTGCGAGTCTCATGCCTCCGCCGTTCTGCCCTCACGTGACTGTCTCGTGATTAGACTAGACAAGCTCGACTCTCATTGACTCAACGATCGGGTAGGAAGGCAATCGCTTCCATGTGCCAAAGATCACGGATGCTACTCATTTGGCGCCATCTATTATACGTTCTACTGTGGTGTCAAGTTCATCCTCGTCGTTGACAATAAGTTCGTGAGCACGGTGAGATAGACCCATGCTATTGAGATTTGAGATTGAGTACAGTGTTCCGCTAAGCCATTCTTGGTTCCTGTAGAGCACAGTCAACCTACAGGCTGATGACGAGATCAAGTCACAGAGCCCGCTTCTCGACGATATCATCCAGCCAGCACACTCAGACATCGTTATGGCTTCTTCGAGAGGAAAGAAGATGGCATGCGTTCCAGGGACAACGTTATTTGGGTCGACGCAGTTCGTGCAGACTTCAAAGCCGGCTTCCTTAAGTCTATCCGATAAACGGTGCCACAAAGGCAATGGCATTGCGGCTGATGAAACAGCCTCCGGAGCAAGTATAACCGTTTTTCCAAAAGGCAGGTTCATTCGCTTGAATCTCTCCCTAGCCCTAGATGCAACAGCGACGGGAATCTTAGGTTTGGAGATCGGGGATTCGTGAGGTATCCGGAGTAATGCCTTGTACATATCCATGAGGTTGATGTCCCTAACTCCCAAGAGACGAATGAGGCCCTGGTCGGTATAGCTTGGGTGGGCAACTATTGCGGAGCCCGCTCCGAAACCACCAAACTGGCCTATCGCGTGCAAGTAGGATTCGTACAAAGGCGCTACACGTGAAAAACTGTCTCGGAACAGTATTGGTATTCCTTGGTGAGACTGCTTCACGCTTATCGTGAGCTTGTCGATCTTGTTGTGCCCGATGAACTCTCTTGCCAAGCAGCAAACTATGTAGGTGTCTCCAATCCCGCAGGGGCAGACTAGGTTCCACTCATCTCTTAATAGACCAATCCGAATTTTGAATAGCCTATATTTGATGTATCGGCTCAGAAGAAGAATCGGCTCTTTCAACTATAGCCCCTGAGTAGTCTCTTCACTGGCTTCATGGCTTCAAGGATACGCATGCCGGAACTGAGATACTCCCCCGCTCTCGAACGAATACCACCCCTTGCGCTTTGCTCCAGTAATGCGGCAACATCTTCCCCAGTCGAGATCCGTGCCCCACCACCACAAGTGTGGGATGAGCGTACGTGTTAGTGAATTCACAGATCCGAAACAGTCCGTTGCTCCAGTCCCCCCTCGACTCCCGGCCATTCCTCTAACAGCCATCTCTTCTATTGAGAAGAAGAAAGTTGTGGGCAAGGAATCCCGTAGTACTTTCGGTCCCGGTCCAAGGTAGTAGTATATGAAATCGTACACGGATGCTTTGAATGGAAAAAGTGGCCTCGTGCCTGAGGCGACTTCGGTTCCAGCGATTCACCAGAGTCACTGGATTGGGGTATGGTGGTTTGGAGCCTAGCACGCTTCTACCATCGGCTTTCAACAATTCGATTCAACCATATTTGCACTCCGATTCCCTTGAACAATCGAACTAACGCCGGCCAGTCCCTCGTTCCGTCTAAGGTTCACGGCGTAAGCAGTCTTTAGGCCATCAGGCTTAATATCGTTGATCAGGATTCTTTCTCCGACCGGCAAACCAAGGATGAGCTCGTCGTAACGGATCCCCCAGCGATCCAAGTTTGTTCGTGTCCGTTCAAGGTACTCCTGCTTTCTAGCGCTTAATAGGATCACTCTGTCATCTGGGTGGATGTGGCTGAAAAAGTCCAATACGTAGGGGAGAGGGGTCTCTTCTGGAGTCGTTAGATATTCATTATGAGGAAAAATGATGCCGTCGATATCGATTATCCAAGTCTTACGCAGATCACTTAACCTTGGCAACTCTGTTCCCACCTATTTCACCACTCGAATGATTCTTGGGAAGGTCAACTAGCCAAGTTTTGGGCAAATCACTTAGGCTTGCCAATTCTCTTTCCCTTTCTGCCAATCGCGCCACCCGGATGGTTCTCTAAGAAGGTATCCTTGGTGCAGCCCAAGCGCGAGGCCAATTCAATAGCAATTGCGTTGAAAGCTGCCAAGAAGACCATCGAGGAGTTGATTGGCGTTAAGTTCCATAGATCTCCTTCGTGAGTGAGACAGACGTAGGTGGTCCTAGTCGTAAGCTTAGTCAGGGGTGAGTCGGCTCTGCAGGAGAAGGCCCAAGTAGTAATGGGCTTCCTCTTCGCTTCTTTGGCCAATCTAAGGCTCTCTTCTGTGCTGCCGCTTTTTGAAACGATGATTAACAGGTCTCCCGGCTTCAGGATCCCCAAGTCGCCATGGATTGCACTATTAGTATGCATGAATCGGCACTCGAGGCCGAAGCTGTTGAGCGTGCCCGCGAATTTCTCGCAAATAGGAACGTTTTTCCCTAGGGCGCTCACCACGATCTGATTCTTCGCTCGTAATGTAGCTTCACAAGCGTCCAGCAACTGCTCTAACTGCTCGATGTCATGCTCAGCCACAGAAGTGATCGCGTTGGCTTGGTTCTCAAGCCTCTCCTTCAACCCCATGTGTCCCTCAGCACCTCCGCACCTTTGTAAAACGCTCCACAGATCTTATCATAATCGTCCCAAGCGTAGGTCGTGAGCGAAAGCCAGATAATTCCTAGGATGAGACGCAAGTAGAGTGGGTCGCAGTTCGATTCCCGTACCAGTTGGTCAGCCAGATGCTCCCAGCCGGAACTGGCGATCTTTAAGGTTACCTCTTCGCTAGATATCCGAAGGTCAAACTTCCGGCGGTTAAACTGGTCGTAGTTGGTCTGGACCGAGTAAAGGAGTTTAGCCCAGTCATAGGCTGGGTCACCGTAAAGCGCAGTGTTGCCAAAATAGCCTCTGGGATCGATGAAGACCACTCTCTCTTTGGCCAGTAGGATATTGGAGAATGTTGGATCGCCGTGGATGAAGCGGAACTTGGAGGGATAATAGGCCCGGACAGTCTTCGCAAGCTCGTCCCAGCGAAATAGCGGGTTCGGGCAAGCCCGACCATTGATTTTGATCTTCTTTCGTTCGACAAACGGAATGAGACTCAACACCTTCGCCAACCGGTCTCTGGTTTTCCTGATGTAGGCGCTCTCCAGGCTCTCCAGATCTGCCACCACCGGGGGAGACGCTTCGTGTAGTGTTCGGATCGCCTGACAGATCAATGACAAATAATGCTGTTGCTGTCTCTGATCATTAATCAGGAAGGGCTCCACCCCATTGATGTATTCCATTCGAAGAGGCTTCACGGAGTAGATTTTGGGAATGCAATCCAGGTGACGTTGTCGACCAGCAGAGTACCAGTTCTCCTCGAGTTCTGCCAGTTGCCGGCCCTGTTCGTCCACGGGGACTTTCTCCAGCGTACCGTCCGCTAGACGCTCGATGCGATTAAAGGGGCGGCAGGCGAAGGGGGAGGCCTGAATTCGAATGTAGTCATCTAATGTATTCACCTCTTTGCACACGCTACCAACTCGGATGCCGACAGCATTCAATTTCGGCATCGCGGAAAGATAACGGACGAACTCCCCACTTTCTGGAACCTGCCGAAGGAATGACGTTCTGGGAAACCAGAAGCAGCCCGCGACTCCATACTCCGTGGATCGATAGTTCTTCAGTACCCCGTTGTGGAAGTACCAGCGGCAGGGAAAATCTCCCGAAACGCCAATGGCGGGTTGATCGCTATCGTGGAACAAAGGAAGGGGGTCCCTCAGATAGAGGAGATCCCCCCACGTGAGGAAAACGGGCAGAGATCCATCCAGCAAGTTGGCAGCTTGAGCCAAACCTGCGCATGTTCCTTTTCCGGAGGCTTTGACCACTTCATAGAAAGGATGCAGACAAAAGGCTGCGAGGTATCTCTCCAGAACATCAAACCGCTCGTCCCCAATAATCACAACCCGAGAGTTCGGGAACTTGTCCAAGGCGTGAAAAATGAGGGGTTTACCCCAAACCGGCACCAGGGCTTTGGGCATATTGTTCGTCAGCGGTGAGAGACGAGTTCCTTTGCCACCCGCTTGGATAACCAGGTTTGGTATCATCGCTCGATCGTGCTTCCTGCCGAATCTTCCTTCGATCCATTTCATGGCGCAGACTTGTGCATGCTTTTCTATGCATTTCCATACGTACGGAGCAGGGCATAGAAAAGTGCCTCGAGGCAGTTAGTTCCCGCCCGCCAGGTTTCGTCTACGGGGGGGTTAATGGCTACATTCAAGAGAAGGGCATCTTCCTCTACATGAGTATAGATGCTCTGTTCCCGTATCTATCTTTCTTGCCACATATGCGCGAGTGTTCTTAGCAGTTCGAGTGGTTGCGGAGAGAGAACCTGTCGCGTTACGTATTAACCACAAGATCTTTGAGCTCTGAACAAGTTGTGAAATAGAGGAGACCATTCGCGAATGCACCGGTTCTCTCTGCTGTCTCGGATGCGTACAACCTCACTGTTTCAGAAAGCGGCCACCAGGAATATGCACTGCGAAGTCGATCCGCCTGTGCTGAGTATGGGAGGATGACTCAATCGATCCGAGATGCACATGAGAATGTCAAGTGTTCTGCAAGACTTCCGCTGCTAGCACTTGCAACAGGAGCGGGATACGTGAAACAGCCGTGTCTCGGCTCGGACTGCTCTCCAGCTGGGATCTCATGACAGGAGTACGTCACCATTGAGACTCCTTCGCAAGCAAAGAACACCTCAAGCCAGCATGCGGATCAGGTCTGCGCCAGCATCCTGGCGTTCTCTAGGGAAGGTCCTGTTCAGCTACTTCCCAGTGACTAGCGCTACGCGAGACTCTGAATGCGTTCGTCACAGTAACGTTTGGGAAAGCCGCGAGATAGTCAGAATCCTTAACAAGATGGATCGGACCGTGGATGCAATCGATTGGATGGACGACAAATTCTACCCACAAGAAGACTACGAGATGGTATTCGATATCTACACCAACCTGCAAAGACTCTGTCCCTTTCTGGATCCAAGCACAAGAAGGGTACTGCATCTTACAGGTCAATATCACGTGTATCAGAATCTGGCCGAGATCCGCAGGGTTGAGGATCTTGAGCGACGAACCGGGAAGCTCTATTCTCCAAAAAGACTCGTGAAGAGCCCCGAGCTGTTTGAGAGATCCTTGAGACTGGCCCATATCTGTTCACTTATTGGCAACGAACACACCTTAGGGACATTCCCCGAGAAGTACCATTACAAGATCCGGCTCGTTACGGTGTCTGCGTCTCTGTTGCGACGTGTCAAGTCGCGTGCTCAGTTCGTCCCACAGCAAAGAGAATTCACATGGTTCTTTGGAGGAGGAGCGGTCCACAAAGGGCTCGATTTGGTTCTGGAGGTCTTTGATCGACATCCCGAGTTGACTCTGAATGTCATCGGAGATGTTGAGTCAGAACGAGATTTCATGCTAATATATGGAGACTTGTTGACAAGGAGATCGAACATTCACTATCACGGCTACCTGAGCCCCAGTAGCGATGAGTTCAGGCAGATCACCGATCGCTCATTCTGCTTTGTTGCACCTTCGTGCAGTGAATCAATCTCATCGGCCGCTGCAACGATGATGCAGGTCGGACTGTATCCAATCATCAGCAGAGAAACCGGAGTCACATTGCCCACCGATTGCGGGATATATCTAGAGAAATGCACTCATGACGAGATAGAGCGGTCTGTACTGCAGGTTCATCAGACAGAAAGCGAAGAGCTCACTGATCAGATTGATCTATGTCAGAGATACGCTCTTGTCCAATTCTCAAGAGGGGAGTTCTCGCGTCAAATGGAGAGATTCCTCACTGAGTGTCTCGCCTCAGAATTCGTGGACATGATCTGAGCGCTGGAGGACACCGAAGGAATGTCGCGCGAGCTTGACCCGGGAGCCACCCAGGAATCGAAGAGAATCGTTTTCGGCTGGGACAGCGCGGATTTCGATGCATTGCTGAGGTCATGCAAGGCGGATGATGCCGTTACACTGGCAATGGGATACTTGAAGAACAAGGATGCTCAGATCCTCGAGGCCGGCTGCGGTCTAGGTAGGGTCGTCAAGTATCTATACGATCGCGGGTACAAGAATGTCCACGGGATCGAGATCAACTCAGAAGCTGTGACTTTTGTCAACAAGAGGTTCCCCGAACTGAGGGTGATTCAAGGAGATATTCTTGAGATGCCGTATGAAGCCGAGTCATTCGACTTCATCCTCTCCTTCGGGGTCGTCGAACACTTCTCTGACGGCTTGTACAAGCCTCTCAGAAGTCTATACAGAGTGTTGAAGAATGACGGAGTTGCTATCATCACAGTCCCATCCCTGAACCGCATTAGATCACTTCAGGCGAAGGCACGTAAGTTCCTTCGGGCTACGAGAGGTTACTCAGCCGGGATCCCTCGTTTTGAGGTCTGGCCGAGCAGTGGTGAGTTCTTCGAATATAGACTTGCGCCAGAACAGTTCGAAGATGAGTGCAAGAACGCCGGATTCCACATAGTAGAGAGTCTTCCGATCTGCCATATTGATGGGTTGTATCATTTGGTCGGGAGACCGTTGGTTTATTTCAGCAATTGGGAGTTCCGAGTGAGTATTCTGGGTAAGATGCTCAATGCAGCTCTAAGGACCATCCCATTCCTGCATAACCATATGCACGCATGCGTCTTGAGGAAATAAGGGAGTTGGCCCTTATTTTGAGAACTCAATTATCGGGCTTCGGAAATCGGTGCCCACATCGTCGTGGACAACCGCATAGCCAGTTTGTCTTAGCATTTCACAGGTTCGCTCAATTCCTGCGTGGTACCATCGCCCCGGTCGCGGCCGGTCATCTTCGTTCGGGTCCAGTCGCACAAGTCGGGATTTCGTGGCGTAGAACCGATTCACATGCTTTGCTGCCTTCTTCAGCCAACGCTGTTTCCGTCTCGAAAGACCCCCGGAAAAGCTCTTCAACACACTGTACTCTTCCAGTCTGTCTACAAACGCGTTGTATTTGGTGTAATCAGCAACCATCCAAAAACAATGGCTGCCTCTTCTTAGCTTTGGGAAAAGGTTTTCCGCGTACGCAGTAATGCCCTCAAATGACACATGGCAGAGTGTATCATATGAGAAAAGGAACGTGAAGAAATCGTTGGGAAGCATGTCACACGAAAAGTCATGGACGTGATGATAGTGGACGTTTTGGCGCCGCCCAACATACTCCCAGAAGCAATTGTGTTCAGCTGACAATGCGTCCAAGCAATGAATCTCTTGTGCGTGCAGAAAGGTTCTCGTCCACCCTCCCCGTCCTGGACCGATCTCCAACACGCGAGACTCTTCGTGAACGTGGGGCTTTATGCATCTGAGATACGTCGCATGAGATGTGCTCATGAAGCCGAATATGCTGTACAGGCTCGACGAGGGATCCAAAGGGTCTGCCGCCAAGAAACCGCCCTTCCAAAGCCCTTGGAACGAGTCGAGTTCACTTGTCAGCCTGTCTGCCATCGTCACTGTTTCATCTCTCTCCCAGGTCTCGAATTGGTCTACGACGTTCCTATTTGGGGGTGCCGTCTAGATCTTTGGATGCGACCATGACTGCTGGTGGCCAAGTCAGTGCTACGAGGGTCGCATTTCATAGTCGCTACGTAGGTGACTTAAGGGCCACCGTCCTCTGGAACATGACCGCGAGTGGCAGTCATCCAAGAGCCAACAGCAATAGCTGTTGCTCCTATGAATCTCACGAATCATTTTCTGTATTATTCTGGATCTCATCTAGACTGAGGCCTTCCAGAACCCAGCTTCACTCTCAGCGGTTCTCGGCTTGGTCTTTGGGGGCGCACCAAATGGCTACACAACCCCTCAATCATTGACTTGGCGCAATTCGATGTTGGATTGGTACCAATCGATCGTTCTCTTCAGCCCTTCCTCTAGACTGACTCTCGGCCTGAAACCGAGCCTGTCTCTCGCTCTGGTGACATCCAACATCCTGCGTGGTTGACCATCGGGTTCGGTCGCGTCCCACACAATCTCGCCATCGTACCCGATGAGTGCCGAAATCAGTCTAGCGAGATCCCTTATTGATATCTCGAATCCCGAGCCGAGGTTCATAGGGTCGCTCTCGTTGTACTTCTCCGTGGCAAGGATTATGCCCTCCGCCGCATCTTCCACGTAGAGGAATTCTCTGGTCGCCTTCCCCGTCCCCCATAGCGTTGTTCGCTTCTGGCCCGCTTCTCTTGCCTCGAAGATCTTCCTTATCAAAGCAGGAATCACATGGGAATCCTCCGGATGGAAATTGTCTCCCGGCCCGTACAAGTTGACCGGCAGCAAGTAGATAGCGTTGAATCCGTACTGCGCTCTGTATGCTTGGGCTTGGACGAGCAGAATCTTCTTTGCAATACCATACGGCGCGTTTGTTTCTTCCGGATATCCAATCCATAGGTCCTCTTCCTTGAAGGGGACAGGTGTGTATTTCGGATAGGCACATACGGTGCCAACTTGGACGAATTTCTCGACGGCTTCTCGTCTGGCCGCTTCCATGAGGTGGATTCCCATTATCGCATTGTCGTAGAACAGCGTTGCCGGGTATTTCCTGTTGAATCCTATGCCGCCCACCTTCGCGGCCAAGTGAATGACAACGTCGACGTCTCTGACAGCTTCGACGCAGTTCTGCCATTCTCTCAGGTCAAGGTCTCTGCTTCTAGGTACAAGGATACTTGAAGGATCGACGCCTCTTCTGTTTATCAGGTTATCCCGTACGAAAGAGCCGAGGAATCCGGCGCCGCCGGTGAGTAGTATTCGCTTATCGTCCCAAAACGTCAGCTAGCTCACGCTCCACAAGACATGTGCTTTTTCAATCAATGGCCCACCATCTTTCCGGGAATTTGCTTCTGATGATGGCGTCTCCTTCGCCGATCGGAGTGAGGCCCTTCGCTCTCATGTCTGCGTCCACCATAATCTTGGCGAGCTCTCGAAATTCAATCCTCGGTTTCCAATCCAGGTCTCTCTTCGCCTTTGCTGGTTGGGCAATGAGTTCGTCAACTTCGGTTGGTCTAAAGTATCTCGTATCAGTTTTCACATACTCTTTTGAGTTAAGTCCCGCGTAGGAGAAGGCTGTCTCCACAAACTCGCGGACTGAGTGTGCCTCTCCTGTCCCGACGACGAAATCATCGGCTCGGTCACGCTGCAACATGTGCCACATTGACTCAACGTATTCTGGTGCATATCCCCAGTCTCTTTTGGGATTGAGATTGCCAAGGTAGAGGTGTTCCTCTTTCTTGGCAAGGATCTTTGCGATTCCTCTTGTTACCTTCCGTGTCACAAAGGTCTCTCCTCGTCTGGGAGACTCGTGGTTGAACAGTATTCCGTTGCACGCGAAGATGCCATAACCATCCCGGTAGTTCTTGGTCATCCAGTATGCGTGTACCTTTGCGCATGCATATGGGCTTCTTGGCCTGAAGGGGGTCTCTTCGCTCTGTGGGGGGCGTGCGTCGCCAAACATTTCGCTGCTTGATGCCTGATAGAACCGAACTGGGTTTCCGCTTCTTCTGATGGCTTCTAGGATTCTCGTTGTTCCGAGTGCTGTGACGTCTCCCGAATACTCGGGCATGTCGAAACTCACTCGCACATGGCTCTGCGCGGCTAGGTGGTACACCTCGTCGGGTTTTACATTGTGGATTATGTTTGAAACCTGCTCAGAATCGGAAATGTCGCCGTAGTGCAGGAATAACCTCGCTTCCGGAACGTGAGGATCCACGTAGATATGCTCTATACGTCCAGTGTGGAAGGTGGACGCTCTTCTGATGATGCCGTGAACTACGTATCCCTTGCTCAGAAGGAACTCAGCAAGGTAGGATCCGTCTTGACCTGTTATGCCCGTTATCAATGCAGTCTTGGCCATGCAGACAGCCCTTTCTGAGGGCTACGCGAAGTATGAACCACCCCATAAGCTTAGACTTCTGTGCTCTGCCCTGCCTCTCTCTTGGGACCCGCATGCGTTTGAGCCCGCCGTCTTGGGAGCTTCGTTCGATTCGTCCGCGGCCGTGGGTTGTGCTCGCTTATCTGACTGTGTATCTTGAGGATTCGAAATCTCTTAGCATTGTCCTGTAATTGGACCCGAGTCCGGATGGTAGATCATTCAGGGGGCTCCAAGTGTATTTTGCCATCTCTTTTGTTGGTCGAGGCTCCTGCGGTGAACGCAAACTAGTTGAGAGACAGATGCTGATGTCGGATCTGCGCTTGAAGTTCACCGGGTAAACCCCAACAAGCTTGTAGCCACCTTTGGGGCGAATGCCGATCTCCATCAACTGGCGATTCGCTGTTGCATGTAGTGATTCTTTCTTGACGATTCGTCCTCCTGGAAGAGCCCACTTGTCATTGTAGGGGTAGATCTTCCTGTAGCCTAGCAGAACGCGAGTTTTGCCACCAACTCTGGTGTGGACGATGATGTCCACGCAGGGAATCGGCATGTTTGCCAGAACGTTTTTCCAGAGTTTCTCGGGAATGTTCTTCTTGGCGCTCATCCCAGTTCCAAAGAGACCCACAATATGATGGATCTTATTTGGATTCGGATAGTAGAGAAGGAAAGCATTCCTAATTGGTGCGCAATTTGTGCATAGTCGAGAGCGTTTGTCACGTCTAGGCTCATCGGATCCTTCCATGCGTCTCCGGGAGTCTGTGATGCAAGCATGTGGCAGAAACCCTGCAATTCGCGGCTTGATTCCAGAACGCGCCGCACCGTTGTTGAGAGCCTGGCCGTCGGGCCATAGCTCGGTGCGAAATGGAGAATCTACTCCGAGGCCCTGTAATCGCCATACTTCATGAGTCGCACATGCTTCTCTCTGGCTTCGAAGTATGCCGACTCAGCTTCAGGTGTCAAGACGCCCAGTTTTCTCGCCATCGCCAAGCCCATATCGATGCTCGCTATGCTGAGCGGGAGGTTGATTTCTCTCTCCTTTCCGGGAGTGACCTTGTAGTGGTATGGGTTTGCCTCAACGCCGATGTCCACATCGGCGGAGTACGCGCGGCTCCTCTTGAAGTGAGTGGAACCAGCGAGGACCGAGAGTGGAACTCCGATTGCGATCGAAACTACGCCGAACGGCGTTGGCTGCGCTTGAGCGGGCTTTCGACTTCGCTGGGAACCGGGTCGATCTACCATTCCTGACGTTGCTTTCCGTGGTTGGTCTGGCGGATACTGAAATGCTCGACCGATCTTTTTGCAGGATAGTGGTTGGCATGGTTGTCGTGTCGCTTGTTTTCACGATACTGAGTCCGGACATCTTCCTGACGTGGAGAGGCCTCTTCATTCTTCCTCTGTATCTCACAGGAGCGCTGGGCACGGCAAGCGTGATACGCAGAGTCAACCGATTCGGAGCCTCGCCTGACAGGAGGACACAGCTAGCCTTCGCCGCAACATTCTCGCTCTATCTTTTCCTGTCTCTTCTCAGTTACTCGTTGAGGGCGATTGAGCTCTTGATCTGGGAATCGCACTTCTGATTCGAATCAGAGTCTCAACGAGGGTGTGCATTGCTGCGTTCCGTCTACCACTGGTCGCCACCACCACTTGTTGACGGTGTACGAATCAATCGTTCCTCTGCTTTTTATTCGAGAACGTGAGGGTATTCGTCGTTAAGCTCTAGCACAAGTGCTCTCATCTAATCTTCAACCGTCGATGAAGGTGTTGCTGCCGTCTGCACCATCCATGTACAGCAGCAAGACAGTGTTGGAGTCGCCGGTAGGCGCACTCGTGGACGGTGTGAAGTTGCTTGTCCAACGAGCAATGCCCTTCGATACTCTATACTCATCTATCCATCCGTTAAACCAGCGTGGGAGTCCACCACCACCAGCATCAAAGGTGCCTATCGAGAGAGAGGCCGTAAAATCATTCACTGTTCCGGCATTCGTGTCCGTCGTTCCGCATTGTGTGCCATTTTGGAAGATATACCATGAGTTCCCTGATCGCACCACGGCGATATGATACCATGTGTTAGCAGATAGACCGGGGCTGTTCTTACTGATGTTAATGTGTGGAGGCCACTCGCCACCAGCTTTTACAGCGAGATCCCAACGGTAGGTGCCCGCATTGTTATACAGCCGGAACTCAATATAGTTGTTGACATTCTGATATTGACTGAAAAACGTCATCAGATTCCCAGCGCTCGGTAGTGCATTAAAGCGTACCCAGAAATCAATCGTGAAGTCTCCCGTGCCGAAGTACCAATCCGCCGAGTCCGGCGTGGAGAGGTAGGCGCCGTTGCCATTGAAGAGTCCGCTTGCGCCGCCAAACTTCGACTGGGCGGTGCTGATTCTCGCGTTCCCGTTTGCGGTGACGATTTTAGCGGGCCGATAGGTTGTGCTGCCTGTTACCGTTACCGCGCTCGTGCTAGTCGTGTACTCTACCGTTGTCCAGACGCCGTAAACCACGCTTGTCACAATAGACCAGATGGTCGAGGTGGTCCAGCTGGTCGTCGTCGTGAAGATGGTTGTCGTGACTGTGACATTCGGCGCTTGCTGAGCAAAGAAGGACGCGCCAGCGTAGACGCCTGAGCCCGCCGATACCAGAACAACAAGAATCAGTAGCATCGCTACCGGAATGCTGCGAACTCGATGACCACTCAAGCCAGAACCAGCCTCTTTGCGTCTGCTGTCCTTCTTCAACTGCTCGAACACCGCCTATCCACTAGTGACTTTAGACGACTAAGTATCGTGTCACGGCGGTCCACCAAGTATGGCGACAGAGAACGGAGAGAAGAAGCTTTGACTCTCTCCGCGACTGAGGTCGGGGGATTCGTGCTTCCACTCTGATCCTTTGTTGGGTGGGCATTCCGTTGTTGCGGTTCCACCTGCATCCATCCCAGTGTAGAAGCATAGGCCAAACCATTGGCCTGACAGCGTACCCGCCGCAGCGAGCCGCCATATTCACGACACAATCTCTTACTCGAACCTGCCCCGCCTATTTTCGGTTGGGAGCCTTATTCGAGCCTTTGGACATCCCAACCACATGTGGAGCCTACTGGCCCAGTTCGGGCTTGTATGATTCGACTCCAAACATTCCTTGGACGCTCTCCACATTCAAACGCTCGCTTACTCCACGACCAGAAGTCGGGAGCTTGCGCTCGCCCAGTTATCGTCACTTCTGGACGAGACCGCGCTGTGGCCTGGCATTGAGCCCACTCAATGGCCTGGGGCGGCCCTAGTGGCTTCTGGCGGAAGGCATATAGTGACGAATGGTACATTGTTCCATTGATACAGTTGCCAAGACTTTCAGCGGTAGTCACAGAGGAAGAGTATAGGCGTGTGGCGCGTTTCGTTCGAGGAGGCGCCGCTAGGAGCGTTGCGGAGCTTGTGAGGCTGGCTGTGATCGAATACACGAGGAAGGCCGGTATCGTGAAGCTTGTGAATTTGCGTGACGTCCCCATGTCAGAGGCTAGGAGAGCCGTGGAACGATATTTGAAG
>Ga0315296_10000352_pt1 | contig 42735 bp, 32 predicted proteins | sample YL17G14_18_MG_FD_203921 | JGI IMG/M metagenome (GOLD analysis project Ga0315296, IMG submission 203921) | Sediment microbial communities from Yellowstone Lake, YNP, Wyoming, USA - YL17G14_18 | ecosystem: Environmental > Aquatic > Freshwater > Lake > Sediment | place: USA: Wyoming | collected... | reverse complement strand
CTTCAAAACCCGTATGAGGCGCTCGTGACCCTGCAGTTCACTCGTCTGAGGCACCTCTGCAGGTTCGAGAAAGGCGGCTACTGCAAAGAAGCAAAAAAGAACTGCGCGCCTCAAAACTGCCCCCAAACCCGAAAATAAGAATTATAACCATTTTACACCAATTATTTAACTCGCCCGCGCGCGGTTGCTTGGCAAGAAGATATTCGAGGGGAAGGCTTGGATGAGACTCTTTGGCGTACGCCCATACTTTGCAGGATGATTGTTCTTCTGCGTGGATGCACGATTGCTTCCACAAAGAGCAGAGATTACCGCGTCACGAATTTTGCGCAATCCTCTGTGACGGAAATCTCCGCTTGCACTTGCGAGCTTGCAGTATGGTGTAAGGCTGTTGTGATGTGGTTTTGTTGTATAGAGAAAAGTTACAGAAAGTTTTTATTATAACAAGTACTTGAATTGGTGGGTTGCGAGCATTTCCAGTCTGATTTGGAGAATGTTCCAGATTTTTCTGAATGTGTTCGCAATGTTAAACCCTTAAGGGAGAAAATAAGGAGAAGGAAAAATGCGAAAGATAAACAGAACTATAGCTATGATGTTTTTGCTTTCAAGTTTACTGCTGACTTTACCCGTACTGCAATTGACGCCGAATGTTCAAGCGCAAGGGCTACCAAAAACTCTTCATTCAGAAAAGCCCTTGGTGCCAATTCACATGCATAGTTTGGTAGGCTTGATACATCCCTATGACCCAATTGGGACTCCATTTCACGAGTTATACCCGCAGTTCTGTCCAGAATTCACTTTGACAAGCTGGGAAGATATCAATCAGACTGGACATCTCAATGGTGGAGACCAAATAGACATGACTAATGTCACTGGCGGGGAAGTGCATTGGTTCTACGTTGACAGAGTGACTTATACATTGCGGGTCAAACAAAACCCACTAGATCCACAGTCGCCAGAAATGTACATTGAATACAAAGGATCTTACGACAACGAAACTCTTCGCTACGATCCCAGAAGCTCTCGGTGGCATGAAGTGTTTCCAGTTTACGGGCCACTCTTCCACATCGTAGACTGGATGGACAATGGCAATCAGACCTTGGATTTCTGCGATTGGATACAATTTGAGGACGGCTTTTGGTGGCATGTAGAAGAAGTTGCAACCGACCTCATCCTCAACGAGAAAATCGCGGATCCGGTGTGCACGTATTGGAACGAGCTCTATCCAGATTTCGGCAATCGATATCACATTATAGAGTGGATAGATGATGATGGACGCGGGCTACTAAGCCCCGGCGACAAAGTAACTTTAGACCCCGGACCAATAGACTCTTATGATGTAATCCAAGTGACACTCACCCTCAACATAACCCTTCAAGGCGACCCATCACAAAGGATGTACCTCGAATTCGCAGACGGCTACCCGCACATGTGGGAACCCAAGACAAATCCAATCGGCAGCTTATGGCACGAAGTTTACCCAGTTTATTGCCCAATGTACGAAATCATAGACTGGGTTGACAACTGCAACGGAGTGCTGAGCTACTGCGACAATATCACACTATTTAATCTCACAAGCCAGCAACCTGCAACATGGCACGTTGAAGAGCTAGCTGTAGACATGGTCGTACGAGAACCTGCGCCGCCAGTGCATGACGTTGCCGTCATCAGCGTTACACCATTGTTCGGTTCAGTGTTCCAAGGATGGCCAGACCCAATAACTGTAGATGTCCAAAACCAAGGAGACTTCGCTGAAACCTTTACCGTTTCCGTCTACTATGGTACAAATCCTGTCACGACCTCACCAATAACGGTCATGGGCCTTGCACCTGGGGCAATACAAACCTTGATGTTCTGCTGGGTCACCACAAGTGTCCCACCAAACACCTACACGATTACCGCCAACGCCTCCATAGTCCCTGGTGAAACGGACACTGCAGACAACACATTATCTGGCGGTAACGTCATTATTCTTGATCTGCCGCAATTCTACTGGAAGGCCGGATTCTGCGACTATGCACCGAGTGGCATGCCAGACTTCGACCAGAAACAATGGGGCACCTATAACTGGACTGACAAGGGGGGCGCGTGGAGCCACTGCGGTCCAACTGCTGCAGCAAACTCGTTATGGTGGTTGGACTCTAAATTCGAACCAACACAACCACCAGTATCTCCACCAACACCCAGCGACGGGTTCCCACTAGTATCAAGCTACATACCGGGCATAGATGACCATGATCCGGGCAACGTTCAACCATTTATCGAACACTTGGCCTATTTGATGGATACTGATGGTAAGCGAACAGGGCTAGCACATAGTGGTACAAACGTTATAGACATGGAAGCCGGAATAACACATTACCTTTCATGGACTGGCATCAACCCGAAAGGAGACGTTAACGGCGACGGAACAGTGAACCAAACAGATGTGAGCATAGTCATGGTTGCCATGGGAAGCACACCAGTTTCGACAAATTGGAACATGGCTGCAGACATCGCTCCAGTCACCGTTGGGTGGCCAAACCGACAGCCAGCTAACAATATAGTCGACGCGGCTGACCTCGCTCTTGTAACTGCAAATCTGGGCAAAACAGGCCTCTTCTTCGAGCACACAGTTGACAAACCCGACTTCTACTACATTGAGCAAGAAGTAGAGAAAAGCCAAGACGTTGTCCTCCTGCTCGGCTACTGGATACTCATCACACCCCCACAGCCAGCCACACCATACTGGTTCCGAGAAGGCGGACACTTCGTAACTGTGGCAGGCGTTAACTCGCAAGAAAAGAAGATAGCCATAAGCGACCCGTGCTATAATGCCTTCGAAGACCATCTCATTCAAGAGGGACGCGTACCAATTCCACACGCGCACCTCCCACCACAACCACCGTACGTCACACACAACGACGCCGCCTACGTGTCCCACGACATCTACAACGTCGAACGGATATCTTTGATAGCCCCCAATCCCCCATTCCCACCGTGCCCTGGAGGCAACTGGACATTGATCAACTATGTAGGCTGGAACCCGACGCCCCCATACTTCACAGTCATAGAATCAGCCGTAATAACGTCACCACTCGGCATTCACGACATAAACGTAACAGATGTTACTACGAGCAAGGATGGTTGCACGCCGATGCCAACAGTTGGCCAAGCTCTCACTATGCGGATAAATGTGACGGTCAAGAACGAAGGAGACTTCACAGAATCCTTCACCTTGACTGTGAACGCCACAAATGCGACAACCTCAATAGTCGTCGGCACACAGACTGTCAACGACTTGCTGAGCGGACAAACAAGGACAGCCACATTCACGTGGAACACTACTGGCTTTGCTAAGGGCAACTACACCATAAGCGCGTATGCTTGGCCTGTTCCAGGCGAAACAGACACTGCAGACAACACTTACACTGATGGTTGGGTGAAAGTCACAGTTGCAGGGGACATCAATGGAGACGGCATAGTTAACGCTGGCGACTTGGGCTTGCTGGGAGCGGCGTGGTTCTCCTATCCGAACAGCCCCAACTGGAACCCTAACGCCGACATAACCGGCAACGAGATAGTAAACGCAGGCGACCTTGGAATAATAGGCGTAAACTGGTTCAAAACGTAAACCCCCCTTTTTTTATCTGTCGCACATGCAAATATTGTTTAGTCAGTTCCAGGCGAAACAGAGAGCGCGTGCTAGCAAAATGTTAATTTACTCGGCCTCAGAAGAGTTACATGATTCTGGCATGACACCTATTAGATGTTGATCTGAACACGATTTGAGGCGCATGGACAAGTATGTGCCTAAAGGAAAGGAACCGAAAATGGGAACGAAGCCATCTTCAAAGTTAATATTAGCTATCGCGTTCTGTTTCCTACTCATTCTGGAAGACTCCTTTGTTTTAGGAGTTAAAAACCAGTTTCCTCAATCAATGAAAACTGAAGCAAGCATTTCTCAGAAATCCATGCCTTATGAAATCCATAAACAAATGAGCAGCCTTAAATCGGCTGAAGAGAGAACCGCACCTTGCTCCACTTTCGAAGGAAATCGGGACTTTGATAAAGCAAACGAGTGGGCTGATTTCACTAAGACTGATGAGAACTCGACTGAACTGATAATTGGCGTCAGTCACACTCGCACTAATGACTATGATGAACTGGCGAATATCATCAGAACACACAAGGGAAAGATTGTTAACACAGTTTTGATGGGCGGTAAAACTGAAGCAGTTGTCGCTGACATGCCTCTGACATCCATATCGTCTTTTACAATAGAGATTAACGCTGCTGACCTTTCAGCATATATTGAGCCTAATTTCAAGTTTAAAGCTAATTTCATTCCCAACGATCCCTATTGGAACCAGCAGTGGGCACCAATCAAGATAGGGGCGGATCGTGCATGGGACAGACAAATAGGCAACAGCTCCGTTCTCGTAGCGGTTATCGACACGGGTGTCGACTGGAACCACTCCGATCTAGCCGCCAACTACGCACCGCTCGGCTATGACTGGGTAAACAACGACACAGATCCCATGGATGACCACGGTCATGGAACCCACTGTGCTGGAATAATTGCGGCTTCAATTAACAATAGTGTAGGCATAGCTGGACTAGCCCAGGTTCGAATAATGGCTGAAAAAGGTTTGGATCAACATGGAGAAGGTTACGACGACGACCTGGCTAATGCAATTATTCACGCTGTAGATCAAGGGGCAAACATCCTCAGCAACAGTTGGGGCGGCTACGAAGAGAGCGCCCTACTTCATGACGCCATTAAATATGCTTACGAAAAAGGAGTCCTAGTAGTGGCGGCTGCAGGTAATGATGCTTGGGATGTCAAATCGTTTCCCGCAGGCTACAATGAAGTCATAGCCGTTACAGCAACCAATAAGTCTGATGATCCAGCTTCGTTTACCAATTTTGGAAAATGGGTCGAGTTGGCAGCACCAGGCGTCAAAATCTGGTCCACAGTCTACGATGATAATTATGCATGTTGGAGTGGCACTTCCATGGCATGCCCACATGTTTCCGGTGTAGCTGCCCTAGTCTGGAGCCAATTCCCAAACGCTACTCGGGACTGGGTACGACTTTGGTTGCGTTACACTGCCGACGACTTGGGAGATCCGGGATTTGATGTCTACTATGGGTATGGCAGGGTTAACGCGGAAAAAGCGGTTAGCACGTCTCCTCCGAAACATGAACTGCTTATCTTAGACTTAGAGGTGCCTCAGTTCATCGAACCTGGAGGTGTGGGGGAACTCAATAGCACTGTATTTAACTTTGGGGAAAGTGACGAGACTAATCTAACCTTGCAACTGTTAGCTAATGGAAGTATTGTGGACTCTGTGAATGTTGACTTTTTAGCAAGTGGCTTTTCAGCAAGCGTTACTTTTTCATGGAGTCCAACGATTGAGGGAAAATATAATGTCACATCTTATGTAGTGCCTGTACCTGGCGAAGATAACATATCAAACAATGGGAAATCGGCTAAAGTAAAGGTTTACCACCCTGAAGTAGCTCTTTTCAAAAACGTTGATCCATGGGGCTATTCATCGAATGAAGAAGCATTCGATTTGTACGATGTTCCTTTTGTTACATTGAGTTCAAAGGATTTCGAGTCAGTTAACTTGAGCCAATTTGTTAAGATAGTAATTGCTTCAGATCAGGATCAAGTCTTCTACGACGCCATGAATGCTTCGAGGTGGCGGTTTGAGGATTATGTGAGGAGTGGTGGGGCATTGGAGATTCATGCAGCAGATTGGGGTTGGTATGGAGGTCACTGGACAGGACCTCTCCCTGGAGGATTTCAATGGGAAGTTCATGAAACAAATTACGTCACAATCGTTAACCGCACTCACCCAGTAGTGAACACACCAAACTTGATCACAGACAATGAGTTGGATGGATGGTCATGGTCAGCTCATGGGTACTTCTCTGGTTACCCAAATAATTCTCGTGTTGTCATCGCTGAGAGGTCTGGTCGTCCAGTGTATTTAGAGTTCAAGTATGAAGAGGGGTTGATAGTGGCTTCTGGACAGACGCTTGAATGGGCATATCACTATGGATATTCACTCATGTTGGAGAACAGTTTGCTCTATCCAGTTTACAGATGCAAACACGAACTAGTCGTGTTTCTAGATGCACCGAGCTTCCTTGTCCCTTGTGATTCATCGCTTCTGAATGCCACAGTCATGAACTATGGGTCGAGCAACGAAACAAATGTAAATTTACAGATCTTAATAGATGGCAATATTGTTGACTCTGTAGAGATTCCAGAGCTAGCAGCAGACGCCTTTTACACGCTTACCTATCTCTGGACGCCGACTGGAGAGGGAACGTACAATCTCACAGCATATGCACCGTCTTTATCTGGGGAAAGAGCGGTAGTGAACAATGTTGCGTATGAGTTTGTTTGGGTAATGTATACTAAGCATGTTCTCTTTGATCAAACTCATGGAACTGACAACATTGCTTATTACATTATATGGATCACGACTCTCAGCGAAAGGGGATTCGTGGTTCACACTCACACCACTGGTGCAATCACATTTGATAAGCTAGACGATTATGATGTGTTCGTTATTCCTCAAGCCGATAGCTCATATTTGCCTGCTGAGACATCTGCAATACAGAACTTTGTGTTTGACGGTGGCGGGTTACTCGTTATAGGTGATAACAATCCGTCCATCTACACAAACCTTACGAGTTTCGCTGGTATAACTTGGGCAAGTGGCGAAACGAGCGGAGTTACCATAGATATTACACCTCACCTCGTAACTGCTGGAGTATCCTCTGTATACTTGATGTCTCCTTTAGCCAAGATGAACGTGACGGATGTAGCCCAAGACATCATAAGATATGAAGGAGATATCATGCTGGCTGTGTCAGTTCAATCATTTGGAAAAGTGATCGGTTTCGCTGACGAGAATTCCTTAATGGACCTTGGTATCGGTGCAGTAGATAACCTTCAACTTGCCAACAACATGATCGAGTGGCTTGCAACACCAGCCCGATATGAGCACGAAATCTCTGTAGAGTTAGAATCTCCGACACATCTTGTACATAATGAGTCCGTCTTACTGAATGCAACCGTCCATAACCTAGGATTGAATAATGAGACAAATGTGCAGCTATTGATATTGATCAACGGGAGTGTCGCTGACTCAGTGACTATTCCCGAATTGCTGGTTGGTTCCAATTGCACACTAAGCTACCAATGGGCACCAAAAATTGATGGTATCTACAATGTGACTGCATACTCGCCTCCCATACTAGGCGAGGACAATACAGTAAACAATGTAGTAAGCAAAACGGTACGTGTTGGCTATGCTGACGTTGCTTTGATTAGCGTTTTCCCGAGCGTCACCAAAGTGTACGTTGGATGGATAGTTAGTATTACTGTTATCGCTGAAAACCAAGGAAACTTTACTGAGACTTTCTCCGTCATCGTCTACGCTAACGCTACTGCTATAGACATTCAAACAGTCACCAACTTAGCTCCAAGTAACCAAACAACTCTAGTCTTCCACTGGAACACTACTGGCTTTGCTAAGGGCAACTATACGATAAGCGCGTATGCTTGGCCTGTGTCAGGCGAAACTGACACGGCCGACAACACTTACACTGATGGTTGGGTGGAAGTTACTGTTGCGGGGGACATTAATGGAGACGGCATAGTTAACGCTGGCGACTTAGGCTTGCTGGGAGCGGCGTGGTTCTCCTATCCGAACAGTCCCAACTGGAACCCTAACGCAGACATAACCGGCAACGAGATAGTAGACGCAGGCGACCTTGGAATAATAGGCGTAAACTGGTTCAAAACATAAACCCCCCTTTTCTTCTATAACAGTTCTTTAAATTTAAGGCCTCTCAAAAGGCCGTTTCTTCATTAAGTTTTTTAATTTTTTCTACCAAAACTTGACATACTCCTTCATTTTTGCTTTAGTATTAATAGTTTTGCCCTTTGAAAATTTAAATGAAAAGGGGAATGATTTGGGTAATTAAGAGTTTGAAAGTCTTGATAGAAACCAAGGAAGCGGGAAACTGCTTAGCTCAAGATGTAGAGCTGAAAGTGACTAAAAGAAAAGGAGAAATGAAAATTGGAAAGAAAGAATGGAAAAGCAGCGATAATGATAGCAGCGCTTTTAATGATGGCTTTGATGACTAATTTGCCAACAGTTAAAGCAAGCGGAACCATTTACATTAGGGCTGACGGCTCAATATACCCACCGACAGCACAAATACAACGAGATTTTGCGGGTGCGCTTTCTGTGCCGCCACCAACAGAATGGAACAAAACATACGGGGGAGCAGATCGTGAAGTTGCCAATTCTGTTGTTCAGACTAGTGATGGAGGATACGCCATAGCAGGTAACACATGGTATTTTGGAGCTGGGGACTCGGTTTTTTGGCTAATTAAGGTCGAATCGCCTCCTACGCATGATACAACCATCACTGGCGCGCGCGTTTCACTGGGAACTACCGGTTTGACAAGTCCGCTGAGGATGCGACAACTTCTAGAGAAATAGAGGAAATGTACAGGGGTCAGCTGAAAAAGCTGAGTGGAAGTTGACGTAGCAGCGATTCCTTGGCAAAGGCCACTATGTTATGGATTTTCCTCGTTAATGATTCTTTGACGGGCAAGACTTTGGAAAGTGAGACAAGAAGACCTGCACCGAGCTTATCTGCCTATCTTGGAGTTCCCCATCTTTGGCCTTGAAAGGTTTCCTAACCAGTTTCATGGCTATCTTCGGGCGTGGATTGTTCCGCTCTACGTAGCTTCTCAGGAAGTCGCAAATCTATTCCTTCTGATGTGCCTTCTTTTTCCACCAGATATTTTAAGCGTATTTGATAGTTCGGGTTTGGCACTTGCGGCTTTTCTTAGGGCAATCGTAGAAAGAGAATTGAATTTCTAGATGACGTTATACGAGGAAGCCAGTTTCCACAGCGACGTGGAAAAGGCAGAACAAGCCGTTTCCGCAAGCGAAAAGCTAATTCAAAAAGATGAAAGAGTGAACGTTGGACTTCTAATCATAGAGGTGGCAGGCTACAAAACGTCCCTTCTCTTTTTCCTTAAGCTCTGGCTCTTTCTGTCTGCAGATGTCTCCGATGTAGCTGGGACAGCGCGTGTGGAATCTGCACCCTGAAGGCGGGTTGATTGGACTTGGTATTTCTCCTTTTATGACGGTCTCAATGCGTCTTGCTTCTGGGTCTGGGTCAGGGACAGCGGCTATCAAAGCTCGCGTGTACGGGTGCAACGGCTCAAAGATGACTTTCTCCGTCAGGCCCTTTTCCACAATCTTACCAAGGTACATGATCGCTATTCTGTTGCAAATGTGCCTGGCAAGGGCTAAGTCGTGCGTAATGTAGATGAATGTCACTCCATGCTTTTCCATCAGATTAAACATCAGGTTAAGAATTTCGGCTCTTATCGAAACGTCCAGCATGGAAACTGGTTCGTCGGCCACTATGAACTCTGGGTTAACGACCAGCGCCCTTCCAGTTGCAACTCTTTGTCTCTGACCACCGCTTAATTCGTGAGGGAATCTCCAAACAAACTCCTCTGGTGGGAACAGCTCTACGTTCTCAAGAGCCTTGTAAACTCTTTCTTCTAATTCAGAGCCGCTTGCAAGTCTTTGCACTCTCAACGGTTCAGCTAATACGTCGAAAACGGTCATTTTGGGATTCAACGACTCATAGGGGTCCTGAAATACTATCTGCATCTTTCGTCTAAGCGCTTTAAGCTCTTGCTCAGAGGTTTTGGTTATGTCTTTCCCCTGGAAGATTATCTTGCCTGATGTCGGTTCAATAAGACGAAGAAGCAGCTTTCCAATTGTAGTCTTTCCACTTCCACTTTCTCCGGCAAGACCAAAGATCTCTTGTTTCTGTATGTCAATATCTATTCCATCAACAGCCTTTACGTACAATTCCTTCCTAGATAAAATGGATTGGAAAAACCCCAATTTCACAGGGAACCACTTCCTCAAGTTTACAGCTTCTATAACTGTTTGTGGCATTTAACTCTCCTCAGAGCTTTTGACTAGATGACACGCTACGAGATGGTTTTTCTCAGCTACCAGCAATGAAGGCTCAACTTTTTTGCAAACGTCCATTGCAAATTTGCACCTTGGATGGAATTTGCATCCTGTGGGAGGTCTCAGTAGATCTGGTGGAAAACCTGGTATTGATGTCATGCGTGTTTTAGCGGCGTAGATGCTCGGAAAAGCGCCTATCAATCCTTGAGTGTAGGGATGCAGTGGATCCTTGTAAACAGAAACTACGCTTCCCTTCTCTGCAATTTTTCCAGCATACATTATTGCGACGCTATCGCAGATCTCCGTGATGATAGATAGGTCGTGGGTTATCAAAATCAAGGATAAACCAAGGTTTTCTTTCAGGCTTTTAATTAGTTTGAGTAATTGCGCCTGAACAATTACGTCTAAGGCTGTTGCGGGTTCGTCTGCTATCAGTAATTCGGGGTTGGTGGCTAAAGCCATGGCGAGCATTGCACGTTGTCTCATTCCACCGCTGAACTCATGTGGGTAATTGCTAATTCGTGATGGTTCAACTCCGACAAGCTCAAACAGTTTCTTTCCTCTTTCAACCGCCTCTTCTTTCTTGACGTTTGGTTCATGTGTCATTACAGCTTCAGCTATTTGATCTCTAATCTTGTACACTGGGTTCATAGCGTTCATGGCGCCTTGGAAAACAAGGGAGATTTTCTTCCATCTAATTTTCTCTCTTACCTCTCGGTCAGAAAGTTGGACTATGTCTATGTCTCTGAAAAAAACGTGTCCACTCTTGATCTGGGCTTCACCTGGCAAGATTTTTAACAGGCTCAAAGCTATCGTGGTTTTGCCGCATCCTGATTCTCCTGCTAGTCCCATGGCTTCTTTCTCTTTTACTTCGAAGCTTACGCCGTCTACCGCCTTCACAAAACCCCTTTGTGTTCTGTAATGAGTTACAAGGTTCTCTACTGAAAGAAGCGCCACGTCTGTCACCATTTCCGCGTTACGTGTGATACTTAAACCTATATATTAGCTTTTAGCGCCTGCGCGCGCAGGTCTGATGAAGAAACTCTTATTAGTTCATTTTCAGTTTCTACGTGAGAGGTTGTTCGATGAAGGCTTTGTTACTTATCATTCTTCTGTTGTCGATTTCCATGTTGGCCTTGTGGAACCATACTATTCCGCAGGTGAGCGGTTCTCCTAGTCAAATAGTCGTTTCCGAAGGTGAATCCATCCAAGCCGCAATAAACAGTGCCGAGGAAAACTCCATGATCTTCGTGAAAAACGGTACCTATCGAGAGCAGCTTCTGGTGAACAAGAGCGTTTCGATGGTTGGTGAAAATACTGAAGGAGTTATCCTTGACGGTAAAGGTGAATTCGCGTACATTGTCAATATTGTTGCAGATGGCGTCGAACTTGAAGGCTTTACCGTCAGAAACTCCTCCTCCCTCTACGATAGCCGTGACGTTCACGTTTTCAAAGCGGCAGACGTCGTGTTGCAGAATTGCAGGATAGAGGACGGGTACAACGGCATACTATTCACGAATTCAAGCAACTGCAAGATATTCAACAATCAAATCCAGAAGAACATCATAGGTGTGAAATTCCATTCCAACTCCGGAAGCAACGCGTTCAGCGGAAATACGTTGGTCAACAATACTTATGGTGTTTACGTGGACAATTCCAGTCATGACTTGATCTTCTACAACAGCTTCATAGATAACACTTACCCATATTGGACCGATGACTCCGAGAATCAGTGGGACAATGGCTATCCTTCAGGCGGAAACTATTGGAGTAACTACAACGGCACAGACCAATACACAGGCTACTATCAAAACATAACAGGATCTGATGGTTTAGGCGATTCTCCATACCCATATGCAGAAATTCGTCTCGACAATTTCCCATTCATCAATCCCATTATGATGAAGCCCTACATCTCAAGCAGTTCTGCTTATTACTTTCTGATTTCCAGCAACCTGACAATTGTTGATTTCAATTTCTACCTAGAGGATGCCTCTGTAAACTTTACGGTAAAAGGGATTAATGGAACCCGCGGTATTCTGAGAGTATCACTTCCCAAGCAGTTGATGTGGGTGAACTTAGCCACGGAATGGATAGTAATAGGCGACAGTAAAACGCTAACTCCATTAGTAGAAGAAGACGCCGCTAATTCTTACCTTTGTTTCCATTTTGATCTAGATCAAGCAGTGGAAACCGTGAGCATAAGTGGGCATAAAGGACCAACGGATTCTGTTGGATTTTATCGGCTCTTGGCTGCTTTCGTTCTCGTGGGTCTATTGGTGGCGCTTTTAATTGGCGTAATATTCTATGGAAAGCGTCAATCACTAAAGCAGACTTCTACTAAAACCACCTAAACCATGTTTTCTTGAGGCCTTTCAGAACAGCTTTTTATATACTCTCTTATTCGGTCAATTCCTTCAAACTTCGTCTTGTTATCCAATATTAGTGCAGGCGTTCTGCTTATTCCTTTAATTCTCGCTTTCAATTCGATGCTGAATGGACAATCGGAGAGGTCTATTAAATCAAAACTGAAGCCCTTACTCTCAAGCTGCTTTATCGCTTCTTCATCTTCTGCTGGATAGTTTCTCAGGGTACCTTTGCTTCTGTATCCTGCACTGCACCAGTGTCCTCCTCCACTCTGGTGGGGCATTGTGTACTCTACCAAGTTTACTTTCTGTGAATTAACGTAGAGTTGCATCGGCATCCTAGTAGGTTCAGCAAGTTTAATCGATTTAAGTTTTTGCTTTGGCATAAGCTTGAAGACTAAAATGGAAACTTGTTGCTCCCGCAGTAGTCCGAACATTCTTGTTGAACTTTTAAGTTGCAGCTTTCCGTTGGCTCCTCTTTTGGTAATAGTTGGCAAAAGAGTATATTGCCTGCAGAAGTAGCTTAAACGTGCACGTAACAGCGAGGGCGAAATAAAGGCCGTCAGTGGCTATTCTCGTAAAAGCCATCAGCGCTTCAAGGTCACCTATGAAATGTAAACCGAAATCAACAGAAGAGAAAAAGGCTGTTAACGCTGAAAGAATCGTCACAAATCGTTCCTTTCTATTCTTTACTCTCCAAAATAGAACAGCTAAAATTATTGAGAAAGAAAGAATCCAAACGTGAAATGGGCTGACAACCTTCGCTGCACTGTCAACTTTGCCTCCAGTCGCAATTGCAATACTCCCCGTAAAAGGCAAAATAATCCCAACATAAATCAACCATTGGATGAACGCAATACAATAAATGAAAAGCCTCTTTTTTTCCATAAGCCTTTCACTCTTTCAATGTCTTTTCAGCAAGACCGTAAACGACTAAGACGATTGCAACTGCGACGATTCCTGCAACGATGAGTAGAAGTACGAAGGGTTCGCCAATAGGATAGCTGAGCTGATTCGTTATTGTCACCGCGAACACTGCCAATGTCGCGTTCAACGTAATGGCACATGCAACTATGGCCATCGCCCACAGGCTACTTCGCCAACTGATAAGCGTCAATTCTTCTTCCCTCCCTCCCTTCAGTCCTAATTCTTTCTCCATTACTTTGGTCCATGTGACATGTCTGATATAGAAGTAACCCCCAGCTATCATAATCGTTACCAAGTAAATCTGATAGAAAGACATCCCTATGTTTTGCGCCATTAATGAACTTAAAAGTCTGGATTCCGCCATAACTAGTGGAAGAATGAGGGTCATCAAGAAAAGGGCAAATTCGTTCCCTCTCGTCTCGGGAATTACGGCAACGCCAAGAATGCCAAGCATGAGGGCTAAGAACAGAGCTGTCCATGATGATTGCCACACAACAGGGTAAATCGTGAAAAGCAGCAGCAAAGCCACAGATAAGGCTGCTGAAAATACGAGGGCGTTACGCCTATCGCGACGGTATAAGGAAGAGAAAGAAAGAACTACAGCCATTACATAAGCGATGTTGCGGAAACCTGCTATTTCGTTTTGAATCATGATACTAACATACTGAAACCCGTAAACAGCCACCAAACTCATCGCAAGAATCATCAAGAATGCCAATATAAGAGAGGCAAGTTTTTCGGTTCTCATTGGGCCAATAACAACCTTAAATGTTTAATCAAGACGGAGCCAAAATTCTCCTTTCTCGGATTCCAGTCCAAAACCACCACTCCTAGCATGCACAACTCTTCGGACAGCCTCTTGCTTTTTGCTTCTAGGGCCTGAGATGCAAGCTCTTCAAAACGATTCCTTTTGGGAATAAGGTCATAGGGCAAGACATTTACGACAAGCGCCTTCGCCCGGTATTTCCTCCTTGAGTAAGCGATTATCTTCTTTATTGACTGAATAAGCTCGTCTACGTTATTTTGTGTTAGATGAGTGATTACGACCATCAAGGGTGAAAGACTGGTGAGTAACGTTCTATTTGTTTCGATGGCTTCTGGTAATCCTTCAACAACGTAAAATTGAAGTCTCTTTTCAACTGAATACAGTGTCAACAGTCGGTTGGCGATTTTGATGAACTGCCGTTTTCCGGTATCTGGGTAGAATCTCTCTTCTAAATCGTTGTAGATGTACATTCCAAGCAGGAAGCCCTTGTTCAAAAATAAATGAGTAAGGTTGATTGCAGCCTCAATGCCATGTTCAAAAGCGTTCTCTATTGAAGTGCCAAAACGCAAGTCTTGGTGAGCGTCGAGAAAAATCCACACACAAAGCTTCCCCTCCCGCTCATACTCGTTTATAAGCAGAGAGTCTTCAATTCCCGTTGACATCCTGGCCGTGGCTTTCCAGTTTATGAGTTTGAAAGGGTCGCCAGGCACGTATTGCCTTATTTCTCTGAAATCAGTGCTCATGGCACCCAATCTTGTCCTTCCTTGTAACGGAGTAGATATAAACGAGATTTTGTGGGGAATCCTTATCTTACGAACATCGAAAATGCGGGGGCTCACTGTCAGGTCGTTTGGTTCTCCTAAAACGCCCTTGATAGGTTGTTTGAGTCCGAGGAGAGGTCTGAATTCCCATTCAAGACCTTTGAAGTAGTAGTTGCCACGTTTTGTGCATCTTGCCTTATAATGAAAATCGAATTTTCTGGCACTAAGTCCTTTCCACACAGCTTTGTAATTGCTTCCTTCTACAAGCTCAAAAGGTTCAGAAAGTTCTTCGTAAAGAATCATTGTGCCAATGCCACCAGTTATTGTGCCAGTGGCTTGAACATCAATGGTTTCACTGATGGACGCCGAATTTTGGGAGTGTACTCTCTTAGCCTCAATCTTCGGTGGAGGCAGAGAAGTGCCAAACAAATATATGAAAAGAGGAACAAAGGACGTTAGCAGCAGAACGCGGCTTGTGAGCAGTAAACCTGAGATAAAAAGGAGAGTGAACAACACTAGAAGCTCTTTGACCTCGAAAAAAGAAGCCATCAATTTACCTCGGACGATATTCTTTGGGCACTAGTACTTTACTAATAACCTCTTTCACCACTTCCTTCTCATCGGTTCTTTCGAGTATATGTTCTGGCTTCAAAATCAACCTGTGCGCAAGGGCTTCAACAGAGAAAGTCTTCACATCATCTGGTATCACATAATCTCTACCATTAATAAGCGCTATTGCCCTTGCAGTTTTAAGCAAGGCTAAGCCTCCTCTAGGACTAGAACCTACTTCAACTTTTGGATGAATTCGCGTTTCTCGAACTATCTGAGCGATGTAATTCAATATCGTGCCATCTGCATATACGCTAGTTTCTACCTTCTTTTGTAGCGTCAGAAATTCCTCTTGAGAAACTACTGGTTTTATGTCCCTCGTAGGGTCGTCTTTCCTCCAGTCGATTCTCCTCCGAAGAATTAGTTCTTCTTCTTCAACTGTTTTTGGATATCCTGTGGATATCTTTAGAAGGAATCGGTCCACTTGAGCTTCTGGAAGCGGAAACGTGCCTTCGAACTCTATGGGGTTTTGAGTTGCCATAACAAGGAACGGTTCGCTCAGTCGGTATGTCTCACCCTCTATGGTAGCTTGCCTTTCTTCCATAGCCTCTAAAAGGGCTGATTGTGTTTTTGGCGGAGAACGATTGATCTCGTCTGCGAGCAAAATATTTGTGAATATGGGGCCTTTCATTAGTTCAAACCTTTCTTTTCCATGTTTCCAAACGTTAGTGCCCAGGATATCCGCTGGCAAGAGGTCTGGTGTGAATTGAACGCGGGAAAATTTATGTCCTATGGAAAAAGCTAAGGTTTTAGCCAATAATGTCTTTCCTAAGCCTGGGTTGTCCTCAAACAGTACGTGCCCGTTAGCTAGGCATGCAGCCAAGATTTTCTGAATGAGAACTTCGTCTCCTACGTATATGCTGAGGCAATTCTCGATTATCCTTTTACACAATTTACTTTCGGTTTCCAGTTTCGCTATCTCCTTTACGTGATTTCTTCCACGAGTTTTTTCAATAACTCTTCCCTAATTTTTTTGTTATCCCTTTGAATTTTTTTCTTTGTCCAGGGAAAAGCTAAAAGTGGCATTTTTTTCTCTTGATATTGCCCCAACCACTGCCGAATCTTTCGCAGTATGTCCCTTTCAGACTCTCCCTTTTCCTTCAGTTGCAACGCATAATACGTAAGCATCAACTCTTTCTCCCCCGAGTTTACAAACGAATCTTGTATAGACGCAAGGTAATCAAAGTCTGTGTTAGTCCTTCGTTCAACAATCTTCACATGTTTCTTCCATTCCGAAAATTTCGGTTCAGCATAAAAGTCCAATGTTTCCCTTTTTATCTCCATATAAACGACCGATATCCCAAATACGATCACGATCCATTCTCCAATAACCCCTACAGGAATGCTCTCCAAAAGGGGTGGCCGAATAAATGCGATATAAACGGTCAAAAAGAATCCAAAGAAAAAATTGATCCAACTCATTGAAAACAGCTTTACAATCACCGAAATCGACTGCAAAGTTTGCGATTTTGTTAATAATCTTGAAATCATTCCTACGACCACCACGAAAAACCCCCCTGCAACAGGGAGGACGAAAAAGTGAGCAAACTTGAGAGGTTGTGGCAGAACCGCTGAAATTAGAGAAATAGCATAGCTCGCTATTCCAATGCAAAAAGCAATTAGTAACTTGAAATGGGTTGCATTCTTAATCAATTTCCATCCTGTTATGAAGCTGATAATTGATAAGGTTATCAACATTAAGGGAATCAACATTTCGCTCATGGAGAAATAGCCCAAAAGGAAAGTAGCGACCAAAAAAGCAGCGATGCTCACCAATCTCTTTATTGTAGCTTTTTTTCTTATCTTACTCCACATTCGCGCTCATCCCTTTGAGGGCTAAATAGGTTGCCCTGTAATTTTTCCTAGCTATGGAATGATGGCTATACTCAGATTCCTCAAAGCACTCTGTTACACATGCTGCGTCCAAAGAAGCCATGCCTGCCTGTTCAAGCATACGCTCAATTTCCCTCGCAGTCATGGAGTTCTTTACATTTATACCTCTTTGAATTAGACTCTGCAGAAAAGTTTGATATAACCTAATTATCTCCTCTCTATAATCCACCATGTGAAGCTCTGCTTCCGCCATATCCAAAGGCGTGCTAGCCTCGTCATACAAGATCGCCGTAATCTGGTGAGGTCCTTTCTTCTCAAAGACATGGGACAACGCAATGTGCTTATCGCCGTTAGCTTCCCTTTCAAAAACTTTGACACCATTCACAAGAACGCTCAACTTGTTGTGGAAGATTGATTTGGCGTCATGTTCCAAAGCGCACTCAATCGATAATTCATCTTTAACGCCCCATACTGGTGGAAGCGAGTCTTCTATTTCTGGAAAATGAATTCTCAAACGAGAGTTTACTTTTTTGCTTTTCTCTCCATTCGCGAAGAGAGGCAAAGCACTTGCCAATCCTTTCGCGTTATTTGCTTCGCGAAAACTGCGTATGAATAGTTTGTTAGGGAGGTTTTCACTAAAGGTCACATAAAGCAATCCAAAGAGGATAAAGGCGAATATCAGCGGGCTGGATTCAGCGAATAATTCGGTGGAGGTCTTTGCGTCTAAGAATTGATCTGAGCCATTAAATGAGGCGACAAGGAGAATATTTTCAGGCAAAACTGTAGACGCTGGATCTATTGAAAACTCTAATTTGCCCTCTCGGTCAGTTTCCCCCGACAATCCATAGTTTTCTAGGGTGATTGGTTGTCCTTCTAGGGGTTGTCCCGTGTCATCGAGTAGATGGAGCGAGATAAGGAAAGAATTTCCGAAGAGCGCCTTCTTAACAGCTGTTGCAGTCAAGAAGGTTCTTGTTACTATTTTTACTTCTTGTTTCACGGTTAAGTTCTTGCTGTCTACATCAAAGGCAAGAACATGCTTTCCCGCTTCTTCTCCTGGGTTTATATAATACTGGTAGGAGAAGGAGCCGTCGGCTTTTGTCTTTACATTTGCTATTTCATAGTTATCCAAAGATATTTTTACTGAACTGTTTATGGTTTCCTCAGCGTTTGTTGTTATTATTCCTTTAATCTCATTTGTCTCATTTCGGATTAACGTGTTCGATGTTAGCGTTCTTAATAGATAAACAGGTGGTCCTTGATTGTCACTTGGTTTCCAAGGTGGCTGATCTTCGGGTAAAAAGTCCAATTCACCTGGAGGCGTAGCGTCAAAAGGGATCCATCCATATAGAGGTAGGTAGACCTCCGTCAGCGCATGGGCACCGCGAGTGTAGTATAGGACTTTGTCTGCTACGATGCACGATGGTCTAAATCCACCGCATACTCTTGCAGGAATTCCTTGTATCCTCAGAATTATGGCCAAAGCGGTGGCTGCGTCAAGGCATACTCCTTTGCCTCGTTTGAGAAACCAGAGAACCCAATCTTGATCGATAATGCGCTGAATTTTACCTGTAAGGAGGTTGTAATCGTATTCGAAATTGCTTACTATGTACTTAACGTCTTTTGCCACTTGGTCAAAGATGTCAATCGACGAGTTTTTCAGGTTTTCTGCAAGTTCCTTAACCTGTGTCGGAACATTTTCTGGGAGTTGTAAGTAGGTTTTGCGGATATTCTCTGGTATGTTCTTTAGTGTAGTATTTCCTTTGGATATGTCCGTAAAGTCAGGGGAATCCCATGTAACTTTGTACACGGTTTTAACTTGTGAGGCTGTCTCGAGTAATTGAGCCTTATAAATACCTGCTGTTTCATCGCAAAGTACTTTGAATTTCATATTTGGAGATGTCGTGAAATTGAAGACTATGGATGTTGGAGAAGGTATTGGGAGATAATTCTCGTTTGCGGATGAGCTAAGCTCCACTGCGAAAATGTTGGACGTGTTGTGCTGATTTCGAGATTCTGTAGGTTTGGACTCCGTTGTTGTCTTCCAACTGTACCCATCATAGTAATCGTAGGTTTCTATTCTCCAGAAGAGAAGAGGAAAGGTTGGCGACACATTAAACAGCAAAAAGTCCTCATAATTTGTGCCTCCTATACTTTCGATTGGTAGAGGCGGGGTTCTGTCGCTACTAGGGATGTACATATAGAACTGGAAATTTTCAAAAGTTATGGTGAAAAGCGGGATGGTTAATGATAAAAGAAGGAAAACTGTTAGGAAAAGTGGCCTTCCTTTTATCATTTCCATTTCTCACGGAGGTACGTCCATCATAAGAAAAGTCCTTTTCGGCACTATTTAACGTTTGGTCTTTCTTTTGATTGTTCATCTAAATCACCCAAGGAGACCCCTGCATTCATGCAGGGGAGGAATTGGGAATAGACCTTTTTGGGAACCGACTACCCTTAAGAGTTTAGCGGTTGCGATGCAGAGAACAATTAAGTTGACGTTGCCTTTCAACGATTCGCTTTTTAGAACGGTCACGTTGTACAATGCTGTCTGCAATGATGTTTTGAAAGTTGGTTTCCAAGCTCGCACATACAACAAGAACAGAGTACACAAACTGACATATCACGGCATACGACAGAAATATCTACAACTTCAGTCGAGCATGGTTCAATGCTTACGTGACCAAGCTTGCGACATGTTCAAGCGAGAAGAGCTTAAGCGTCTTTCAGTCAAGAAGCCTTTCAGCAGCATACGCTATAATCAAAGAACCTTCAAGCCATATTTGAAGAAAGGCGCTGTTTCGCTATCAACAGTTGACGGAAGAGTCAAAGTTGAGTTTTCGATGCCTAAATACTACGAGCGGTACGTGGATTGGCAAGCCAAAAGTGCCACACTATCTTATGATGTACGTAGTAAACGTTTTCGTCTGCACCTTGTAGTTGAGAAGGAAACACCTGCAAAGGTTAGGGCAACATCTGTTTTAGGTATGGACAGTGGCATAATCAACCATGCCGTCTTGAGTAACAATCTGTTCTTTGCATCCAATCACATTCGCAGTGTGAAGGGTCGTTATCAGTTTTTGCGTAGGAAGCTTCAAGCCAAAGGCACTCGCTCAGCTAAACGCCTCTTAAGGAAGCGTAGTGGGCGAGAGAGACGGTTTACGGCTGATACAAACCATAGAATCGCAAAGCTGATAGTGCAGCAGCCCTTCACCGTGATAGCCTTGGAAAAGTTGAAGGTTCAACGGAAAAAGCGGAATGGACAGCGTTTCAACCGCAAACTTGGCTCTTGGGCTTGGCGTCAGCTACAGCAGTTCGTAGAGTACAAGGCAGAAGCGTTAGGCAAAACTGTTGTCTACGTGAACCCAGCTTACACAAGCAAGACGTGCAGTCGTTGCGGGGAAAGAGGCATCCGAAAAGGCTTGGCCTTCGAGTGTCCAAGCTGCGGTTTCGAGTTGAATGCGGATTTGAATGCTGCACGCAACATCGCTCAGAGGGGCAGGGTCTCTTTTGAGCAGGCTTCCGTCAACGAGCCATATGTGGCATCCCAAAGCATCGCAACCAAATGAGTTGGGGCAGTTACAAGCCACCCCTTTTAAGGGGTGGTGGTTGACATACTGGAATTTAGTTACCAAAAGTTAAATATCGCGAGAGCCAAACCTATGTGATTTACTATGAGTGGTTTTCTCACCGAGAAATGGCTTTGGATAATCATCATCGCTCTAATCTCTATAGCTTTAGTTCCGTTCGCTGTGCTTTGGTTATTGGTGGTTTTGCCTCCTCCTTTTAGTGTGTTGGTCACAGTCTTTTTGATTGTTGGATGGGGCATCGCTGCTGGTTACAAGGACTGGAGGATTTTTAAAGAAGAAGAGAGACGCAAAAGAGGGTAGCAGAGTTGTTTATCACTGGAGAAGTTTGGCCGTGGACTCTTTAATTGGTGGTGGTATCCATTGAAAGTCTTTCAGAGATGGACAGATCAAAACGTGAGCTTATCATTATTATGTGATCACATTCAAGATTTTTTCCGTTCAAAAGGCTTTCAAGTGTCTGGAGCCAGTTTCGAAGATGGTTATCTTATCGCTGCTAGCACTATCAAGAAAGGAAGAGTTAACGTTAAGATAGTTGGAGACCCTAATGATTTCACCGTAGAACTTTATACAGAGGAAAGTTCAGAATCCTTTGTTCGCATTGGAGCATTGATCTCTATTTTTGGTGGAGGAGCATTTTTGCTGAGGGGAATTAAATCGAAGGAGCTTTTCGCTGAGATAGAAGAGGATTTTTGGAAGCATGTTGAAGAAGCAATCCCATCCTCAAGTTCTACTGGATCATCCTCCAAACCTTGAATGATTGGACATCATGTTGCTGGAGTAATGTAAGTCCAAGTTCCAAGGTCAACCCACGTACCGTACCCTACAAAGGTGTGGATTATCGCGTCGCCACTCACTACCAGATCAATCTTTCCTTCTTGTAGGCTTTCATTCAAAGCCTCGGCCCCGCTTCCTGTGACTGGTTGATTGGTTAGAGGCCAAGTGAAATTTGAGTTTGGTTTCAATGGTGTGGGTTCCCACCAAAGTTGACCTCCAGTCAGACTTATCATATTGTCGTCTTTGGCTAAAACTGCTAGGGAATATCGGAGAGACCTTATCTTCAATCCTGAATAACTTTCGTTGTTGGCAACGATGAGGACCGCCGAAAAAGTTTTTTGTTGTGCGTCAAAATGGAAGTCTGACATATACAGTCTAAGTTTTTCGACAGCTTTGTAAAAATGCGTGTAATTTGTGGTAGGGCCTGTCAACGTGGCGATTGAAATAATCACAGTTGCGGTAAAAAGTACTGTGATTATTTTCCTACCAGTTACTTTCACTTTCTTTGGTTCTCCCTTTCTAAAATCTTAAATTGAAGAGTTTGAATAATGAATATGAGTGGTTGCTTTATGAAGTTTATCAGAACTCTTCTGACAGTTGTTGGTTGGTCCTTTGCTGTGGCTTCGATTGTTTTACAGTGTCTGTATGAAAGGCCGATTTTGTCTGAGGTCGATTTGGCTTTACTTTTTCTCGTTAGTCTTTTGGCTGGAGCTGCGTTGTACGACGCTAAAAAAGTGATGTTAGGTCTCGTGGTTTCCCTCGGTTTATCTTCTCTCATCATTTTCATTTTCTTGTCTTCACCGGCCTTCTTGGGCATGGCTAGACATCTTGAACGTGTAGACATTCTGTATGCAGGAAACGTTACCATGATGTTTCGTAACATGTTCCCTCTGTTTTTTGTTTCATGTTTCATAGGTGCCGTGGTTGGAGGCTTTTTGGGAGAAAAGTATGTGGGATAGTTGCTAGCGTCTCGCTCTCAATTTTGGATTTAGGATGTCGTCGATCGAAAAGCCGATGAGGATGAAGGCAAGGGACACGAGCGATATGAAGAGTCCTGGAGGAACCATCCACCACCATAGTTCGACGAAGTTTTGTGCGTCATGAAGCATTTTTCCCCATGATATGATGTTGGGGTCGAAGAGACCTAGCCAGCTTAAGGCTGCTTCAGCCACTATGGCGCTTGGAACTCCCGTGGCCAATGAAACGTATACCAGCGACATAACGTTGGGGATTATGTGGTGATTTATGATGTAGAATGTGCCTGCTCCCGATGCTTTTGCCGCTTCAATATAGGTTCTTTCTTTTATGCTTAGAGTTTGTGCTCGTACAGTTCGTGCAAAGCCCATCCATCCTAGTATTCCAATGTCGAAGATTATGTTCCAGATTGATGGGGATAAAATTGCGATCAGTACGATCAGCAATGGTAATGTTGGAATGACTAGGAGGGCGTCGGTTATTCTCATTAAGACTTCGTCAACTATTCCCCCTACAAATCCAGCGATTAGTCCTACGAGCAATCCAATAAACACCGCTATTCCTGCCGCAACGAAACCCACGAACAATGATATTCTTGCTCCGACAACTAGTTGGGAAAACACGTCTCTTCCTTCTTGGTCGGTTCCAAGCGCTCCGTAGGAGTTGCCGTAGATTCTGAAGTTTAAGTCGTCAATACTCATTGTAGCTTCAAGGGGTTTGGTGATGGTTTTGGTGTCCTTGAAGGATATTTCAACACGAAGTTTGTAGTATCCCTTTTGCGTAAAGATGACCTCGACAGGGTCTGTGTATATTTGGCCCCCGAATTGTAGCTTGAAATTAGTGTTATAGGAGTCCACCAGTGGGTCTGGTGTTATCCAATTTTCTGTTGTTTGTTGGATGCTGACGAAGGAAAGGCTTGTAATGTTTCCGGTTGCCACCTGAACTAGGTAAGCTTTGACTTCTACGGCGGTGAAGTTCTCGACGTTGGTGGCAAATAGGCTGATGGGCACTGCGAATCTTTTAGGGGCGGAAGCGGATGGGAGATAGTAGTCTTGCTTTGGTTCAAAGATAAACTTTGAAGTTCCAGAGGGTTGCGTGGGCGTTATTCTTTTTACTTTGAGTTGGATGCTTCCTTGAGGAGTTTGTGAGGTTCCGAAGGTTTGGTTATACTCGTATGCGGCATAAGCACGGTCGGCATCATAGGCAACTATGATGTTCCAATCTTGAACAGAATCTGCGGTGAGGAATCCAGGCGTTGAAGCTGCTTGCCAATTTTCGTTCACTTTGTCTGGCATGAAATATGTGAACCAAGAGGGGTAGGCTCTCACTCCCGCTAAGTGCCTATCGTATACTGGGTCGTTTGATGATAATAGGGGAGCAGCTACGGCAATACTGATGAAGAAGAGGAGAATTATTATCCCAATGGTTCCTCTTTTGCTATGGAGAATTTGTTTCATGAATCCTTTGAGTCTTCGAGTTGAAAGTTGAAGTCTTGTTTTTGCCGTGGCCAATTTTTGTCACCCGTACCTGATTCGAGGATCAATTACTCCGTATAGTAAGTCGGCGATGAAGTTGGCTGCAATGACACAAAGGGCTATGATGTAAAATACCGCTTGCAGGACTGGATAGTCTGCTTGTGTTATGGCTTGCCATAACCAATGGCCCATTCCAGGATACGTGAAAACTTGTTCAGTGATTATGGCGCCTGTCAGCAGAAAGCCGAAGGATAGGGCGGCGCTGGTTATTAGTGGGAGTGACGCGTTTTTCAGAGCATGTTTGAACAGTACGTTTCTCTCTTTGACGCCCTTTGCACGTGCGGTTACTATGTAGTCTTCGGTTAGCGTTTCTAGCATGCACGCTCTTGTTAATAGTAGGTAGCCGCCGTACTGGAAGAGTGTAAGGACCATTAATGGCAATGCAAGATATGTCATGCGGCCAACTATGAGCTCAAGTGGGTTTGGAGGCGTGATGCCCCATTCTCGGGGCATGCTTCCCGCTCCTGGGAACCATCCTAGCCAGTAGTGGAATATTAATAGGGAGATCATGCCCATCCAGAAGGACGGGAAGGCGAAGGTCATCACTGATACGAAGACTGAAGACGTGTCAAAGGCTGATCCTCTTCTGGAGGCTGCGAACACTCCGAGTATGACTCCAAATATCATAGCGAAGATGGATGAAAGCCCTACCAGCAACAATGTGTTTGGTAGTCTTATCATCATGTCTTGTTGTACTGGTTTTTGGGAGAAGAAGGAATATCCTAGTTGGAACGTGAGCATGTTAGCGACGTATCTAACGTATCTTGTTCCGAGGTCCTGAGTGAGGCCATACATTTCGATAACTTGTTTGATTTGGTCATCCGTAAGTTTTCCCGTTGCAGCGAAAGCTACTGTGGGGTCTCCAGGCATTAGAGCAAAGATGATGAAGTTGAGGGTCAAGACGAATAATACAAGGATGCCGGAATAAATGGTTCTTTTTACTATGAATGCCTTTATTCCCATCGGGATTCTCCTTTCATGCTTTTCCATATAGAATACCTATACTTTAGGTTTTGCTTCGAGTTCGTAGTGGTTTACTCTAAGAGAGATAACGTTCGATCATTTGCTTGTCAGGTGTGGAGATGTTTGGTCGTATAGAACATTGTAACAGCAAAAGTTAAATGGTTGAAGCGACACGTTTTTACTGCAGAAAGGAGAAAAGGAAGGAAAATCTTATGAAAACCAAAACATTATCTATAATGCTTGCTATTGGATTGAGTTTGACTTTAGTTGCATTACCTATTGCTTTAGCTAATGGACCAAACTCGGCAAACCTGCTGATTCGCGTTTACGCAAACGAGCTTACTGAGTTCAAGGATGTTGGTACAGTTGTCGACATATCCGACTGGCCTGGCACAGCTAGTTTCATTGAGCAGTGGCGAGTGGATCCTAATGTTCAGTTGAGGTCTTACGCAGAATTTGGTGAAATGATTCTTGACATCAATAACCAGAGGTGGCCTACGGGCTGGAATACTCCGCTTACCTACGACACCCGTACTTCAAGTGATAAGCACTATTACAATGACACCAACATGAACGACATTAACCAACGTCGCGACGTAGCTGCAAGAGAGTTCAGGAAGGCTATCGCCTATCTGAGCGATCTGACCAGATACACAACCGAGGTCTGCGGCGGATACGCTTATGCTTTGCGAACCTTCGTTCCCATACCCGCCCTTGAGGGCTACACCAACTACCCAGGTCTTGAAGCACTGGGGCTGATTCGCCATTACAGCAGAACGACTGCAGTGAGTACCCTCTATAATGCTGGCTTCCGCGACTGGGACAGCGACCTTACTCTAGAATGGAAAGATAAAGGCGCAGACATGGTCTTCGGCACAGGCGACGACGGCGTTGTTGAAGAGTTGCCTCAACTGGTCTTCTACATTAGAATGGACGACTCACAGAGAATGAGGGCTGGAATACTGCTTGCTGACGAACTAGATTGGGCTCAAATCAATGTGAAGCGAATCATAACAGAAAGGTCTGTTTGTTGGCGACAAGTCATGGTGCTGTATGACTTCCACTTGTACACTGGCGGCTGGAGCCTTACGGCGGTACCGGAATGGCTCTATACCATTTGGGGTGCTGAATACTATTGGGCTCCTGTTGGTTGGAGTGGTAACTACGATGGATTCTGTGACTTAGAGTACGATAGTTACGCCTACAACGTGTTCACAGCTACGGACGAGGCCGACTTATTAGACAATGCTTTGCTTGCCCAAGAGAGATTTGCAGAATTGCAGCCTGGAATCCCATGGTGGAGCTCTGCAGCAGTGAAGGCTTACAAGAGTGGTTGGAGCGGGGTCATAAACGACGTTGGCTATGGAGTTGACAACTACTACTCCTTCTTCATAGGTAGCAAGACAGGGGACACAACCATCGACTACGGCTTCAAGAGTGACTTACAGAACTTTCACGTCATAAGCTCCCAGTGGCTATGGGACTGGAACGCTCTCGGCCTTATCTATGAAACCCTTATTGGCCGCAGTCCCTTCAACAAAGCCATCGGAGTCTATGACTATTGGCTAGCCACAAGCTATACTAAAGGCACATGGGGAGGCGGTAAGACAATGCTCAACTTCACCATACGCTCAGGCGTCACTTGGCAGGATGGAACTGCATTCACACCTGCGGACGTTGCCTTCACCTACGAGTTCACGCACCACTGCGGAAGTGGCATAGCGTGGAACTTCGCAGCTGTGCAGAACCTGAATAGCACAGGCGTCGATGGCAACGTTGTCTGGGTGAAGATGAACGTTGCTAAGCCTTTGACAGGCCAAGAAGACTTCGGCATGCTGCCAATATTACCAAAGCACATATGGGAAACAAAGTTCCCAACCTGGCAGACATGGTTCGACCACGCCACAGGCGCGTGGGCGTCTGTTGCGACCCGCGAGGTTGTTCGTAACTGGCAGTACTTTGACGAGGTGTGGACTGGTCCAAACGGAATTCCAATGACAAAGGCGTTTGGAACTGGCGCGTGGATATTCAAATCGCATGTTGCTGGTGAATCAATAACCTACGAGCGCTACACAGGCCACTATAAGTCAGCCGCAGACGTTGCCGCCATCGTTGCGAACGACTTCTGGAAGTACATGGGTGACGTCAACTTCAACTTCAGGGTTGACGGTATCGACCTGACCAGACTGAGCGCAGCCTTTGGTGTGCTGCCAATCGTTGACAAAGACTGTGACTTCAACAAGGACAATGCAGTAAACGCTGTCGACCACTTCTTAATAGTCAAGAACTTCGGCCGCAACGCTTAGGAGGATTGTCAAATGAACAAAAAAAGTTTAGTAATAGTCGCGATGCTGCTGTCGTCAATGATTGCTTTCGTTCCCATACGCCAAGGCAATGCTGCAGAGACCCCCATGCTCTATCTTAACCCACCCAACGTAACAGTTGACCCAGTGACAACCTTCACCGTAGACCTGACTATTGCCAACATCACTGGCTTACGAGCTTGGGACGTCCTCATTCGCTTTAACCCAGGGATCATACGAATCTTGAGTGTGACGGAAGGACCATTCCTCAGCGGTGCCGGCAACTCTGAGTTCCTGTGGACACTTTTCCTTGGCTATGAACTGAGTGCCACTGCCACACTAACAGACAATCCACCTGCTGGACCATACGGGGTTAACGGCACAGGAATACTGATGTCGATAGAGTTCCAGTGCTACGACGCGGGCGACCCATTCAGCATAACGATTGAAAGCTCTGCCTTGATTGGTTGGCCGGCATACCTACCCGGTGACATCAACTTTGACGCTGTAGTCCTTGGTGGTGACCTGGGCATACTGGGCGCTAACTGGGGCAAGACCAGCGCAATGTTTGGCTTTAACAGGTGGGCTGACCTCAACCGCGACGGAGTAGTCCTTGGTGGTGACCTGGGCATACTGGGCGCTAGCTGGGGCAAGACGGGAGGCAAACTGATTGTACACAACAAGGCTGGAACCAATGTGAAGAACACGTTCCCAGTGGTTAAATTCTCCCGCCTAGTACTCACCGACGTTAGCGGTCAACGCGCTACTAACCAAAACCCTGCACCCGGTGACACAGTGCAGTTCAATGCAACCGACAGCTATGCACAAGCCCCAGCCACAATTGCAAGCTATACATGGAACTGGGGAGACGGCACTCCCAACAACGTAACTGCGGCTAAGCTCATCAACCACACTTTCGCAGCTTACTCGGATTACGACGGCTACACTGTGACCCTGACGGTTACAGACAACGTCGCAAAGGCTTGGTCTAAGAGTACACAAATACGCATTTGGCGTGACCTAGTTGCAATCGACATATGGCCGTGCTACGACGACTACTCAGGCACGTATTCCGTATTGCCAGGTGACAACATGCCAGTTGGAAAAATCGTGTTCCCAATGGGAGCGTACGCCAACTTCGGAACTCTAAAGCAGAACGTCACAATAACGCCCTTCTTGATGAACACTGCGACTAAAGCAAATACCACCATATATGCCGAATTTAAGAAGAATAAGGCTCCAGACTTAAAGTCTAACCTATGGGGCATACCATATTCGACATGGACAGGCATCGAGATAAACGACCCCAACATGACCGCAACACTAGCCACTAACGCCAAACTCATGTTCGTCGACTACTACGCAACCGGCACCTACGACGTAGGCATGTATGATAGACCCATCTGGGACACCGATAGCAGTGGAAACGTAACCGTGGGCGACATCGATGTTACCGCTGGCGCAGTCATAGCGGATGACGACGCTGATATCAATGCAACTTTAACATTTGACGGAAATGTAAAATGGGTTGACAACAATGCCAATGGCGCTTTTAACATAGGTGAACGGGCCTACTACGACAGTGACGCAAGCGGCACAGTTAACGCAGGAGACTTCTACATCTGGCTGGAGAGCTTCTACTACGGTGTCGTATACGACGTCCTGATAGTGGCGGTTCCAACGGGTTCATACCAGTTTGTCATAACTGTCGCGTCTACTCAAACTGAAATGGACCTAACCAACAACGAGTTCGTCTACAGCCCAATATTCAACGTACTGTAAGAATCTAAAAAAGCATCATTTCCCCCTTTTTTGTTGTTTTGTAAAAGCTTAAATATTATGATTTTCATTACCTTCTAACCCTACACATGGGGAGAGAAGGCGAAAAAATGATTTCCAAAAGATTAATCACCGTTGTAACCGTAACTCTTTTCACATCATTTCTCCTCTTAACCGTTACTATTCCACCCTTCGCGAAAGCGGCAACCCTAGCACACTTGTTCTGTGACCCTGACCCCTCAACAGAAGAAATCGACAGAACCTTCACACTCACAGTAAACGTAAAAGACCTTCCAAAAATCTACGCGTGGTACATGAACCTCACATGGGACCCAACAATCCTCAACATAACCGAAGTTGTTGAAGGCCCACTCCTGAATCAAGAGGGCACAAAGAGAACAAGCTTTGTCAAACACATAAATTACACGTTTGGCTGGATTTACTTTGGCTGCGGATTATTAGGAGAACCATCCACATCTCAACCCTCAGGAAGCGGCGTACTGGCAGAAATAACCTTCATCGTTCTGAATCGAGGCGAAACCTACATCCAATTCGTGGATGTCCAGTTGTGGGATTATTGGTATCCCACGACTCTGGCGAAGCCCTACACCGCTAAAGACGGATACTTCAAATCACCATACTACACTGTTTCTATTCAGCCTTCATTAGTACATAACGGCACCCTCATAGCCGACACAACATTCAACGTAAGCCTCAGCGCCTATGTTGAGAACCTCTTCTCTTGGAACGCCACGGTCTCTTGGAACACCACAATGTTTGAAATGGTGGAAGCCTTTGAAGGACCCTTCTTGAAGCAAGGACAATACTCCACACAATTCAGCTTCACCGTCAATCAGACCCAAGGCACGGCAGCGCTCAACGGCACCCTGATTGAACCCGCTGAACCCGCCAAGAGCACGTCAGACAACCCGGGATCGTTAGCCATCATAGAGTTCAAGGTGAAGATCCTCGGCGAATCCGACATTACAATAGAAGATACCAACCTATCCAATCGAGAAGGAGTCACCATTGGACGCAGACTCGTCAGCGGCGAATTCAGTAACATCTGGCATGACGTCGCAGTGCAAAGCATAGGTGTTGCCGTCACTAATAACAAAGTAGCCCTTGGCCAAATCGTCAACGCGACAGTTGTCGTCAAGAACGTGGGAAACATGAATGAAACAGTCCAAGTGACTCTCTACGCGAACGTCACAGTCGCAGATAGACAAACCGCATCGCTCAGCCCTGGTGAAAGCAAGACATTGATTTTCCAATGGAACACAACCGGAATCACGGCAGGTGCCTATGAAGTCAAGGCTTCCATTGAACCGGTCTCTGGAGAAGCAGACACTGCGAACAACGTTAAAAGCTATGGCACGGTAACAGTTGAAGCTCCTTCCGGCTTGCCGATCCCCATTGAAATCATAGCCGCCATAGTAATCATTGTCGTCGTGGCCATCCTAGCGGTCTTCTTGCTGAAAAAACGAAAGCCGCCTGCTGGATAGCAAAAGCCTCCACACTCTTTTTCTCTTGCAGAAATATGTCCTCCAATGATAGAACATAGTACCAGAAGCTTTTTAAAAAAGGTCAACACACTCTATTCATGCTGAAAAGGAGAAAGGAGAAAAACTAAAATGAATAAGAAGATGAATTCTCTCATAATGCTGACTTTAATGCTGTCAAGCGTCTTCGCATTCGCAGTTCCAAAAGCCTTTGCTGTAGGAACAAAAATGTCCTTAACAGCCTCTAAGACATCAAACTTAGCCATCGACGAAGTATTCTACGTCACAGTTCTATTTAGAGACTTCACGCAATTATACACTTGGCAAGTAGGCTTGACTTGGGACAAAAACGTACTAGATGTCAACTTAGCAGAGGCGGATGGCTATGATGGTCAAGGCGTGCTTTGCGGTAAAGCCTTCTGGGCTCTGAGCATCTTTAAAGTGCTTGCGCCCACACGCAACACTAACTTGGTAGCGGGAACAGTCGACAACACAACCGGCCTCATGATGCCACCGTACGCTGAAGCCGAGACAGGCTCAGGCGGTGTAGACGGCGTAGCAAGCACAGATTACAACATAATGAAGGTAGCCTTCAAAGTGAAAGGATACTCAACGGGCACAGAGATCGGCTTAATCCAGACGGATCCCATTCTGGGCGTCATATCGGGTTGGGCACAATCTCCAGACGTTGGAACCATGCTGCTAGCAGACACTTACGTGAACGTGACAGTATCCACTGTCGCGGCTCCAGCGCCATACGGACCAATAGCAAGGTTCTCATACTTTCCAATGTTCCCAGAAGAAGGCAGCACAATATCTTTTGATGCGTCAGCTTCTACGGGAGGCTACGACGGTATAAGCATGAAGCCGATAACCGAATGGCGTTGGGACTGGAACAACGACGGCGTCTACGATGAAAACCTCTCTGCTGCGATAACGACCCACGTCTTTGCTACCGCAGCTGATTATCCTGTGACGTTACAAGTTTACGCTCCAGGCGCAACTCCAGACACTGATAGCGTGACGAAGACCGTCACGGTGTTGCCGCCTGCAATGGGCGCACAAATAGACTTGTTCTGTCAGAGAGCTCCGTATGACGGTACGGGTCCAAACGTTGAAGCAGATGCTTTCGCACCGCAGGAACTTGTGATACTGTACGCCAAAGTAACATACAACGCTGATCCAGTTGCCAACAAGCTTGTCGCCTTCCAAGTGAACATGTCAAATGGCGAAGCATTAGTCTACAGAGTTGCAATGACAAACGGTTCAGGAATCGCGGAAACTGAGTTCAGGATCCCATCCAATCCACCTGGTTTGCCAGTCAGTGACTGGATGTCTTGGGCTACGGTTGATGTGGCCGAAACAACAGTTGCCGACACAATGCCCTTCAAGGTAGGTTGGCTCGTGTACATCGTATCTGTCGCTTCAGGCGCCCCAAGCTATGTAAAGGGTACCACGGCTACCTTCGACCTAGAAATCCGGAACATAGCAAAAACAACACTGTCGCCATTGATAACAGTGGTCGTCTATGACGCTTTGGGTGTTCCCATTGGACTGCTAGAGGTGCCGGTGTGGGCAATTGCGCCAGAATCAACCAAACCACTAAGTATTGACGTTGACATACCCATGTCTGCCTTCGTAAGTCCACCATCTGCTGCAGTCTACGTTAACGCCTTCACAGACCTTCCGCAAAACAACGGAGTACCATACTGTCCAGAAGCATCCGCAGTTTTCCTAATAGCTAAGCCGTAGTGAACTCAGCTTGAGAAAAAACCATATACCCCTGTTTTTTTTGTTTTTTCTAATTCTAATAGGCTCCGTGGCAATCGTGCGGGCGGAATCGTTTGTTATCACATTAACAACTAATAAGCTGTATTATTATTTGGATGAAACCGTCTACGTTTATGGAAACCTTACCCTAGACGACGCCCAAATCAATGATGGACTAGTAGGTTTGGAATTGGAAAACCCGAAAGGCCAGTCAATACTAGTTCGAACAGTAGCCACAGGTGATATATCCAATAAAAGCTGGTTGGTAGAAGTTTTGAGTGCCATTCCCAGCGACCAATATGGAAATCCTAAAGACTCGTTCAAGAGGGGCACTCTTTCCTTCTTCAACGTATCCGTAAAGAATAATGACATTGAAAATCAGCCGATCTCTGTTTCGGTTAACACCTATGACTCAAGCAACTCGCCCATAGGCCTCTCTATCTTTACGTCTGTGGCATACGCTAACGAAACCACGACGATAATCATAAGCGTGTCTGTTCCAACAACAGCAACTCTAGGAATGGCAAAGATATACGCGAACGTCTACAGTCTGACACCAAAATACGGAGGAAAACCCTTCGGGCCTGAAAAGTCAAACCAGTTCATCATCACTGATTCTACTGGAAGCTCAAGCTACCCAACCCAGCAGCCTCCGCTTTTGAATGGGAATATCAACCTATCATTTCATCTTGCCCCCACTTCAACCGCGAGCATATCCCCATTCAAAATATTCGCTTCAAGCATGTACGACGGATGGACCGCCATCAACAGCACAATCTTTTACGTTAAAGTCCCAGGAGATGCAAATAGCGATTTCGTGGTCAACGCAGGCGATCTAGGACTTCTAGGTCTTGCGTGGTTTTCATACCCAGGCTTTCCCAACTGGAATCCAAACTGCGACTTCAACAATGATAGCATAGTGAACGCTGGAGACTTATCTCTCCTTGGACGCTTCTGGGGATACAGACCATAGACGCGAAGCAAGGCGTCAACATAAATCTTTTATATTCTGCGCCACAATACAGTGAACCAGAGGAAAAGCAACATGTTAGCTAAAAACTCTAAAGCAGTAGCATTAGTTTTGATAGTCTTCCTCTCTATCCCCCTGACGGCATCTCTAATGAATCACTTCTCGATACGACCTGTTCTCGCACAGCCACCATCTGATGTTACCATTTACTTGGACCCAGCAAACATCACTGGCCTAAACATCGGCGACACCTTCGACATCTACGTGAAAATCAAAAACTTCACAGACATATACGTGTGGCAAGTGGGTCTACTGTGGAACTCCTCAATTCTAGAATGCACAGACGTGCTTTTCGGCAAACCGTTTTGGCCTGAAAGCATCTTTAGGGTGCTCGCTCCCACCAGAACTACTCTTCCTCAGCCCGGAACAATCGACAATATGAACGGTAAACTCGATCCGCCGTACGCTGAAACCCTCGCGGGTGCAGGAGGTGGAGTCAATGGAACACTGGGCATAGGTTACAACCTAACTAAAACAACCTTCAGAGTCAAAGGCTACGCGCCGACCGGTTCCAGCATTGACCTGTGGAAAACCGACCCCATCTACGGCAATGTATCGGGTTGGGCACAATATCCAGACGTAGGAACGATTCTGTCACCAATCGTCCTCAACTCAACAGTTTACACTGTCACACCTATCCTTCCAGCTTCGCCTGTGGCCAACTTCACATGGACACCAGCCAACCCCATACCCTACCGAAACATCACCTTCGACGCCTCAAGTTCTCTCCCAGGTTATGATGGAAACTCCACAAGACCGATCACGGAATACAAGTGGGACTTCAATAACGACGGGACCTATGACGTAATTACACCAAACGCCGTAGTCATCCACTCCTTCATCGACCCAACCACGTATCCAGTAACGTTAGAGGTCTATGCCCCGGGCAACTATCCCGAAGGCGTACCGAGCAATGACACTATAACAAAAACAGTAACCGTGTTTCCACCGCCACTTACACCCACCTCACCGACGTTTATATTCGCTGACCCCCCCTTCATCAACGCAACAACAGTAGGACAAACCATCAACGTCACAATAAAAATACAAGACTTCATCCAACTTTGGACTTGGCAAATCGGCGTAAAATGGAACCCACAAATCCTCAACTGCACAAGCGCAATCGCTGGACCTTCCTTGGCCGACGGCGTCTTTAACGTGCTGGCCCCAGGTAGATTCGCTCTGTACATTCCTCCGACAATAAACAACTCCGAAGGTAAAATAGCTCCACCAGCAGGCGAGAGTCTCACTTATCCGGGCGAAGGAGTAACCGGAGCAGCAGGCGTTAGCTACAACCTAATGGAACTCACATTCGAAGCCAAGGCAGTAGGCTTATCTGACATTCATCTCCTTCAAGCCGGAACGTGGTATTATCCAGACGTAGCGGAAGGCCAAACCATCATCCGCGATGTTTACACTGTGCAATTTGGCGAAGGCGACTTTCCCATACAAATTCTAACAAACTCCACTGGTGACTTCTTTGATATTTCCGGACAAACCTTCACTGGGCCACCACACAGCAACGTGACTTTCATCATCAATACGAAAAGCTGGAGATCTTACGTAAACGGCACAACAAACGGCTTCATCAACGCCACGATTCCAAAAAGCCTCTTATGGGTCGTCAGCCTAAGCGAATGGATCGTAACAGCTAACGGGAATCTACCAATACTAACTGACTACAAGGAAAACAGCACCCACTACTTCCTGAACTTCGTTTACCCCCACAGAGTTGATGGGGATCCAACAATCTGGTATCCAAACACGATAGTGATAAAAGGCACTTACAGCATACCAGAATATCCATCAACACTACTATTGACAATCCTTCTCTTAGGTGCTTCCATCGCCATCCTTCTGACAAAAACACGGACAAAACGTTTGAAGCAGAGCAGTCACTATTACCCGAACTGAAACTAAATAAAGATAACGCAAGCAAAAATCCCTTTTTTTTATATTTTCTGAAAATTTCTAATCCGAGTCAAAATTCGATTCCCTAAAATGGAGAAATGCCCTATAGAAGTATGTACCTTAAATCTTATATGGCTGAAACCGCTTATTCTAATTGTCGATTATTATGCGCGCGCGTTGGGTTTCCAAATCTGTATCTGTGATTACGCTATCTCTGCTACTACTCGCCATGGCGGCGTCTATAAAGACAAGTTTTGTAGTTGCGGCACCGAGAATCCTGAGAGTTCCATCGGAATACTCGACAATACAGGCTGCCGTCAACGCAGCAAGCTCCGGAGACACCATTTTAATAGCGCCTGGGACCTATTATGAACGTGTAGGAATTACCAAAACCGTAAACATCTACGGCGAAAAACAAGAGACCACAATCATTGATGGACAACAAAACGGACCAATATTAAACATAACTGCCAGCTACGTTCAAGTCAAGAACCTCACCATACAGAACGGAAAATACTATGTAGCCATATGGGCGGAGACTCCCCCAGCAGGAACCATAATCTCTGTTTCCGTGACCAATTGCACGTTTATTAACAATTATGTTGGCGTTACCGCAGTCCGTGGGTTAGGAGTAACCATAAGCCAGAACACTTTTCTTAATAATCAGATAGGAGTGCAGATCGGCACCTCCAACCTCATGACGGTCACCAACAATCGTATAGACAACTGCCTGTACCAAGGCATCTACCTTCACACCCGAACCGGAAACAGCACTGTAAGTTTCAATACGCTAACCAACAACAAATATGGCATCCTCATCGACAACTCGAATAAAAACAACATTACTCTTAACGATATAGTGTCAGCTACCAGCAAAAATGGCTACGGAATCCGCATAACCACGTCACAAGGAAACAGAATAGTGGGTAACACTATGGGATTTAACTATTACGGGATCGTTCTCTGGGCCAATGCGACAAACAACAGAATATATCACAATAATTTCATAAACAACACACTGCAACAATACCACTACAACACAGCCCTCACAGCAAACATATGGGACACAGACGTTAATCCAGAAGCCCAAGGAAACTACTGGTCAGACTACACAGGTATCGACAACGGAAGTGGCGTCGGTAGATGGGGAGAACCCCGTGTTGCCGGAGACGGAATAGGCGACACACTAATTCCCCATCAAAGCGTTGATTACTATCCGTTGATCCATCCTTGGAGCCCATATCCCATCGCCAGTTTCACCTTCACTCCCGACCCGCCACACGTAGAAGAAACGGTCACTTTCGATGCAACTGCAAGCTCTGGCGACATAATCAGCTACAAATGGAGCTTTGGCGACGGCTCACCCGAAGTAACGGAAAGCGACCCGATAACAACGCATGTTTACCAAGCAGTTGGAAACTACACTGTCACGTTAACGGTGACAACCAGAGATAGCTTCACCAACTCCACATCAAAGACTGTAAGTGTTCTGTCATTCCGACTCGTACTTGATGTGTACACACAGAGAGAACCCTTCAGCGGAAAAGGATTCAATCAATCAAGCGACGCCTTCGCACCTCAAGAGCTAGTGACGTTATATGGCTTGGTAACGTACAACGATGCTCCAGTGCCAGACAAACTCGTAAGCTTTAACGTGTACGACCCAAATGGAACCCTATTAGCATCAAGGTCGAACACTACAAACGCTGATGGCATAGCTGTGGCGAGTTTCAGACTTGAAAATAACGCAACCTTCGGCACGTATCTAGTTATTGGCAGCGTCGAAGTTGCTGGGCACATCGCAGAAGACTACTTGAGATTCGAGGTTGGATGGATAATAAACATCGTGGGACTCGAAACAGTCGACAATTTAGGTGATCCAAAAATCGAATTCAGAAAAGGAGAAGCAGTATTCGTTAACCTCTTCTTGCGCAACATCGCGTCGACCCCAAGAGACGTAACGTTAACAATCGTGATGTACGATGAAAAAAGCCAGCCTGTAGCCGTTACTGCCTTTCAGACAACGGTCGACTCAGGATGGGCTGAGCTTAAATCAGCGTTCACCCTAAGCGTACCAGACTGGGCTCTCGTAGGCTTAGCCACCATTTATGCAAACGCTTTGACAGACTGGAGTTGGAACCAAGGCGTTCCCTATTGCCCTGAAAACTCGATCAATGTAACTATCAGGCCATAATGTTCCAAAGTCAGTGTATGGTGAGGAGAATTTGAACAAAAGGAGACTCTCCTTCCTTCTAATGGGAAAAGTAGTCATGCTGTTGCTGACGCTCACTTTTTCCGTGGTGAGTTCTGCGCCTAGCGGACCAGCCCTCGACATCTACACCGCGAAGGGCGGGGAAGGTCCAAACCAACCAAGTGGAGCCTTTAACCCAGGCGAGGAAGTATACATTTATGCTCTAGCAACCTACGGTGGCGTTGGCGTTGAAGGGAAACTCGTAGGTTTCGAGGTCCTAGATCCTCAAAATGCTTCCATTCTTCAAAGAGTCGAGATTACAAACCAATCAGGGATTGCAATTATCTTCTTCAGAATTCCTCAATGTGGGCAACGTGAACACATCATCGGAAACTGGACCGTCATCGCAACAGTTTCAATAGCTGAAGAGACCGTTACAGACACACTAGTTTTCAATGTGATGGGTACAATGTTAGACCTCTACACGCAGAGAGGCGGAAAAGGTCCTGATCAACCAAGCGACGCCTTCGCTCCCCAAGAAGAGGTCATTTTCTATGCTCGCGTTTCTTTTGCCTGCGACCCTATCGAGAACAAACTTGTAGCTTATGAGGTGTTTGACCCTAACGGCACATCGGTGGATTACCGAGCTGCGGAAACCAATGCGAGCGGGATCGCTGTGGTAGCCATGAGACTGCCTTCAGCACCTATCTTTGGAACGTGGAGTGCCGTCGCATCGGTAGAGGTTGTAGGGTTCATCGTAAATGACACTCTCACCTTCAAGGTTGGCTGGATTATAGAAATTCTAGATCTGCAAACAACCGATGAAATCGGCGCACCCAAGACAGACTTTTTGAGGGGCGAACGGATAGGCTTCCGCTTTCACGTGCAAAACATAGCCTTTAGCTCAGAAGTCGCCACATTCACTTTGAATGTTTACGACGACTGCCACGTTCCAATAGGGCAAGTGCTGTTGCCAAACTGGATGACTCCGCCAAACGCAAGCATGATTTTCGCAATAGTAATGGAAATCCCCCGATGGTCCTATCTAGGGGTCGGATCAGTATATGCTAATGCCTACACTGAACCGCCATTTTTGAACGGAACAGCCTACTGCCCAGAAAAATCGGCGCAATTCCAACTGAGCTAAAGACAGCGATGAAACCTTTGGAGTTTTTGCTTATTCTCTTCACGGATACTTTTTTTGAGGCGTGTTACCTTTTTAGACGTCCTACTACTCCAAAACAATAAAATAAGACCAGATGCTAAAACTGCAGTTCCTATTGGGAGAAGATAATAGTACGGATAACGTTTCTGAGGAATCCCCTTGTAAAGTTCAATGTACTGGGGCGGTACAGTTGGGGGAGCAATAAAGTCAATTAGCGCTGTGTAATTACCAGAAGCATTTACTACTCCTCCAATCTCAGATGTCTGATTATTCGCTTTGAGATCCATTGTGATGTCACCAACTTTTTCAACGCGAATTTCGTATATTGCTGGATACTGGCCTGTTTGTCCTCGAACAAGCGTCACCTCAAAGGTCGCTGCATTCGAAGAGGGGCCAGTGACATTAAAGTATATGAACATGGCTGCTCTGTCAACGCCGTCGATTTTTTCCAACAGCAAGTTGATATTCTGCCACTCTTCTGCTGGCCAAAACTCAACAACTATCTTTTCTCCTTTCTCAAAGAAGCCAGAAATTTCACGTGCATTATCCTTATGTTCTATTCGGCTTTTATCAAATTCTATCACTAAAAAGTTAGAGTACATGGCAAAAATGGCCCCAGCCAGCAAAAGAATCAAAGCGACGACGAGCGTGTAGCGCTTCAAACCACTGCACTTTCCTCGAATGTATACTGACCTCATCCACTGCCGAATCTTTAAAGATTTCTCCCAAAGGTTCTGCTAAGTCTTCGGGTTTTAAGAGGGTTCGGTAGGAAGCGCGCGCGCTATATGGATCGTGTCGGTTGCAGCAACCATCTGAACGTTGAAAGCGAATGTCAATATCCCACTAAGCAGCACCATAGAAACTGTCATCTCAAATGCTTTCTCACTCACTCTATGCGCCTTCCTCACTCATCCAATCTATTAACTTCCCCCAAAATCCTTGCATTGATGCTTCCATCGCTTATGAAAGTGACGTTCGATAACATGAGCGCATGGCTGAACGCTCCAAGAGGGAAGTAACAATGATAAGTTTGAGGTGCCGCTTATCAATCATTGAGGCGAAGCTTTGCCTGGTTTATTTTGAGGATGGAGTTTCGCATCGAACTTGGTGTTGACGCAGACTTGTTTCGCTTTCTGTCTCTTGACATTATCTGCAATAGAATAGACTCTTCGTATAGAACTTGGTTCCAGAAGGCTTAAATTGTATTCAGCCATGAGTATTAATGCAGAGGGGAGAAGGGATAGCTATTGAGGCTACGTTTGCGTAGTGCGAAATGTCTAGCCATCGTGATGATAACAGTTTCTATGATGTTTTCTTCTTTCCTTGTGTTACCAGTGAATTCAGCTTCCTATAATTTGTATCCCATTGCTGATTCTTATGTTGATTCCACGAATCCAAATTCAAATTATGGATCGCTGGATACATTGCATGTTTATCTGAGCACTAGCACTGTTAGGAGGGCTTATATCAAGTTTGACCTTACAAGCATACCTAGTGGGCAGCTTATTTCTTCGGCTATACTAAAGTTATATTGCTGTTATGCAGACCCTTCTTCGCCCACTGAAGTTGATGTGTATGCTACTGCTGACTCGTGGAGTGAATCAACCATTAAATGGAAGAATGCCCCATCGGTTGGGGCATTAGTGGCAAACAACACGGCTGTTGGCGGGACAGGGCAATATTGGTCATGGAACATCACCGACTATTTATATTGGCAATATATAGGTGACAAAACAGTTAGTGTTGTTGTGAAGTTTCCTAATGACTGTGTTCTTCATAGAGATTTCAGTAGCAAGGAAAAAAGCGGAACCAGCTACGATCCTTATCTTGAGATAATTGCTGTGCAACAGCGTTCGTTGAGTGTTTCTTCCGCCCATGACAGTCCAGTTCCAGGCAATGGGCTACACTATTACAACGATGGGAGTTCGGTGACTTGTAGTGTTACGAGTCCGGTTACTGAGGGTAACTATGTTTGGACTTGTACTGGTTGGAGTGGTACTGGTTCTGTTCCAGCAACTGGTTCTGATAAAACCGTGACTTTCACGATTACTGCAGGCTCTACTATTACTTGGAACTGGCAAAGTGCTCTTGTTCAGCGTAAGTTAACTGTCTATTCTGCCCATGATAGTCCTGATCCAAGTGTTGGTGACCACTACTATGATCATGGTAACTCGGTTACTTGTAGTGTTACGAGTCCGGTGGCTGAGGACAATATGGTTTGGACTTGTACTGGTTGGAGTGGTACTGGTTCTGTTCCAGCAAGCGGTGGTGGTACTTCTACAACCTTTTCAATTACCCAGGACTCTACTATCACGTGGAACTGGCAGGGCACTCCTGTTCAGCGTAAGTTAACTGTCTATTCTGCCCATGATAGTCCTGATCCAAGTGTTGGTGACCACTACTATAATCATGGAGATTCGGTCACGTGCAGTGTTTCAAGCCCGGTTACTGAGGGTAATATGGTTTGGACTTGTACTGGTTGGAGTGGTACTGGTGATGTCCCGTCAACTGGTAGTAGTGCTTCTGTGACTTTCACAATAACTGCAGATTCAAGCATCACTTGGAATTGGCAGGGAGCCCTAGTTCAGCGTAAGTTAACTGTCTATTCTGGTCATGATACTCCCGTTCCAGATGCTGGAGATCACTATTACGATGATGGAAGTTCTGTGACTTGTAGCGTTACAAGCCCTGTGACCGAAGGTGATACTGTCTGGACTTGTACTGGCTGGAGTGGTACTGGTGATGTTCCGTTAAGCGGTAGTGGCACATCAGTAACCTTTACGATTACTCAGGACTCTACTATTACTTGGAATTGGGCAGGGTCTCCTGTTCAGCGTAAGTTAACTGTTTCCTCTGCTCATGATACTCCTGTTCCAGGTGTCGGAGACCACTACTATAGCCATGGTGACTCTGTGACTTGCAGCGTGACTAGTCCGGTTACCGAGGGTAATATGGTTTGGACTTGTACTGGTTGGAGTGGTACTGGTGATGTTCCATCAAGTGGCACTGGTAAAACTGTAACTTTCACTATTACTGCCGACTCTTCTATTACTTGGAATTGGAATGGTGTGCCTGTTCAGTACACGTTAACTGTTTCCTCTGCTCATGATACTCCTATTCCAGCAAATGGTCCTCATACATATAATCATGGCGATTCAGTTACTTGCAGCGTTACTACCCCAGTAACTGAGGGTAATACGATTTGGACTTGTACCGGCTGGACCGGTACTGGTAGTGTTCCATTATCTGGTAGTGGTGCTTCTGTGACTTTCACAATAACCCAAGTCTCCACCATCACTTGGAACTGGCATGGTGCAACTGTTCAGCGTAAGTTAACTGTCTATTCTGCTCCTTCTTCTCATGACACTCCCGCTCCAAGTGTCGGAGACCACTATTATAATCATGGGGATTCTGTGACTTGTAGCGTTACGAGTCCTGTGACTGAGGGTAATATGGTTTGGACTTGCACCGGCTGGATTGGCTCTGGCTCTGTTCCGTCAAGTGGTAGCGGCACTACGGTGACTTTTACGATAACTCAAGAGTCTGGTATCGCATGGAATTGGCAGGGAACACAGATACCTCAGCATCCTGTTGGAGGATACTCAATCTCACTGACCAAACAAACTCCAACATCCCACGTAGCAGCCTACACCATGCTAATCGCCCTATTTGGCACAGTACTAATTCTTACAAAACGCAAAAGAAAATAGACACGGACAGCATCATTTTTTCTGCAGCATACCGAAGAGTACTCTGGAGACTATTCAATAATGGCTAAAAAGAAAAGAGAAATCCAAAAGGAAAAAACACGGATACCTTCAAGAAAACATTTGGTGGTGATTCTAGTAGTTCTTACCTTAATAATAACCTTATGTTCCGTTGTTTTCTTTTTGTTTCTTCAGCCATCTGAAGTTGCATTCTCTCTGAACGCAGCAATAATCGATCAGTTAGGAGAATCAGATCCTTTAT
>Ga0315296_10000351_pt1 | contig 42806 bp, 37 predicted proteins | sample YL17G14_18_MG_FD_203921 | JGI IMG/M metagenome (GOLD analysis project Ga0315296, IMG submission 203921) | Sediment microbial communities from Yellowstone Lake, YNP, Wyoming, USA - YL17G14_18 | ecosystem: Environmental > Aquatic > Freshwater > Lake > Sediment | place: USA: Wyoming | collected... | reverse complement strand
TACAAGTCAGCTTCTGAAGGTAGAAAGGTCTCGCCGACCGAAATGTGAGACCAGACAGTCAGGAGTCTCCGAGTCTGTGCGTTGGCTACATGCAGCTCTCAATCTCATCCTCACTCAAGTGTCTACTCGTCGTCGCTGATGACGAACCCCCGCTTTGCCAGCTGTCTTCTCTGTGTCGCCTGTGAGTCATGCCACAGACCAAGCTTGCGCGAGATATGCTCCGTCCAGCTGTAGTCCTTGAACGTGTAGGTCTCCTTCCGCCTTCCCCGGAGCGGGATCATAAGGGTCGCCTTCTTGTAGTAGTCCTGTGCGAGATAGCCCTCGTCCATTGTCTTCATTGCCTTCGTGACGGTCGCGTCATCCAGCCTCGGGTATTCGTTCTCGAACAGCACGAAGTCCAGCGGGTACCGCGGTCTTGTCGGCGGCTCCTTGGCAGGATAACCCATCGCGAGTTGCACAATGGGGTAGACGTGCCTTGGCAACTTGTACTGCTTCGCGACGCCAGCAGGATTCGTGAGCACACCCCCCAGGAAACAACTGCCTAGCCCAAGGCTACGGGCTGCAACGACCATGTTCTGGGCCATGTAGGACGCGTCCTCAATACCAAACATCAACATAGTCAAGTCATTCGTGACCCTCTTCCAGCCCCGCTTGTCCATGATTCGCTCGAACTTGTACGCGTCAACGCATATGGTGAACAGCAGAGGAGCCTTGAACGGGTTCTTCTCGCGTTTGCGGGACAGCAACACGCTATAGAGCTGGTAGGCGAACGGTGCCTGTTGCCCAGCACGCACTATGGTCTCGATGGCCTCATCGTTGGGCCTCCTATCCGAGTAGTCACGGATGGATCTATGCTCAAGCATAGTTCTGACGACTGGATTCTCAATCAAGCTGCTACCACGACGCTTCCCACATGGAATGCAGATAAATCACTTCCGCCACATGCGCCCGTACTCGCTTACTCGACCTGTGAATCGGATTCCCGAGACCTGCGATCCCGTCGGTTCGCTGTCACGTGACTATTCCAAATCTCCTGCTCAGGAAGACCTTCACGAAGTCGTTCAGCAGAAGACAGGTGAAGAAGGAATAGACAAGTACCGTCAGGAGTTGAACCGGGGCTATAGGGGACACCCCAGGTATCCCGAAGGTCGTGATCAGTATCGTAATCACGGAATTGATCAGAATCGACAGGGCGAGAGGAGTGCTCGGCTGTGATACCCAGAAATGCCCGCGCTCCCTGACTACCAATACCGTGAAGTACCCGGAGAAGACTAGAAAGCTGAAGACGAAAGTGCGTAGTCTCTCGATATCCTCACCCAACTTGAAGATCGAGAGCCCGCCGTACAGCAGAACCATGGCCTCGACTATCAGAAGAAAGCCAAGGTAGATCCCCAGTTTGACCAAGCGGTTCACATCCCAAGTCTCAGGCTTGGCCGAAGGTTTGGTCCTGTCCGTCGAGATGGACAATGTCACGTAGTCGCTCAGGAACATGAGGAGTATCATCTGGAACGTGGACACGACGTACTGCCCCGTGACGACCAGGGCTAGCACTATGAAGATCACTCGCTTGAAACTCCTGATGATCTTGTTGACTATCCAACTGGTTATCCTACGATGTATGATTCTTCCGTTCTTCACAAGCTCAGCTATGCCGTCAAGTCCCTCACTGGTCAAGACAACGCTGGACGACTTCTTTGCGACATCAGTCGCGTTGCTGACGGATATTCCGACTTCGGCCTGCTTCAATGATGGTGCATCATTAACGCCGTCTCCTGTCATGCCGACCACGTGGCCGCTGCCTTGGAGTGCTCTCACGACGAGGTACTTGTCCTCGGGGTAGATTTCAGCGAAGCCAGCGGTCGTCTCCAGGCTCACTAGATCCTTCTTCTGCTCCACGGTCGATTTGAGGTCGGATAACTTGATGATGTCTCCCTTCAGTCCAACTTGCGCCGCCATCTCTTTGGCTATCGGCAGAGCGTCACCGGTGAGCATTTTCACTGACACTCCGAGGTCGTTGAGTTCGCGGATGAGTGCGGGAGAATCGGATCTCGGCTTGTCGTAGAGGGCGGCTATTCCAACCAAGTTCAGACTTTTTCCCTCTTCTCCCTTGGCGACCGCAATCGTCCTATAGCCTCTGGGCGAGAGGTCACCCACTATCTTGTCCACTTCGTGGAGCTGATCGCCGCTGGTTCCAGACAGCGCAGTCATAACCTGGACCGCACCCTTTGACACGTAGAGCGCCTTCCCGTCCTTTTCCACGGTGGCCTGCGTTCTTCTGGTGGAAGGATCAAACGGGACAAACGATTTCTGCGAATAGGCATCCAAGGGAACATGCGCCTCCTTTGCCGCCGCCAAGAAGGCCAGATCTATGGGATCTTGGTTGGCCTCTTGAGAAGCCAGAGCTCCATAGAGTATGACATCGTCTCTCCCATATCCTGTCACAGGTATCGCATCTGCTACGGAGAGCCTGTTCATCGTTATCGTCCCGGTCTTGTCCACACAGACCACGTCCATTGTGGCTGCATCTTCCACGGAGTCCAGTCTGGTGACCAACACTCCCCTCTTCGACAACTCAAGAGAGCTCAGAGCCATGCTGACGGTGAACATGGTTGGCAGCGCAACAGGGACTGCAGACAGTAGGAGAATGGTTGCCAAGGGGAGTATCTCGATCAAAGGCAAACCTTGCACCAGTGACAGTGCAGTTCCGACCGCAAGAGCAATAGCGACCATTACGAGCAGTGCGCTGGTAACCCTGTAGACTACTTGTTCCACTTGGAGCTTGGGCTTCGCGGTCTGCACGAGCTCTATTGTGCGTCCGAAATAGGTTTTCGCTCCTGTAGATGTGACGATGCCGGTGGCTTCTCCTCTCTTTACAACCGACCCTGAAAAGAGACTGTCATTGCCCTTACGTTCTACCGAGAGAGACTCTCCCGTCAGGGCCGACTGGTCGACGTCAATAGTTCCTTCCATGACCCGCGCGTCTGCCGGGACGATGTCTCCTACTCTCAACCTTAGGATGTCCCCAGGGACCAGTACTCTGGCAGGGAGTAGCAGCCACTTGCCGTCCCTTTTCACGCGAGCGTTGATTCTCAGTTCCCGTCTAAGAAGCTCTATGGCTGCGTTCGCTCTCTCTTCTTGTAGAAAGCCAACGATTGCGTTGAAGACCACCAAGGCAGCAATGGTGGCTGCCTCAACATTTTTCCCCACGATCCATTCTAGGGCCGTGGTTGCTTCCAACATCCACGGCGTTATTCCCCAGAACTCCTTCAGGAATCGGGTGACAGGACTTACCTTCTTCTCGGGAACCTCGTTATAGCCGTACTCCTCCAGTCTCTTCTTCACAGTATCTGAACTCAGACCTGTTCCCGGGTCAGTATCAGGCACGAGAGTCATTGCAAGCCAGGTCGACATGAATTGTCTTGGGACGGTATTTACACATATCGTGCGCATCTGAACACTAGTCTGTTGAACTCTCTATGAGAGTCAGTTGTCTTTCGTCCGAATCGCTTCTCTCACATCTTGTGGAGTGGCAACACTCTTGGCCAGGTCTTTCACAATCTCTGCTGTCCGTCTCACCAAGACTGCGTTGTCTGCTGCGACCGAGCCCTCAACATCAAACGGGCAGTCTTCGGTTCCCACTCTGACGTTGTTTCCGATGGAGACTGCCTTGGACATGAAATCCCACGTGTTCCTCCCCATGGCGCTGACGCTGCAGATGGAATCCGGAGGCACGGACCCCGTCCTGTACCACATCTCGTCGAGGGTGACTGGTGTCCAGTTGCCGCCAGGCCAGCCAAAGAAGAGAGTCAACCAGTATGGTTTGTCGAGCACTTTCTTCTGTATCAAGTATTCCAGCGTCCATATGGAACCATGGTGCCAGATCTCGAACTCAGGCTTGACGCCGAACCTCCTGCACTTGTCAGCATACGCATGGAGTTCCTCCCTCGTATGAATTGCGTACACATCTTGGTTGACGAAGGCCTCGTCGTGTTGCCCCAACATTACTGAGATCATGTCTGGACGAGACTCGAAGGCGTCGGATCTCTGCTCAATCGGGTAGCTGGACATCCCTGCTTGGATGAGTATGTCTGTCGTCTTTCTTATCTCACTCACCAACTTTTCCCACTCCCCGGGCTTTGCATGGACGTGAGCGATTGCCGCACCCGCCTCTCTGCACCGTGCCGCTGTCTCCGCAGTCTCTTCGATCGTCGTCGGTGCATTCTTGGCCTCGGGGAACATCCAGCTGCGCGCCAGTGTGACTGTAATGGCGACCTTGCTCCCGAGCAGGCTACTACTTGGCAACCCAGCCACCATCGACTAGGATGTCCGCTCCGGTAATGTATGACGCGCTATCTGAGCAAAGGAACGCTATGATCGGGGCTATCTCGTCCGGACTGGAGATGCGTTTCACGACGCTTTCACTCGCAAACTCCTGCCTCACTTCATCCACCGGGACGCCTCTTGCCTTTGACTGCTTGTCCATGTCAGATCTCAGCATCGGAGTGTCCACCGCGCCGGGACTCACGCTGTTCACCCTGATGTTGTGCGAGGCCAACTCCACTGCCATTGCACGAGTCATGCTTAGGACTGCCCCCTTGGTTCCAGCGTAGGCTGCATGCTTGGGCTGGCCAATGTGGGCAGACACTGAAGCCACGTTTACTATGACGCCTCCGCCCTGCTTCTTCATGATAGGAATGACCTCTTTGGAGCAGAAGAAGGCTCCCTTGTAGTTGACGTTCACTACCCTGTCGAAGTCATTCTCCTCGGTGCTTTCGATGTCGGATATGAGCACGACGCCCGCGTTGTTGACAAGCGCGTCAATCCTTCCGAACCTCCCCACGACCTTCGAGATCATGTTCGAGACATCAGACACTTTCGAGACGTCTGCCTTCACGAACATCGCATCCTTGCCCTTCTTCTTGATCTCGGCCGTCGTTGCGTTTCCGAGCTCCTCGTTGACATCAGCTATCGCCAGGGTTGCCCCCTTGTCTGCCATAAGAAGTGCGGTAGCCCTTCCGATGCCGGCGGCTCCACCTGTTATCACGACGACCTTGCCGGAGAGTTCGCTGCTCATTCCCGGTAAGTGGATGGCTCATTCAATAAAAGAGTTTGCAGCCCGAGCGGCCGCGGGTTCGTTAAAGTCTTTTATGAACTCGTCCTTTCACCATAACTGTGAAGGAGTACGTTCTCGTCATTGAGCTGACGACCCGCGCTGTTCATTCCCATCTTGTGTCTCAATCGGGCGAGGTGACACACACAACCAACTATCCGCTTGAGACGAGAGTGCCGAACCAAGATAGGCAGTACATTACAGAACTGGATCCTAGGAGACTGTGGCTATCTATCTGCAGTTCGGTTGCCGACTGCGTCAAGCGCGCGAAGGGCGGCAAGATTGTTGCCGTCACGACCACCTCGCAGAGACTGACGACCGCAGTGATCGACAAGGAAGGAGAGACGTCCGCTATGTGCCCAAACACAGATGCCAGAGGGGCCGAGATGGATGACGTGATCACTGGGTCGCTGGGCGCCACCGCCTATGAAACGACTGGGCTCCACCCGCCATTCCTCTTCAGCGTGGATAGAATCAGGTGGTTCAAGTCGAACGAGCCGAATGTCTTCGAGAGCATGAAGTATGTGACGACTATTGACGGATGGATCTACTTCAAGCTCACAGGTGAGCCAGCCGAAGAACCGTCGCAAGCTGCGGGCACGATGCTGTTCGACATCAAGAGAAGGGAGTGGTGGGAAGAGACGGTCAGGATTGCGGGGGTTGACATGGACAAGTTGCCCAAGGTGGTGAGCTTCGGTGGACTAGTTGGGTACCCGACGGAAGAATTCCACAATCTGACCGGGATACCTTCCCGCACGCCTGTCATAATGGGTGCCGGAGATACGCAATGCTCGGGAGTGGGTTCCTCCGTCACATTGCCCGGCCAGGCCTTCGTCTCACTTGGTTCCACAGCTCCATTGCAGATGGTGATGTCAGAGCCGCGCGTTGACAGGGAGAAGAGGATGTGGACGAGCTGCTACCCGATAGACAACCAATGGGTGCTGGAGAGCAACTCCGGCATGTGTGGAGCCATTTTCGATTGGTTGGCTCTATCTGTTCTGCAGGTCTCAAGAGCCAGTGGGGTTGATTACGCTCGTTTCGATGATTTGGCAAAGTCGGCTCCACGGGGCTCTCTTAATGTCAACGCGTTCCTAGGCCCATCCATCATGGATGCAAAGGCCTTCACCCAAGTGTCTCCTGCCACAATAGTGATGCCCTCACTGTTGATCGGAAAGCGGCCCGGAGCACCCGAGATCGCCAGAGCCTGCTACGAAGACATAGCGTATGCCTGCAGAGGTAACCTGGATCAGATGAAAGAGGTCTGGCCTACAACCGAACTGAGCTTGAGGGCAGGCGGCGGCCTCTCCAAGAGCGGTGTACTCATGCAGGTGCTGGCTGATGTGCTTGCCACGCCTGTGATCACCCCAGTCGAAAGCCGCGCAAGCGCAGTGGGCGCTTCCATCGCAGCTTGGTCTCACTTGCGATCGAAGAGGCCGAAGGACATCATCGGCGAAATAGTAAGCACCAAGACAACAGCCCCGACGAAGGATTCCGAGCCCTATCAGTCAGACTACAGGAGATGGAGGCTTATATATGACAAGGTTCGCGAGCTGATGTAATCATGGCTTCACTCGGTCCGTTGAAGGAAAGCGTCGCGAAGATGATGAGGAAGCTCTATGACATCGGATACGTGCTGGACAAGGAAGGGAATGTGAGCGTCAGAACTGACTTTGCGGACCGGTATGTCATTTCCCCGAGTCAGGTACCCCGCTACCTGATCAAGGCGAGCGACATCTTGGTGATGAACGGCAACGGCGACGTGATTCAGGGCAAGAGAAATCCCTCGGTGGAGACAGGGATGCATCTGCTGATATACTCCAAGAGGCCCGATGTCCATTCCGTGATCCATTTCCACTCACTGCACGCCACAGCACTGGCCTCACTTCACGAGACCATACCTCCCTTCCTCGAAGAGCTGGGCCCATTCCTGGGGGAGAGCATCCCAACGGTTGGATACGCCATGTCGGGTACTGAAGAACTAGCTGCCAATGTGGCAGCCGGCCTGACGGACAGGAACGCGGTATTGCTCGCCAATCACGGCGCGTTGGTCTGTGGCAAGGATCTACAGGACGCGTTTGACAAGGCGTTGTTGCTCGAGAAAGCTGCGACCATCTACACATTGGCGAGGAGCATGGGCACACCCAAGATGCTACCTGAGTCCACGATCGAGATCGGTCGCGAGCTGTTCAAGACGAATCTGATGTAGACGGTCACATCAACCTTTGTAGCTTTAGGAGGTCGGGCATCGCACCCTTGACCTTGAGCTTTCCTGACATGTAGGCCTGGGTGCCGCTTATCGTCTTGTTCCTTATCCCCAAGAAGGTGGCGCTGTCCATCTCAACGGCTATGTTAGGCTTCTCCACGGTCCCTTCCTTCAGCGTAGCGCTCGCGTCTTCAGTGATGCTCAGGACATAGGTGACATTGAGGTCAGGGAATTTGAACTGCATATCCCTCTTGAAACCCTTGAATTTCTCCTTCATGTCTGTTTCATCGAACTTCTTCCTGATCCCGTCAAGAGATTCGAATACCTGCTCCTTGGTAGGCATGAGTTCAACGGGTCGATTTTCTATTTAAATATGAAGCATGAAGATGTGTTTCTTTGTCAGTCATGGAACTTGTGAAGTCGTTCATAGGTGGTCAGTGGAAGATCCCGCGCGGTAGGAAGATCCCGAAGGTAAATCCAGCCACAGAAGAAGTCATTCACAAGGTTCCGATAGTCACGACATCCGATCTGAGATTGGCATTGGCGTCATCGAGGAAAGCCTTCGGACAATGGAGCAAGACTCCTGTGGACCAAAGGGCTGAGGTCTTGAGGAAGATCAGCCAGTTGATTCCCGACAAGATGGATGACATCTCTAGAGTCATTACCTTGGAAAACGGCAAGCCGATCGTCGAATCCAACATGGAAATGCTGGGCGCTCAGATGTACGCTGACTACTACGCAGCTGAGGCTCAACAGCTGCTTCAGGACGAAGTGAGAGTGGTCGATTTCCCCCAGACCGGTAACTACGAGTTCAGGACGACCTTCGAACCGCTCGGTGTAGTGGCTGTCATCGCGCCCTGGAATTGGCCCTTCCTGATCTCCATGCAGACCATTCTTCCGGCCATTCTAGCAGGCGACTCGGTCGTGTACAAGCCGTCCTCCCTGACCGCAATGGTCGGACAGAAGCTGACTGAGTTATTCTTGGAGGCGGGTCTCCCGGACGGCGTGTTGAATCTGGTTCAAGGTGACGGGAAAGTCGGGGATCTGCTTGTTCGGTCGGGCGTAGAGGCAGTTGTGTTCACTGGAGGCAACGAGGTCGGAAGTCAAGTGGCACTCAATTGCGCAAAGGGATTGAAGAGAGCGGTCCTGGAACTGGGCGGGAGCGATCCCTTCATAGTACTCGATGATGCTCAGATGGACGAGGCCGTGAACGGTGCGATATACGGGAGATTCTTCGGTGCTGGTCAGATCTGTGTCTCCGCAAAGAGGATTCTGGTACACAAGAATGTATTCGACGAGTTCGTCAACCGATTCACCGAAAAGACATCCGCCCTCAAGGTGGGCAACGGCATGGATCCCTCCACGGACATCGGTCCCCTGATCAGCAGAAACCAAAGGGACTACGTGACGAAGATCGTCAGACAGGCTGTCTCTGCAGACGCGAAGGTGAAATGTGGAGGATCTGCACCCGGTGACCTGAAGAAGGGCTTCTTCTACAGCCCAACCGTGCTCACGAACGTGAAACCGTCAATGAAGCTAGTCACCGAGGAGATGTTCGGACCGGTGGCACCGGTGATGTCGTTTGAAGATGAGGAGCAGGCCATCGCTATGGCTAACGCGACTCGATATGGCTTGGGTGCCTCCGTTTGGACGGCGGATCAGGACAAGGCTCTTCGTCTGTCACGTGACATAAAGTCCGGGATGGTCTGGATAAACGACGTTGCGGTCACGTTTCCGCACGCTCCTTGGGGAGGAGTCAAGGAAAGTGGATTGGGTCGGCACTCTTCCAGATACGGTCTTTTGGAAATGGTGAACATAAGGCAAATATGCATCAACAAGCTCAGGGAACCGACTAGGATGTGGTGGCTTCCATACGGCAAGAGTTGAAACACCATGACGCAAAGCCCCCGTATGTCGAAGAAGCCGAAGTGCTTGGTCACCGCTCACCTAACGAAGGAGGCCCTTGGCAGGCTCAGCACGCGGGTCGACGTTATCTGTGAGGACTGGAGGACAACTGGTCAGATATACTTCGGAGATGAGCTCAGCGAGAAGCTGAACAAGGAGGGCGCGGAGTTCCTGATCGTGGAGGCCGACCAAGTAACCGGAGAGAACATAAGGCAGACGAACCTCAAGTTCATCGGTGCATGCAGGGGAAATCCGTACGCTGTCGACGTGGCAACCGCGACAGAGAAAGGAATACCTGTGGTTAACGCTCCGGGCAGGAACTCACAGGCAGTAGCTGAGCTCACCGTTGGGTTGATGATCGCGCTGCTCAGGAAGGTAGTAGTGTCGCAGCGTGTGCTGTCCAAAGGCATAACCTACGATACCTCGTTTGACTTCCAGCGGATGTACAACTCGCTTGAGGGCAGGGAGATTTCAGGCAAGACAGTTGGGATAGTTGGACTTGGAGACATAGGCGTCCGCGTCGCGAGGATATTGCTGTCCTTTGGGGTACAGATCATAGTGTATGACCCATATGTACCTGACGACAGGATAGCATCCGTACCAGCGAGGAGAGTCACACTGGAGGAGCTGATGAGGAAGTCCGACATAGTCTCCATACATGTGAAGCTGACTGAAGAGACATCTCATATCATCGGTGAGAAGGAGATCGGGCTGATGAAGTCGTCGGCAGTCTTGGTGAACACTGCTTCTCCGGGCACCTTGGATGACTCTGCTCTGTTGAAGGCGTTGAGCGAAGGGAAAATCGCAGGTGCCGCGCTTGATACCCAGGAGAACGAGCCAGTGGACTCGTCCAACCCGTTCCTGAAGCTCGACAACGCAGTGGTGGTGCCGCACATCGGCGGGAACACGGTGGAGACGGTGGAGAGACAGTCCGAGATGATCGTCGACGACCTGTTCAGGTTCCTAGACGGTGAGAAGCCGGTCCACTTGATGAACCCGGAATTGTACTCCCCGAGCAAGTTGGTGCCGTGACAAGTGATGGAGGTACTCTACGAGCGACTCACGCCGGACAAGCTGTCCGAGCGGATCAAGGAGTCACCTGTGGCCTATCTTCCCCTCGGAACACTTGAGTGGCATGGTCCACACATGCCGCTGGGTGCTGACATGATCCAACCGAAAGAGTTCTTCATCGAGTTGGCCCGGAGGGTTGGCGGCGTTGTCCTGCCCCCTCTGTTCATGGGTCCGGATGAGGTAATCAGGAAGGACGGCAGGGAGTTTTATGGGATGGACAACAACGACTTGGTGCTCGGGAGGCCGATCCAGCTGGCGGGGAGCGCCTATTGGATAGACGAGCATCTGTTCGCCGACTACCTCGATGCAATAGTCGCGCAGTTGCGTCGCGTTGGGTTCAAGATCGTCGTCGGACACGGCCACGGACCGTCAACTACGTCTTTTCTGGTTCACGCCGAGGAGTTGGAGAAGAAGCACGGCGTCAGGCTGTTCACGATGTGGGGACTCTTCGACGAGCGTGAGAAGGGGTTCATGATCGATCATGGGGCTAGCAACGAGACATCGGTCCTGCTCGCCGAGAAACCGGAACTGGTCAAGATGCAGAACCTTCCCGAGGATCCGGAAGAGTGGCCGCTTGGAATAGCCGGAGATGATCCAAGACAGTCTGCCTCCGCTGAAGCCGGCAGGAGGGTGATAGAGGCGAACTTGAACGCAATGGAGCGCGCAATAAGAGAGACACTCGCCTTGCTCCAAAGATGAGGTTGCCAGGCCCAAGGCCAATGCTGTGGAGTCAGAGGAGTTCAACGAACTGCTCCACAGTCAAGCCTGTTTGTCGTACTATTGCTCTGAGTGTGCCCTTTGCGATTTCCTTGTGTAGCGGAACTACGATTCTTCTATGGGGGTCTTCCTTGAGCCTAAGTATGACATGGCTACCCGTTTGATGATCGACTTCATAGCCGATTTTGGACAAGGCCTTGACAGTCTCGAGGCCGGATACCACCGGTAGCTTAGACATGGACTTCGACGAGCTCTTCCTCTATCGAGGGTGGAATCGGCTCGTCGTGCTTCTTCAGACTCTCTAAGTAGCCTTCAATGGCGTCCTTTACGTTTGTCAGAGCCTCCTCTCTTGTCTCTCCTTGGGAAACACAACCAGGCAGTTCCGGCACTTGGGCCACATAGACGCCTTCTTCATCCCGCTCCAATAAGACCCTGAACTTCACGGATCAAGGATTGATGTGGCCGGATATTTAAGTGTGATATTCACTTGTGGGGGCGGTCGCACTCAGAAACGTTCCGCAACGGCTCCTTGAATCCTCCTCATGTTGATCCCTCCCCCGATTAGGTCATTTTTCCTGCTGCTCCCTCCTCAGGAGTGACCAAGAATGGAGACCGGAGATGGCTTGTGGCAGTCGAATCCCCCGGAGCGAATCAGGCGCGATGCTGGTACATGCGTTTTTTGGTTTCACCCGCTAAACGGCAAGAGATGAAGACAGCCCCGCGTTGCCCCTCGGACCTTGTCTATCCTGTTACGACCCAAGCCTGTTCCTTTCTCATGATTCTCCTGTAGAGCCTTTTCACATGTCGCAGCACATGTGCCAGGAATCTCTCCTCCTGCTGATACGTCCTCTGAAGAATGGAATCTCTGGAAAGAAAGGCTCCTCTGAGTTCCGCCATTTCCTTCTTCGGCGAATACCAGAAGTAGATCGGTATCCCGACAGCAATCAGGGCCAATCCTGTCATGATCTGAGCAAGGGAGCACTGCACGATTAGGTACAGAGAGCAGATGACTCCCAATGCGGGAATGAGTGAGCCCCCCCTCAGGTTGGACTCTGAAGTCTTGCTCTCCGCGCGGAGTGGAAAAACGGACAGACTAGTTGCTACGTAGGCTATCGCAAGTAGGAAGACTGAGGTCGAGATCAACATACTCAAGTCCGCCACCATCGAGGCCGCCAAGGCCGTGATGGCTTGGACGACGATCCCCAGATACGGAGTCTTGTATCGCGGATGGAGTTGAGCGAAGAAGTGAGGAAACAGACCATCAACGGCGAGTGCATATCCCAATCTCGAAGTGCCTATCATTCCGGATTCGTCAGCACCTGCAACTGAGACCAGGGCCCCTATTCCCACTATGCCTCCACCCACCAGAGCGAATGCGGGATTCGCATTCAACAGGGTGCCTGTCGCTGAAGCCAAGGGGGTCGTGTCAACCGCCAACTGGTACCATGGTCGTACAGCAAAGAGAACCACGTTGACCACTAGATAGAAGGCGGTCACGATGAGCATTCCGACCGTAATGGCTAGTGGCAGAGTTTTGCGCGGGTGTTCGACTTCTGCAGCGGGTATGCTCGAGATCTCGAAACCGGCATACGCCCAGAATATCAGGACGAGAGCCGCCCCTGCGTTGGCGAACCCGTACGGCGCGAACGGACTGAGGTTAGACGCGACCGTCGATGGATTAGAGCCTATGTACAGGAGACCGATTCCAGAGAACAGGACCAGTGGCGCTAGCTTGATGAAGGTCAGTGCATCGTTCATCTTGCCTGCGGCCTTGACCCCTGCTACATTCGTTACCACTAGGAAAGAGACATACAGCACTTTGACTGTTGCTTGTTGTGCCCAGTCGAGGTTGGGCAGGAAGAACGTCACGTACCTGACGAATGCGATTGGAAAAACGGCCAGTGACGTCCACTCAGCAAGCCAGAGCGCCCAACCCACGACGAAGCCCGCAAACGGCCCCCATGCTTTCTTGGCGTACGCGTAGGGTCCGCCAGTCCTTGGAAGCAGGGTCGTACACAGGGCAAAACACAAGGCGATCACGATGCCTATGACACCGGCGACGACCCATGCTAGGAGTGATGCCGGCCCAAGGTATTGCGCTCCGAACGATGAGATCACGTAGATGTCTGCACCTATGGTGGCCCCCACCACTAGATTCGTGGTATCGAAGAGAGTCAGCTGTGCCCGAAGCTTGACCTTAGGAGCCTCTGCCAACCTTGAGACATCTTGGCACGGAGCCGAAATATGCTTTCGCGAACTGTCCACCTTTGCTTGTCCCTACTCGTAGCGCCCGGTGTAAGTTAGAATCTCGGCCCTCAACGAAAAGGTCAACAGAGCACATCGTCTTGAGGCGTTCTGAGCTTGTGTCGTCGGAACTAGGTTTGCTTGCTCTTGAAGAACAGCAGCACCACATAAGCCAGGCTGGACAACAACCCGATCGTCCCTGATGAGGGAAGGTTGATCACCGCCGAGATCAGCAACCCCGCCAGACCGAACGCCAACGCAATGACGAAGGAAGCAAGCAGCATTCTGTCCAGTCTCTTCGTCAGAAGGGCCGCGATAGCTGCAGGGGGCATTATGGCTGCATGGACCAAAAGAGCTCCCATTGTCCTAGCGACCACTGCTCCTGAAGCAGCTATCAATGAGAAGAGAAAGTATGTGTAGAATCTCACGTTGAGACCCAGCTGGGCTGCCCCCTCCGGGTCAAACACGATGTACGTGAACTCTTTCCTGAACAGAAGGATCGAGAACAGAGTCGCGATGGAGATGAAGGCCAGCAAGGCGATGTCGTTCCAGGTGAGGAGCAGGAGGTCACTCACGAGGAAGCCGTCGATGCGGGCCGCCATCTCGCTCGAACCTAGCCCCTTTATGAAGGCGTAGATTGCCACTGACAGGGCCAGGATAGATCCCAACACGACGCCAGCTCTCTCTGTCTCCGCTCCCTCGCCTGCTCGAGCGATCAGGAGCGTTGTCAACAAATTGAAGGCGAGAGCGAATATCAGAGGGTCTATTCCGATGTTCAAAACGCTCCCGAGGAAGATCCCGACAGCGGCTCCCGCCAATGCCGCATGCGACACTTCGGCTGGCATGTACCCCAAGCCCTTGAAATTTGAGAAGATCACAGGCAGAGTCGCCAAGCCCGAGAAGACTATGCCGAGGATGGCTCTGATCATGAACGGTTCCATCAGGATGTCGAGCAAGCTAACCATGGTGGGTGTCACCTGTCATTGTGTAGCACACTCCAGCGAAATTGAGAACCCTAGAACCGGGTCCGTACGCCTCTTCCAGAGCCTCTTGGGTCAGTGCCTCGAGCGGAGGTCCGTACGAGATCAGCCTATTCTTCAGCAGTAGAAGGACATCGATGTGCTCCGACAGGATGTTGAAGTCGTGAACCACCATCAGAATGCTTATTCCCTTCTCTGCGTTCAGCTCTTCGAGCAGTCCTATTATGCTCTTCTGACCTCTCGCATCGACCCCGATGAAAGGTTCGTCGAGGAATAGAACCTTGGGATTCGAGGCAAGCGCCCTGGCTATCATCACTCTCTGTCGCTGCCCGCCGCTGAGTTCGTTGATGAGCTTCCCTTCCAAGTCGCCTGAACCGACCATCTTGAGAACACTGCTGGTCTGCCTCAGGTCGTCTGCAGTCGTGATTCTGGGTAGGCCCTTCCTTATCTGGATTCCCATCTCAACGACATCCCTAACCTCAAGGGGAACCTCCGTTGAGACTCTCTCCTTCTGAGGCACATAGCCGACAATGCTCCTCACCTTCTCCTGATCGACCAGAGGGTCATAGCCCAGTATCCGCACAGATCCCTTGAGCGGCCTCAGCATTCCCAGCATGGCCTTCAGCAGCGTGGTCTTTCCGGATCCGTTCGGTCCCAGTATCACGGCGAAGGAAGGATGTCTGATCTCAAACGTCACGTCGGTGAGAGCGACGTTTCCATCATAGGCCACCGTGAGCGATTCCGCTCTTATGGAGTTCGCATTGAGAGCTTCACCAGCAGACATCAGTCAAAAAGCTGCACAGTTGCCTATCATATATCCGTTTTGCGGGTGTGACCGCAGGTCGGTTCAGAAGGCCAGCGCCCCTTTTTGTGAGGAAATAGTACTCCAGAGTCGCTATGCCTAGGAGCAACGCTATGATGGCGAGCAACGGCAGATCCAGCGAGCTCAAGCCGGACGAGGCGGAGTTCGTCGGCAGCATGAATCCAGTCTCCAACGCTCCCCCATTGTACATCAGCAGTGAGTCAAAGGAAGGGCTCGGGATGGCGGTCAGTACGACTATCGGGATTCCCGCTTCTGAGGATATCGCCTTTGCCGATTCGAATATGCTCATGAGTTGTGTCAGGTCTGAAGTGACGATGAGTGTGTACTTTCCAGTCTTTAGGTTGGTGACGATGGACTGCATGCGCGACGCAGAGAGTGTGATCTCCTCGCTGGATCCGACGAGGGACTCCCCGACCTCAAGAGAGAAAGGTGCGACCAGATACTGCTCCTCTGGAAATGTTATGAGCACTTTGCGATTGTACTGCTTGAGATCATCTGAGATCACAGATATTCTCGTCGTCAGACCCCCCATCCTAGTGACTATGTCTTGATAGTTCTGTTCCAGTGCCTGCGCGAATTCTGGCCTGAGTGCTGCCAACCTGTCCTTCACAGCTCCGGCTATGGCCAGGTAATTCTCGGGCAAATACCAAAAACCGTGCAGGTTGACGCCTGTTTCGTTGGGGAGCGTCAGCCATCTGATCTTGTCCGGGAAGTCATGAACCAGGTCGATGGTGACATTCTTCTCAGACATCCCCTTAGAGAGGGCTACCTGCTGGGCAAGGTCGAGCTCCCAACTCAAGTGTCCCGAGATGACAATGATGTCGGCTTGGCTGGCCTCGGCAACAAGGGCAGGCGAAAGAGAGTATTCATGCGGCTCTACATTGGGCGGCAACAGTTCCACGACCTGAATCACGCCTCGCCCGACGTCCTCGATTGGGGCTGCAATCATGCCGTACGAGACAGCAACTCGGATTTTCGCTGCGTCGGTATGGGGTGTCGGCAGCATCGTTGCTGTCAGAAGAAGCAGAAGAAACGATATCGCTTTCACAAGCTCCATACTCTAGTCAGCTCTTGGGAATGTGCACAACTCTCCCTGTCGTTGCATGGCACTTAAGTCTTGTTTCTTGGATCTCTGTTTGTCCTCTCTGTCCAAGCGTACCAACACCCAAGTCATCTGGTCGCGAACATGGCGTCTTCAACATGCATCGGCAGGGAATGAGTGCAAGATACTGCTCACGTTAGGTTGCAACCTTAAATAAGATTGTACGATGTCTTAGCATGCCACGCAAGTTACTCGCGCTGGCAATAGCGTTGGCACTCGTGTTGCAATGCTCGGGTGCTGTGGTTACCGAAGACGTGACACCGGCGGGTACCTACTACTTGATGATCACTCCCAAGACTAGCACAAGCTTCGTTGGCCTGAAGTCTGGGGAAGTCACTGTTACTATCGCGAGCTATCCTGTAGTGTCGCTCGTGGCTGACCTCGAATTTCCGGAGAGCATCTGGGTCAAGGGCCCTTATGTGTACATCCTGGAGAATGCAGGAAGAGACACGATTTACGGTGGGAAGATCTGCCTTGACAGATATGATGTCATAGCAGGGGAGAATACCGTGCTGGTGAACAATTCCCAAAATTCCAGGACGGTCGCCGTCGCGAGCGATGGCAAAATTTACCTGGCAGCATACGTTAGGATTATGCCGGGGGAGAACGGATCTGTGAGCGTCGTAGATCCCAAGACAAACACGGAAACGCCTCTCCTCCACATTGAGATCGCGGCGACAGACATATTCATCGACTCCAATGACGACATCCTCGTCATAGGCTCAAGCCGCAAGGCCGACGCCAAGAGCATCTACTTGCTACCAGCGGGCGACTACACGCATCCGCGCGTCCTGAAGGAGGGCTTAGGAGTAGTCTGGTGCGTGTCCAAGATGGGGAACTACGTCTACTTCTCAGACCAGGCAGCGGTCAAGAGGTTCGATATCAGTGGCGGGTTGACTGAGACATTCCTCAACAAGCCAGTGATGTCAATCGCGTTCAGCTCAGAGTACCTCTACTATGCCGACTATTTCCAAGGGACCATCGGACGTGTCGGACTGACAACCCGCAATGACGAGACGATTCTATCCGGGCTGAACGGCCCCATGTGTGTCCGATATGACGATTCCTCTGGCTGGCTCTACTTCACAGAGAGCGGGACGAATGCGAATCACTACAAAGATGGCGCCCTGAAGGTGCTGCAGCTGGTCTCTGCATACAAGGTCGAAGTGACGAGTGAATATGGGATCACATCCGGCCAAGGCTACTACCAGACCGGAAAGACAGCCACAGTGACCGTGTTGCCGACAACTATCCAAAAAGACATCTTCACCAACTACGCTCTTGAGGGCTGGAAAGCGGGAGGGATCATTGTCTCCTCTTCAGCCACATACTCGTTCGCAGTCACCCAGTCGGTGTCGCTGACCGCGAGTTGGAAGATGGAACTCAACCTTGTGATTGTCGGTGGCTTGGCAGCAGGTATCTTGGTGGTCGTGGTAGTGGTGGCGGTCTTGGTTCTCCGAAGACCAAAAGCTGCAATCACGACGACACCTCCCTCACCACCCACAATGCCGCAGACATGACGTGAAATCCGGAATCTGACTGCTGATCTGCCGTTTCCTGGACAACGCATATGTATCCCCCGCTTGCTGCGCCCGCAATTGGAGTCTGTGAGCAACGAATTATTCGGAAGGCTTAAATAACGGTTCCGATATCGTTTCCGATATAGAACTAGGCAAAGGTGTTGCAGTTGAGTGACAAGAAGGGGATCATAGTCAAGGGGCGAAGCGCAGATGCCATCGATCATTGAGACAAAGGACTTGACGAAAGTCTTCGGTGGAAAGGTTAGAGCCGTAGACGGTGTTTCTTTTGAAGTTGAAAAGGGCGAAGTGTTTGGCCTGCTTGGGCCAAATGGTGCTGGGAAATCCACCCTCATACGAATGCTCTGCACTTTGTCGCGACCAACCAGCGGTACCGCAACGGTTGCAGGTTTCGATGTCGTTGAAGAGGCGAATGAGGTCAGAGAGCACATCGGGCTCGTCGCAGAAAAAATGATCTTGTATAACCACCTGACGGCCTTCGAAAACCTGATGCTTTTTGGAAAGCTTCATAATATTCCGAAGGAGATACTCGACAAGAGAATCGATGAGCTTCTGGAGCTGGTTCAAATGTCAAAGTGGAGAAATAGCAGGGTAGGCAACTTCTCAAGCGGCATGAAGCAAAGAGTCAACGTAGTCCGTGGGCTACTCCACATGCCTGAGGTGCTCTTTTTGGACGAACCCACTCTAGGGCTTGATCCTCAGTCAAGTCTGGAAATCAGGCAATTGACCAAGAGGCTCAACGAAGAGCAAGGCATTACGGTGATCCTTACGACGCACTACATGGATGAAGCGGACGCTCTCTCAGATAGGATAGCCCTGATTGATCACGGGAAGATTGCAGCCCTTGACACACCTGCCGAATTGAAAAGGAGAGTCTCTGGGTCGGATACAGTCGTCTTGGAACTGAAGGTGCCCAATCTGACTCCCGAACTCATATCGGCAATCAAGTCTCTGACATGCGTCAACGAAGTATTGACTGAAGACACGACGGAGCTGAGGATCTACGCGAAGGGCAAAGAAGCCATTGACGACGTCATAGACGAAGTGCGTTCTAGGAAGGGCGAGATAGCTTACATCAAGAACATCGAGCCAACCCTAGATGATGCCTATCTTCAGATAACCGGACGAAGGGCAGAGATGAACGTGGTGCGCGAGGGTGCTAGCGCGAGGCCTAGATTTCGTCACCGAGGATTCTGAGGTGTGAGGAGGTGGCAGGACAATGGGACTAACGCAAGAACTCTCGCATGCTCTGTGGATAACCTGGAAGGACCTGATGGAGTTGTGGCGCAGTAGGATGCGACTGGCTATGATGATCCTCATGCCGTTAATCATGATGACCATAATGAGCTTCATATTCCCATCCTCCCAGAACGTGCTGAACAACATACCGGTCGCAATCGTAGACAACGATTCGGGCCCTCAAGGCGCAATCTTGCTGAACACTCTGTCAACCTTGAATGCTGGGAAAGGGTTGATGACGTTCAAAGCAGCATCCAGTCTTCAGGAAGCCAAGGACATGATCCTAAGGGGCGAAGCATTGGGAGCGATAATCATTCCGGAGAACTTCTCAGATGCATTGACCACGCACCTCTATACTGTCAACATCACCATATTGACCGACAACTCAAACCCGCAGATTTCGCAAGCGCTCTCTCAGGTTCTAACTCAGGTCATCAACGGAATGAGCCTGATGCAGGCGACACTGAACGTCTACGCATACGCGAGGCAAGTACACGTCAATCCCACCGCGATCGTGGTCCCATATTCCGCCAAGGTCGAGGGCGTCGTCAGTGGGGGAGGGAGCTACATCGAATTCATAATCCCGGGCCTGCTCATAATGAATGTGATAACCTCCCTGATGACCGGCCTGCCCCGCGCAATAGCATACGAGAAAGATACCGGGACGCTGGCGGGTTTCTTGGCGGCGCCCATAAGCAGAGTCTCCATCATCGGCGGAAAGGCCCTAAGTCACATGGTCCGAGGGTTGATTCAGGCGACCGTATCACTAGCGCTGGCCATCATCCTGTTCGGAGTCACGATTCAGGGGAACCTCGTGTTGGTGATGCTTACGCTCTTCCTAGGTGTGTACAGCTTCGTCGGGTTGGGCATCGCGCTGACCTCAGTAGCCGAGGATGAAGAAACCGCCGCCATGATCATGATGACCTTGACATTCCCAATGATATTCCTGAGCGGGGTATTCTTTCCCATACAGATGATGCCGGACTTCATGCAGACCATCTCTCGCTGGCTTCCCTTCACGTACGCTGTCGACGCCATGAGAAGGATAATGATCTTCGGAGTCGGGTTGACGGACGTAGCCACAGACATGGCGATCCTCGTTGCTTTCGGCACGGTCATGTTGATAGTAGCCATTCCAGCGTTCGAGAAAGCTATGACAAGATGACAGTAGAGTGGTTTACGCGTGCAATGACAGGCCCCCGTTCTGTCTCAGCCATGCCCTTCCTATCGTGACTTCCCAGATCGTGACTTCCCAGACCTGCATTTCGTCACCCTGCTGGCCACGCACGAGCGTGAACTGCTTCTTCCCATTGTTTCTTCTGCCTTGTAAAGTAGTAGACTACGCCCAGTTAGCCTAATGGGTTGTGCACGTACTAGACTGCTGCAGATACGGGGTCACGCGCTCGTTCAGGAGTCTGATCAGCTCTGGGTTGTTCCTGTGATACTCGTCAGGTATCCCTAAGACGACGATCTTCACACGTGCCCCTGGCTCCAAATGCTCAAGACGGTCAGCGTGCTTCTGTTCCATTACGAAGATCTTGTCAGCCCACTCCACGAGCTGTCTGGTCACCCTCCTCCTAGCAAGCAGTGAGGTCCCTGCCGACATCACTTCCAGATCCGGCCTCGTCTTGAACATGTCTTCTGCCGTGGGGCTCCTGTCAATGTTGCCCGAACACACAAAAAGCACCTTCGTCTTCGTCATACCTGCCATCGAGTAGTCGAAAGCCGGGCTATATTCCTTCGTTTCCACGCCTGCCCTCCTGACGCAGGCAATCTTCCATTATTGAGCAAGAGGGCTTGAAGGTCCTGATCCGGCGTCTAGGTGGCAACTACTTGTTTGACGTGGCCCAGCACGACCCCAAAGCGAAGATTGCACGGTGGTCTAGCCGCGTGCATACCGGAGATTAACCTTCATAAGCGTCAGGCCCCCCGCTCAAGATCAATGCTTCGTGGCGAAACGTCTGAAGGACATGGAGGTGTCTCAGCGTAGAATGAGAATAGCGATGGCTCAAGTCAACGCGACCGTAGGAGATATTGAGGGGAACGTCAAGAAGATAGAGGACTTCATTGTCATGGCCAAGAAGAAGAACGTGGACTTAGTGGCGTTTCCTGAACTCGCAGTTACGGGATATCCTCCCCAGGATCTAATACTTGACAGGGAATTCGTGCGCAGGAGCAAGGAATTGTTGGACTCCTTGATTGACCGGAACAGCGACATGGCTGCGATAGTTGGCTTCGTAGACCTCCACGGTGAACGTCTTCACAATTCCGCCTCTGTCTTCATCGGGAACGAGAGAGTCGGCGTGGCCAACAAGTCCCTACTGCCCACATACGATGTCTTCGACGAAGACAGGTACTTTGAGCCCACAAGAGATGAGGACATCAAACCAATGCATGTGAATGTCGGTGGGCAGAGCTTCAATCTGGGTGTGGAGATATGCGAGGATCTGTGGGATGACGAATACAAGGTGAAAGTCACAGACACGCTCGTAAGGAGAGGTGCAGATGTCATAGTCAACATCTCGGCATCACCGTTCTACGCAGGAAAGAGGTCAGAGCGGATCGCACAGTTGAGCAAGAGATCCAGTGCCAGTGGAGTCCCCATCTTCTACGTCAACTTGGTTGGCGGTCAGGATGAACTCGTCTTTGATGGACAGAGCCTCGCGACAGATAGATACGGAAACCTCATAGCCGTGGGCAAGCAGTTTGAGGAGGACTTGGTGGTCGTTGAGATCGACTCAAGAGAGAGAACTGCAAAGAGAATCGAGCCACCCGCCTGCAGCAGAGAAAAGGAAATCCTCGGTGCTCTGGTTCTAGGCGTACGAGACTACTACAGAAAGACTGGCTTCAGAAGGGCCATCGTTGGACTCAGCGGAGGCATAGACTCATCATTGAGTGCATGCATAGCTGTCGAAGCTCTCGGAAACGAGAACGTGATAGGCGTGTCGATGCCGTCCATGTTCTCAAGCGACCACAGCAAGGCTGATGCAGAGGAGTTAGCTCGCAACCTCGGGATCTGCCTTATCAGATTCGGAATTCAACCGGTATTGGATTCCTATCGAGAAACCCTACGCGAGCCGTTGGAGGAAGTGCGGCGACACTTCGGCACAAGCATGGAGCAGGACGACCCTGTGGCAGACGAGAACATACAACCAAGGGTGAGAGGCAACTGCTTGATGGACATTTCCAACCGACTGCGGGGACTAGGGATAATGGTGCTGAACACAGGCAACAAGACCGAACTCGCCCTAGGTTATTGCACGCTGTACGGGGACATGGCTGGCGGGATCAGTGCGCTCGGTGACGTGAACAAGTTGGATGTCTACAGGATCGCGCGATACTTCAATGAGATGAACGGGAGGGAAGTCATTCCGGCAAACGTGTTCACAAAGAAGCCATCACCTGAGCTCAGAAAACAGCAAGTGGACCCCTTTGACTTCAACATTGTCAGCCCGTTGGTCGATGAGATCATAGAACATCGCCGGAGCAAGGAGGATCTAATCAGCGCCGGCTACCCGGAAGATGTCGTCGAAGACACGTTCAACAGGATCAGGAGAGCGGAGTTCAAGAGGCGGCAGGCGGCCCCGTGCATCAAGATAACACCGAAGTCCTTCGGCATCGGATGGAAGATGCCCATAGTCAACGGATACACGGCGTGAGGGCCAAGCACTAGAGGTGACGTTGAGAGGGATGGCGAAAAGGCAGGACAAGGAGGGCAGAATCAGAAGAGAGATCGAGAGGAAGAAGAAAGCAAGACTGAGATCTACAGGTCCCTATAGAAAGGCGTCCTTGATCCACAGGAGACACGTGCGGTAGGTTCGAGTCAGTGGCTTCGCAGGGCATTCATAAGAGCTTCCTCAGGAAGCTCACATCTTGCTTGACTACTCCTATCCTCTGATCGCGCGGGAACTTGCCAAGCGACTCGTCCTCAAGGGCAAGGTCCTTGTCATATTCGGCCGCTCTGAGAACTCTGACTATCCTGCCGATGTCGACATCGCCCTCGTGTATTGTCGCCGCGGAGTCTGGCCAACCCTCGCCAGGTTCGCGCTTGCTGTTCCTCTTTTCTTCCGGAAAGGATAGGTTCTTGACATGCACGTGCTTCACGCGTCGAGCGAATTCCTGGATGATGCTGTACCCCGTCTCCCAGGGGTGGCCGTACCAGAAGAGGTTGCCCGTATCGAGGGTCAGTCCCATCCTCTTTGAATCAAGGCCGTCAAACACGGACTTGAGGAACTCTCGCCTGTTGCCCATCAGGCCGTGATTCTCCATCGCCAGAGAAACGCCCGTCTGTTCCGTTCTGTCCAGTATGTCCTGGCAACACCGGATCGTCGTCTTCACGTATTCGTCTTCCGGGACGCCCTCTTCAATTCTCATCGGAGGGTTAATCCTCACCGTATCACAATCTATGTCCGGTGCGACATTGCAGGCGTCGACCACCCATCTCACCTCAGCCTCCAGATCAGGTCGGGCGAAGTCGTTCTCCACGAGTATGGCACATACGGTCAGACCTTCGTCTTTCAGTCTCTTGGACAATTCGTGCCTTTTCTGCGGCGAGGACATGTCAAAGCCGAGCGAGACCTCCTGGCCCATGTCACTATACTTGGCTCCTTTGAGTTCCCTATCCAAGTAGAGTTCGAAACTATCCAACCCCAGATCCTTCAGCCCAGAGAAGACGCTCTCGTATCCGATCCACTTCACGGTGAAGTCCCTGATTGCGACTCGCAATTCCGTTGCCCAGAAGACTGGTGCGGCCGATATTAGTCTCTTTGACTGAGGGACTGGAATGGCAGGCCTTCTGTAAACGCGGTGTATTGAATCGGAGTCGCCTTCTAGGAGGTCATGTCTCAAGAGATGCGAGCTCACATCGCGCGCTATGGTGGGGGAGGAGGCGGATCGGGGGGTGGTGGAGCCGGCGGCGGATTATGTTCATCCACTGTGATGGCTCCGATGTCGCTTGCCGCAAGTTTGAAACCTCCCATTTCTCTAACGTCATACTCTTTCTCTCTGAGGAACTGTGCTATCTTGTACATCCACTTCTCCGAATCATCCCTGCTGTTGGCCATGTGCACTTTGGTGTCGTTCACATAGACCCAGTGCTCTCTTGTCCAGACATCATATCCTATCCTTATCTCGGCCGGTGTCTTCTTCTGTGCTGCGTTCAGGATCTTTCTCTCCCACTCTTCCTCGGCCCTCTGCTTCATCCTGTCCCAGATGCCGGCCATTGTCGCGGTCTAGCCGGCAACTGAATATAAGCCTTGGAACGAGAATCTGCCGAACGCGTCACGCGGTACTTGGGTCAGAGTTGAGGCTTTGTCAGGGCTGCACCAGATGGCTTTGATGGATCTGTTCAGAGGGCCTTGAACTTTCTGCCCTGCAACACAACTCGATGCACGATTCTCTCGTCCTGAGTCGGCTCGTCAGGTTTAGACTCCGCAATCACCTCTACGTAAGGCTCCATGGGTCCGCCGACGATTTTCTTGAAGAGGGTTTCTTGGATCTGGAAAATCCCCGCGCTGTTTGACATCTTGATGAATATCCCGACCGGGCAATCTTTGCCTTTGGTTATGTTCACTTCCTCAATGCTGAGGGCCGAAACCGTGTGTATGTTCACATTTCCGCTGTCAAACGCCATTCTCCCTCGGCCCTTTGTCATGTCCGTCCCATCGCTTATCCCAACGAGAGCTGCCTCTATGGTTAGATCCTGCACATCATATTCATGTGAGTAGATGCAGTTGAGTATGTGGCCGCGGATCTCGTACATGATCTCGGGGTCTTCGTATATCTCGGGCAGAAGGCGATCCAACAGAGGTATCGCCAGATACACACCATGCAGGTTGTGATCGACTCTGTGTACTTGATTTCCTATGTCGTGCAGCAGCCCTCCTGCCAAGACCACGAGGTAGTCATCATCTATGTCTCCTGCTTTCTCTTTCACCAAGTCGCCGACGACGCCGCTTTGATCAAGCAACTTCAGCATTCTCAGCGCATTCGCCGCAACTATCTTCATGTGAATCTCGCCGTGGTCGTTGAAATGGAGCTTAGCGACGGCGATGTAGTTGGACATGTCCCAATCCGCATTCACTTCAGCGTCCTGTTGCATGAGTTTCCAGAGTTTCAGAGCCTTTGGTTTGTCCCCCAATATCTCCGTTATGGTCTCTTCCGCTTCCCGCTTCATCTTGTCATAGCTCTCGGGGAGTTCGAGTTCGAAGCCCTTACCAGTGGCTATCTTCACCATGTTGACCGATCAACTCGACTGGCCGTTGCCTTAAATGGCTTCTTGGCGCGCAGGCCTATTCCGATTTGCCATTGCCGACGCTCGTCCAAGAGGCTGGGCAGAACGGGAATCGCAATACCCATTCCACCGGCCGCAAAGGGCATCAATGCAGGTGCTGGGTCTGTGTCTTAGAAAGCGGCGCCTTATATAGACAAAGGATGTATCGTGCGTCTGAAGGAGGACACTCTATTGCCGATCTATGAGGGTGCAAGTTACGGTGGCGAGACTGTCAAGGTTGGCAACTCCAAGATGCGTGTCGAGATCCACAAACGTTTGACAGGTTGGGGTTGGGCCGAGATCTTCAATGCGACTGGCCAGCTGATCGCCGTGCTGGACCATTTCGGCGAGGTCAAGCTCCCCGGTCTGGCCATTCCGTTGCGTATGGAAGCTCAGAAGTATGAGTTGGAGAAGGGTGAGTTCGGTCAGCGTCTCACCTTCCCCGTGACGTTAACGAGTTTGAGCGACATGGCTGGAACCTCAAGTTTCAAGAGTTGGTTCAAGCTACCCTTCACTCAGCCGGCCATTGAGGGGATAGTGACAGTCACGCTAGATCCTGGATCCCCAGTCCTGAGGCTGGCCTACGAGTTCAAGCTTCTGGCCATACTGGAAATGAGCTATCTTCGGGGGCCATGGCTCGAAGTTGGTGCTGACAGTTTCGGCGCAGCGAAGGACGATGGGATCTTTCCGGGCCTTGAGTGGCTTGTCGGCAATGAGTGGTCCAGTGGCACCGACTGGTTCCAGCATCCATGGGCCCTGCGTGTCGCTCCTCATCCGTTCAAAGTAGCAGCAGGACTCATGGCCTTGAGCCATGATGGAACCGGCATCGGCCTAGCTTGGGACCCGCTGGCGAACTTCGCGCCCGACCGGCCCTATCCCCAGCCAGTATTTGCTTCGCCGAACTTCATCGACCGGAAGAGCAATCACATCATGGGCTTGATGTTACCCAGCGTTGCCTGGGGGTGCAGAAGAGAACATCTTGGAGGCTGACCCGCCCCTAGAACTGAGAACAAACAGCACCATCAGGCTTGAGGCAGAAGTGTTTCTGGTCGAAGGCGACAGCTTGGACGTGATGATAGACTGGGTCAAGCGGCATGGTTTGCCTGAACCGCCGGAGCCACGCTACCCTCTTTCCGAAGCCTTGGATCGCATAGCCCACGCCTACAACAGCAACCTCTGGTATGAAGGTAAGGGCTGGGGTATGAACCGCGAGGGAAATGGCGCGGCGAGCCCGGCGGAGCCCCTGTTTATGGAACGTTACATCAAAGATGGCCACGACCGCGAGAGCGCCAAGGGCTTGGCTGAAAAGCTGGAATGGGTTCGAGGACAGCCCACATATGAGACGTATGAAGTCTGGGGTGGCTCTAGACGATTCAAGATCTGGAGCCCGGAGAAACGACTCGAATACGGCCGCCAACTCCTGTCCTATCAAAGGGAAGATGGCTCCTTCCCATTCGAACCAGACGGCAGACATAGTTTCCCGGACCACTCCGCTCTTTCTGACGGAACGTTGAAGCCTTTGGGGAAGAAGGGCGATACTGCCCTAGATCTGTGTGTTCAGCCTGCGATCGATCTGCTGGTGTTGGCCGACATGACTAGTGAGAAGTCGTTCCGTGAGGCTGCCAAGAAAGCTTTGGACTACTGCTTGTCTATGAAGCGTCCTGAAGGCGGCGACTGGTGGGAGACTCCTCTGCACAGCCCGAACCTACTGGCTGCTGGCCACGCGGCCATCGCTTACTACCTCGGCTACAAGTCGTTCAAGGATCCACGCTACCTGAAGAAGGCGATTCGCTGGATTCGTTCGTTGCTTCCCTTCACTCACTTATGGGAACCATATCGATTGCCCCAGATGTACAACACAAAACCGTGCTTCTGCGCGACAGATTGGTGGCTATCCGATTGGGTGACCAGACAGGTTCAATGGGAGGTCCTGCAAACCTTCGCCCAGTCTGCTGAACTGGGCATAGACTGGGGAGAGATCGATCCAGAGATTGACTGGCACCGCTACCAGAGAGGCATCACCATCGCCGTCTTGAGATGGATGATCGACCACGAGAACACAGTCAACACTGCTCTTTCACTGGATCGGGTCAAGAGCGGAGATTGGGACGCTCTCTTCCATGACGCCCACCACACCACAACCGGCACCTATGGTGGGGGACCAATCATGCCAGACGTCATTGCGGTCAACATATTCAACGTGTTGGACAGGGAATGACGAAAGTTGTCATCCTGTGAGCGGAAGCTCATTCCACATACTCCAGCTCACCCTGTAGACGGATGTCTCTTGATGAGCTGCTCACAAGGATATCGAATTCGCCTGCCTCGGCGGTCCAGTGACCCGTCTTCTCATCCCAGAAGGAAAGGTCTTCCTCCGTGAGTGTGAATGTCACAGTCTCCGTCCGTCCGGGGTCCAGGTGCACCTTCTCGAAACCCTTCAGTTCCTTCATGGGGCGTTCCACGCTCGAGGTAGAGTCATGCACGTAGAGCTGGACCACCTCCGCGCCAGCACGATCTCCTGTGTTGGTCACATCGGCTGATACCTTCATGCCGCTGATTCTCAGGTTCGCGTAGGCAAACTTGGTGTACGATAGCCCGTGTCCAAACGGGAACAACGGTTCTGTGCCTCTCGTGTCGAAATGGCGATAGCCAACAAAGACCCCCTCGTCATAGTAGACCTCCTCTGCCCCGGGGAAGGTTCTCTCCGATGCATGTGCGGGGGAATTCGAGAGCCTTCTCGGAAACGTCAGAGGTAGCTTCCCAGAGGGGTTCACGTCGCCTAACAGTACTGCCGCGATTGCATGGCCAGCCTCCTGCCCCGCGTACCAAGTCTCCACCACGGTCGGCACCTTCTTGAGCCAGCCGTCCATCGTCACTGGGCTACCGTTGATTAAAACCACGACTGTCCTCGGATTCGCTTCTACGGTGCTGTTGATCAGCGTAACCTGATCGGACGGTAGCTCGAGGCTCTTCTTGTCCTCGCCTTCTGTGTCAATCCCCTTGAGCAGGCCTTGGGACAGCCCAGCGAAAACTACTGCTACGTCTGCTTCGGCAGGGTTCCTCACGATTTCCACCTTCTCACCGCATCGTTCCCTCAGGCCCCTGAGCGGAGTGATTTCGTAGGGCGGCCTGACCATGGAGCTGCCTCCCTTCAACCCCATCTTCTTGTCCGCGTTCGGCCCTAGCACCGCGATCTTCTTGACCTCCTCGATCTTCAGTGGCAGCACGTCACGTTCGTTCTTGAGCAAGACGATGCCTTCTTCCGCAATCCTCCGGGCCAACGCCTGATGCTCAGGAGTGTTTCGACTTCCAGCAGGCAGGGTCTTCTCGTCGTCGAAAAGACCTACGAGGAACATCACTCTCAACAGGCCGGTCAGGTTCCTATCGAGTGCGTCCTCGCTGAACTTGCCCGCTTCGAATGCTGCCCGCAGTGCCTTCTCATTGTACCTACTGCCTCCGCCCGGCATTTCCAGACTGAGCCCCGCGTTCACGCAGCTCTCAGTGCTGGTCGTCGGATTTACCGCGTACCAGTCCGAAACGACGAAGCCCCTGAAACCCCATTCGTTTCTCAACCTTTCTGTCAGCAGGTCATGGCTCTCGCAGCAGTAGGTCCCGTTGACCTTGTTGTAAGCCGCCATCACCGACCATGCATCCGCCTCCCTTACGACAGCCTCGAAGGCCTGCAAGTAGATCTCCCGCAACGCACGCTCACTGACCTGCGAGCTGACCTTCGTGCGATTGGTCTCTTGGTTGTTGCAGGCGAAGTGCTTCACGCATGCAGCGACGCGTTGGCTTTGGATCCCCTGCACCACGGCAACCGCCATCTTGCGGTTCAGGTACGGGTCCTCCGTCTGATACTCGAACGTCCGCCCGCCGAGCGGAGTTCGATCGATGTTGACCGCGGGGGCGAGAACCATTTGATACCCGATCGAGCGCTCCTCCTGGGCCAGAGCTGCTCCGAACTGTTTCGAGAGGTCAGGATCCCACGTGGCTGTCCGGCAGATGCTCGCGGGGAAGTACGTGCCCTTCTTGAACACGGATAGAATCGCGCCGAGCCCATTGGGACCATCGCTCATCCTAAACCCCTTGATGCCCAGTCGTTCTACAGGTTTCGTCGACCAAAGGTTCTTGCCGGCGCATAGTGAGAACTTCTCCTTCAGGGTCAATCGTTTCAGCAGGTCAGCTACCCTCTCCTCGATGCCCAACCTCTGGTTCATGAAGGGAAGCCTTGCTAGGTCATCGCGGGACATTTCCTCGTTCACGTAGGTCGCTCTACTATCTTAAGCCCTTGGGTGAGTACTACTTGTGTTGGCCTTTCCCCACAAGGTCGAGGATTATGGGTACGCTCAGTTCAGCGGACGAAACCCCCACGGAGAAAGCTAGCAACGCAGCTGCTTCCACTTCTTCCTTCGTTGCTCCGGCCTCGAATGCCTGACTGACGAAATGACGCAGCGCGCCTGCTTCTCGTATGGTCGAGCATATCCCAACATGGATCAGTGCCGCTGTCTTCTTGTCGAGAGCGTTGTTCTTGTTCGCGTGTCTCATCATTTCTTGGTAAGCCTTCACGACTTCAGGTTCTTCGTTCTTGAACACTTCCCATGGGTTGACTCTTTCTTCCATTGTCTTCTCACCGACCCGTTTGTGCACCGGACTTATTAGAGTGACGTTTGGTTCCCACGGGAGCTCGCGTGCGTCGCGCGTTAGGCGGACAGCCTGTCTTTCACTTTGCCGCCCATCTTCTTGAGCGCCTCATAGATTGCCACCACGACTCCTAGGATCGCAAACAGGATGATGAGGTTAAGGACCTCATGCAGACTCGCTATCACAAAGGCCTGCAGAAGGATCAATATCCCCCATACGACACCTAGCACGACGACTCCCTTCAGCAGCCCCGTAACGCTCGTGAAGTCTCTCCTGATCTCCGAGATTAGCTTATTGGGTTCATCAGCATATGACAGAAGAGCGACAGAGACTATCGCGAGCGCGGGCACAAGGCCATAGGCCAGAAACTGGCCGGGCAATGCCAAGAACTGCTGATCGACCTCTGTCGGAGCACCTCTGCTGCTGACGGAGTAGATCCCTGGAGACAGATCCACGTAGGCATTATCGGACTTCGTCTCAACGGTGACACCAGGCGACCTCAGCTCGAACCGATGCGTCCAGACTGCTCCTGAGCTGTCTGATATCTCGACATCAGTGAATACCACGTTGATCCCCATCACTGCGAACTTGTACGAAACCTCGATCACGAGCCGAGGCTCGAAGAGGAAAGATGAGGTCACCGTGAAGGTCTTGGTTTCGTCTTCAAGGGAGTAGTGGGCAGGGTACCGTTCCCACAGTACGATTCCGAAAAGAACCGCATCTACAAGCAGGAGAACAACGCCAACTGTGGTGAACGCTCGCGTAGTGCCTGAGGCCGGCGGAGGCGGCAGTGTCTCGCGGCTAATCCCCAACGGACAGAAGGGATGTTGCAAATTCTACTTATAAGACTTGGCCTAGGACTTCTTACTTCAGCTGAGATTGTGCGTACTGCAGGGGTAGAACAAAGTGCGTGCAATCTGATAAGACCGAGAGTGGAGTATCAGATTGTGTCTTCAGCCCAAACGTGTGTCACAATCGTGGCACTTCATCGCGCGCGGTTCTCCCTTGCTCATATGGAGACATCGTTCAACGTGACGCCTAGTATAGAGTTCGCTTGGGGATATGCATCTCGAGCGGGCTGGATGCAGTAACTGAAAGCGATGAATGCTCTGTCTCCGAAAGGCATCACCGCCGTATAACCCCCTCCCCCATTTGGAAGGTCAGGGGCCAAGTCGAACGGACCTGTCCAAGCTTCCCCATCGTCAGCCGAGAGGTGGAATCCCGTGCGCAACCTTACCGGCATCAGTCTGCCGACTGCGACTAGGGCGCCTCCGACGTATGCAAGGACCGGGTGACGGAGGCGAATGTTTGCCGGTTTCGACTCTGACCAGGTGAACCCATTGTCCTTGCTGGCCTTCTGGTAGTTCTCCATCGCTCTGTCCAAGTGGCATTGACAGAGCAAGCTGCCGTCTGGCCGGAAAACTATCGTGGGGTAACACGGATCCTCGTGAAACTCGGATGGCTGGAACACCAGGGATCTCCTCCGCCAACTTGAGGCGTTGTCCTCACTCACGTACAGGATGATGCCATCCAGACTGTAGGCGATCATGTACAGAAGTCCGTCCCGCAGGAGAATGTGGGAAGAGGAGCCAAAATGTCCTCTTGGTCTGATAGGATCCACGTATCCCATGTACTCGTAGCCTTTTCCGTTGTCGGAGCTTATGCAGTATGTGCTGTTCAGCAGGCTTTCAGGATGTGGCAGCTTCTCATCCGGGCTTGCTCGTTGAATCACGAGGATGATCTTGCCGTCCGCCGTCAGACCAAATGCAGGGTTGCGGGATCCGACTCGCTTGTCGCGTTCATCGTAGGCGATGCTGTCCTGCCGCCAACTCCTCCCCTGATCACGACTCCGCATCTGATTTATGAAAGAATCCCGTCCCGGGTCGTCTAGGCTGTCTTGGTACGCGACCAGCCAGTCCCCGTTGGGAGCTGCCACAGCTGCCGGACCATGCAGGAATCGTTCAGGCTTGTTATCTATGATAACTCTGGAGCCGAGATTGAACGAAACCAGTCCTTCTCCACCGAAGATGATATGTCGGGATCCGTATTAAAGAGCGCGCTGAGATCAGGAGCCAGTTCGCCCGACCCGCTGGCCTCTCCCAAGAAGCAACTGGTGACTGGTGCCCAACAATACTGCGACATTTCCAGCACAGACATAGGCATCGAGGCACTAGCCTTCCTTGCCACTGCTCGTGTCTTGTCTGTCGCGCCTGGCTTACTGAACCCCTCCCTCCTTCCTGCTGATGTCCTAATGGAGCTACGCCAGTCCGGGCTATCCAGACAAGTCTTAAATATGGTAAAGCTCTCCACTCCTTTGAACGCCAAATGAAAGAAACACAACTCTTGGAGCGGTTGGAGAGGGCCCAGAAAGACAGCCAGTGGGTCAGCGAGAGCTATGATGAGCTTCAGGAGAAGTACGAAGGCAAGGTCTTCGCCGTTAAGGATCAGGGAGTTGTTGAGGCGGCTGAGACCGTGGACGATCTCATGAGCAAGTTACAGGCAAGAGGAGAGGATCCATCGCTCTTCCTCATCGAAGCCATCCCACCCAAGGGCATCTCATTCATTCTCTAGGCGGGTCAGATGACCCACATACCTTGCACTGTCAGAAGATTTGCAGATGGGTATTTGCCCTTTGTGACATTCAGCATTCTTCAGCCTCCCCTCTATGTCACAATTGACGCGCTTGTGGACACAGGGAGCCCGTTCACAGTGCTCTCGCCCAAGGATGCACTGAGCACTAGGTTGCCCCTCTCAAGGATGAGGAGCGGCCCGACCATTGGCTTGGCTGGTTGCACATTTTTCCGTCACAGCATCGGAACGGTAGCATTGTATTTCAGGAAGGAGGATGGCAGACTGCTCAGCGTGGAGGTGCCATCCATGAATGTGTTGGTGCCTACGAAGATGGACAGCAAGACATTGGAACAGGTAGAGGCCATACCGAGCCTTGTTGGGACCGACCTTTTGAAGGACAAAGGGTGGAGCTTGTACTTCAACCCGGGCGCGAACCGAGCCTACCTAGAAATCCCTTGACCGGCCGTTGAGGTCGAGCTAGCAAGACTCTGAATGAGCCGAAGACTTAACAGAACCCGCCGCCACAAGACTTAAGAGCTGAATCGAGGTCGTCCATCTAGGAAGAGAGAATGCCCGCAAGCAAGGGAAAGAAGAAGTCAAAGGCAAACGAGCCGTGTGAATGTGGAAGCGGAAAGAAGTACAAGGACTGTTGCGGTAAGTAGAAATAGGGCCTCCTGCAACATTACGAGCGGTCCTTGAGGTTCCCTACTTGTGGTAGTGCACTACGGCACGGCGCCAAAGATGGGTTTCACACAAGCACTTAGGGAGCCTTAGTTTCTCGTCGGTCATCTCTGACGCGCGACCGATGGTAGATCTCTACAGTCCTTGCCCCGCGCTATGGCGGGGGAGGGAGACCCGGTGGAGGCGGTGGGGGGAAGCCCTGCTCGAATGTGGACCCAGTGCTCACTGGCCTGATTGGACGGGACCTGCCAAAACCAACCAGTTTCTCTCCCAAAACACTCCTAAGCACGTTCATGTCCTGAGGGTCTGCGTCGAAGTTGAAGGAATAGTCGCCCTGTGGCGTCACTAGATTGAGAACGTACCAGTCAGCTCCTATGCTTGAGTCCTCGTCAGGCTCTTCCTGCCTATGTTCGACCGCGGCTACCGATATGCTTGGTATTTCCAGAGCGAGGTTTCCTGGGGTCTCGACGACGATATGATCCGGAGTCATGGCCCAGTACTTGTTTGTGTATTCGATGATATCACCCGCAGTCAAGACTTTTCCGGCGAGCAGTCCTCCGAACATTCCTTTCTTTCCTTGCCGTGCTCTGATCTTTGACTGGACTTTGATTTCTTCCATCATCTGAGCTGTCAACTGGGCCACGATCAAACGCCGGTCGGTTGCGATGAGCGTGTACTGATGCGACCTGGCATAGCCAGCTGATTTCGAAAGATGTGGAACGATCCCCGCTATCCTCTCTTCCATGAGGGGAGGCCTATTGGTGCAGTGCTATTATGCCTTCATACTGGTTCGTCCCCTAGGTGGATCCAGAATCCGAGAGAATCCTCGCCACAGTGACTCTGTGGTCATTCCTTTGGACATATATATCCCAGTCAGACGACGGTGCAATCGGTGGATATCGGATTGGAGGAGAAGCTCAGAGTCGGATTGGTTGGAGTTGCGCATCCACATGTCTGGGGGATTCTCGCCTCGCTGAAGGAGAGCAACCTCGGGACACTTTGTGCTGCATCAATAGACAAACCAGCACGGGATTCTGATAGAGAAAGGTTGCAGAAAGAGCATGATCTCGCCAAGATATACAGCGACTATCGTGAGATGCTGGACAGGGAGGGCATCGACGTTGTCTTCAACTACACTGATCACCTCCTCCGAGCCCCCGTAACTGAGTTGGCAGCATCGAAAGGCTTGCACGTCATGGTCGAGAAACCAATGGCCTACAACCTCAAAGACGCGAACAGGATGCTTGAAGCTGCTGAGAAGAACAAAGTCAAGCTCATGGTAAACTGGCCCACCGTGTGGTCCGCGGCCTACAGGAAGACCCGTGAGTTGATTGAGAACGGGGTCGTTGGCAGGATATTTCACATAAGGACACGAGTGGGCCACAACTCATGTGAGAAGGAGAACTACACGGGCTCTTGCTTTCAGTGGATGGGACAGAACGAAGCAGCGGGAGCATACTTGGACTTCTGCTGCTACGGTGTTGCGCTAGCAGTGTCGTTGATGGGAATGCCGAAACGCGTGTTCGGGACCGCTGGCAACTTCGTCAAGGACTTCATTCCGAGCTATGACAACGGGATAGTGGTCATGATGTACGACAAAGGCACTGCGACGATAGAAGGTACTTGGAGTCAGATAGGCAGGATTCCAGTGGACCCAGTGATCTACGGCACCAAGGGATCGATCTTTCTCGGGCCGCAAGAAATGATGATCTTCACCAAGGACAAGCAAGAAGGCGAGGCCACGAAGGTGGACCCTTTGCCGCAGGGAGAGAGAAACGCGGTGGAATACTTCCTGACCAGAATCAAGGAGAACAAGCCAGTGGAGGGAATGTGTAGCCCGAAGTTCTCTAGGGATGTTCAGGAAGTCCTCGAGGCAGGCTTGATCTCGTCCAAGAGCGGAACGATGGCAATGATTCCGTTGAACGAGGATCGGTGAAGAGCGGCACTACTGTAGGGGCTAAGCCTTCGCTTCAGGATCCAGAGGAAGGAGGAGAGGGAGCTTGATTGGCGGGTCAGTGAAGAAGTTCAAGTGCAGTGGTCGGCGCGAGGAATCCCTCGACACAGTTTAAGTCCCTCCGAGTGACAGTGTGAGTGTGTGAAAGAACCGTGCGAAAAGAAGGAGTAGAACTGAGATCGAGGATATTGGAGTACATAGCGGGTAATGATACGCCCAGCTTTTTCCAGATTGCGAAAGACCTTGATCTTCATTCTGACGAACTTGCGGAAGAGCTGACGACTCTGATCGGTCAAGGACATCTGGTCGTATATGAAGGCGGATACTATTGTTTGACGCAAGAGGGTTTGAGGGAACTGGATGAGCTTAGAGGAGCACACAGATGACCGCTTTGTCACTTAATGGAACCGACCGCCACATCACATCTGGTTCAAGCCCTTGGCTCAGCATGAATTCCTGAAAGGAACTCTAACATGAATGGCGTGCTATTGTGTGCGTTGTGTCTCATCTTCTTCACGCGCGCAAGCGGGTGGGGCCTCAGAAATCCCACTCGACTTCCACTTCTTTCTCGAGTTCGGCCGACCGATCCACTGCCTCCAGAATCGCCTGATCCTTGAGGCCCTCAATCGCAGGACAGAACAGTGGCTTGCCTTTCTTCACGGACTCAATGAACTTGAAGATCCTCTGCTCATATATGTCAGGCTGTTTGATTTCGTCGTGGGGTTTTATGACCACCCTCTTCCGCAGGATGTCCTTGTAGAGCTCAAGGGGAGTCATCTGAGCGCCGCCTCTCGTTCCGAGCAGGACTATGTTGAAGACATCCGCAGGGGAGAAAGACGCCCAGTTCGTTTCGAGGAGCATGGTCATGCCGTTTCTGAACTTGACGAACGCGAACGCGCTGTCTTCGACATTGAAGTTCTGCGGCTTCCAGTGTCCGCCCCAGCCTTCCTTCTTGGCCATCGTTGGATCCGTGCAGATCTTGTCGTATGTCACCGCGTACGCCGTCTTGGGCGCAGGGAATCCCAGGACGTACATGATCATGTCAACCGCATAGCACCCTATGTCTAGGAGCGGACCGCCTCCGGAGAGCTTCCTGTCGATGAATGTCAGCCTGACTGGAACACCCCATTTCCTCAGGGCGAGAGCGCGCGAGTAGTACACTTCTCCCAGTTCTCCTGCTTGCACGAAATCCTTGATTGAGTTCAGGTCTATCCTGAACCTCGTCTGGTATCCAACAATGAGTATCCTCTTGTACCTCTTTGACGCTTCGTACATCTGTTTTGCTCCCGACAGGCTTCCTGCCATCGGTTTCTCGGTCAGCACGTGAACCCCGGCCTTCAACGCGGCTATGGTCGGATCCTTGTGGACGACGTTCGGCGTGCACACACTGACGGCATCTAGGCTCTCCTTCTCAAGCATTTCATTGTAGTCCTTGTAGAAGTGAGGGATCTTGTATTCCTTTGAAACCGCCTTGGCAGCCTTGAGGTCAATGTCAGCGCAGGCAGCGAGTTCGACATCCTCGAGCTTCTTGTAGTTGGGCAGGTGCGCTACCTTGGCGATGTTCCCAGTTCCGATTATGCCGACCCTGAGCTTCCTCATAACCCCTGTGACAAGGACTTGACTTAAATCGCTTTTCCGGAAGCGGTTGATATCCACATCACATGCAGAAAGAGGCCAATACATAGGAAGCTATGAGCTAGAACCATCATGAAGAGACTCCTGAGCTTGCCGCACGCAAGGCATGCTTCAACGGGCCAGTCCATGATCCTGCCGGCCTAGCTCCATCCGTGCTCATAGCCCGTCTCATACATCGCAACGATATTCTCCGGCGGTGTTATCGATTGGATGTTGTGGCAGGGTGCAAGGATGTATCCTCCGCCCTCGCCAAGAATCCTGATATTGTTTATCACCTCTCGCCGGACATCATCTACCGTGCCAAAGGGAAGTGTCTGTTGATTGTCAACCCCTCCGTGAAAGACCAGCCTATTGCCGAAGTCCCTTTTCAGCCCTTCCCTCTCCATTCCTTTGCAGCGCCACTGAATCGGATTCAAGATGTCGATTCCCGCTTCAATCATGTCGGGTATGATCCTCCTTATCGCTCCGTCAGAATGGTGAAAGACGAAAGCTCCCGCTCCATGAGCCAGGTCAATCATCCTCTTCATTCCAGGGATGAGGAATCTTCTGATGTGTTCTGGCGAATACATCAAGTCCTCTTGTGCCCCGAGATCTTCTGCCACATAGGTGATCATCACCTTGTTCGGAATCTGCTCGTAGATCCTCTTTGTGTTCTCATAGGAGAGATCGAACAGCACGCCCAAGCAGTACTCAACTATGTCCGGACTGATGATCAGATCCTTGAACGCCTGTTCTTGGCCCCTCAAGTACTTGTAAGTGAGGAATGGCTCCGAGCCTCCTCCTCTGATCGGATGCATTTCCTTACCTCTGATTTGTTCCGGGATTGATGAGTAGTCATACCAATCAACGTCCGGCCATCTGTAGTTCCTCTCTATCTCTCCTACGGATCCATATCGTGCTAGTGGGTGAAAGACACACTCGTCATAGACTCCAGCCGAGTAGTGAACTCTCTCGAACCTGCATCCAAAGACATCTGCTCCTTCAGGAACTTGGGGGCCAATGTATGTAGAGTGAACTGTCACCGGAGGATCGATGTGAAGCTTCTCGTACACCCCTTCCAGTGTCCCAACTCCCAAGTAGTTCATCAGATTCCGGTTCGTCTCATCGGTTGCCCAGTAGTCCATCGGTATCCTGTCAGGCTTCTTTCTTCTCAGGACAGCCAGCCATCTCTCGCTGGAAAGCATCGTCTCCTTTCCCATGTCGTCCTCTGACCTCTCACACTGTTGAAAATAAGGTTTCAGACTTCCATCCCGTGGAAAGCAAGGCTCTTGGAATTCGTTGTGTGCTAGTTCGCGCAGCACTCGTTCGAGCTCGGCTTCTACGAGAATTCCCTCTCGCGCGTTAAACGTTGCTGTTGGATACCATGAGAAGCCAAGCAGATGTCATGAGGCAGGAAAGGATCTCTTGTATTGCCACACCGTGCCAGGGCCACCCTATGAACCAGATAACCGGAATGGCTATGCCGAAAGCCAGACTGATCGCCCCGATCTTCGGGGAACCCAAAGCCCGCGAATAGTAGCTGTACATAAGCATGCTCACAGCCATCAAGGAGAACAGTATCACGGACACCACGAAGTGTATCGAACCTGTGTTTTCGGGAAAGAAGCCAACTAGGGCAAGGTCTACTCCTGCCGCCGCTGTCGGTATCGACCAACTCAGGTACTTCAGGGAACGATGTCGAACCGAAATGAGAACGGCAAAGCATGCTACCAGTGCTCCCGAGAGAATCAGGCCGAAGTTGAAGATCCATGCAGTTGAGGCATGAAGGGCTGAGTTCCCCAGATCGCTCAGCGCGTTGTTGCTGAGATCGAACCAAGGAGAAAGGATGATGGATGCACCTATGAATGGATATGCTACGACGGCACTCAAACCTCCAATGATCTTCTGAGGTTCCATCGGATCGCAATCTATCTGAGGGGATTTAATCTTTGGCCAGAATCCGCGAGTTCTCGTGCCGGTGCATGCAACCCAAACGATCGCTCTGAAGTCTTATAGGTCACAACGGATGAGTCTCCTGAACGACTTTCGAGGCGAGATGATGGTCTCAGATCCGGATCGTATTGTCTTGCGAGACCTCGCCGGGCGTGTATCCGAGATTGCTTCACTCCCCATTCAAGCGGAGCGTCGTGAACTCTGGAGAATGCACAACGATCTGGAACAGACTCGACCAATGATGCTCGTCTTCCCGGAGGGAGGGTGGGAAGAACTGCTGACCGAGAAGGACCTTCAGTGCAAGGGGGAAGGGGCTCGCCGTATGGAATGGACATTGCGCAGTCGCATCTACTCCCACGAGCACTTTCAGGACGACATGATACTTGAACGGAAGTGGGTTGTTCAGAAGGTGATCCGTGACTCTGGTTGGGGGCTAGAAGCCCGACGCATTCCAAGTCCCACGGCGCGTGGCGTGTGGACATTCGATCCTGTGATCCAAGGTCCATCTGATCTGAAGAAGCTGCACTTCCCGGAGATAGTGTATGACAAAGAGGAGACCGAACAAAAGCTGGCAGAAGCGAGGGAGCCGTTCGGTGACATACTCGATGTTCAGCTGAAGGGAGTTTCGCACATCTCCTACCATCTGATGAGCCTGTACACCGGCTGGCGCGGACTAAGAGAGATGATGACCGACATACACCTCCGGCCGCAGATGGTACACGATGCCATGGCATTCTTGGAAGAAGGCCATCGCCGGATTCTGCAGCAGTACGTAGACCAGAACCTGCTGTCGCTGAACAACGACAACACCTATCAGAGCTCAGGCGGCAACGGCTACACGAGTGAACTGCCGAAGCCCGGCTTTGATCCAGACCGCGTGCGCCCGTGCGACATGTGGGCCAGTGCGGAATCGCAAGAGATGGCACAAGTTGGTCCCAAACAACACGCAGAATTCGCGCTGCAGTATGAGAAGAGGCTGTTGGAGCCGTTTGGGCTGAGTGGCTACGGTTGCTGCGAAGACCTCACCCGAAAGCTCGATGACGTGTTCACCATCCCCAACATCCGTCGCATCTCAATTTCGCCCTTTGCAGATGTTGACAAGTGTGCGGAAAAGCTTCAGGGAGACTGCATCTTCTCGTGGAAGCCACAACCTGCACACCTCGTGAGCCGATTCGATGGGGAAGCGATCCGAAACTATATCAGACACACAGTCAAGGTGGCGCAGAAGCACGGCTGTGTGCTTGAGATGATACTCAAAGACACCCACACGTGCGAACACCATCCAGAGCGATTCGATCGCTGGACACAGATTGCGAGAGAAGAGGTAAGTCTGATAAGCAGATAGCAGGAGGAGAGTGAGACTCTTCCGCTTCCTCCATAGCTACGTGCACGGACCAGAAGGCGCGTGTGAAGTCTGCGAGCGAGACAACATATTCGTCTGTACTAGCAACCTACTTATAAACGGCAGAACGAAGCACTTACAAGGCGCTTATAAAGCAGAGCGCCAAGCATCTACAACCGATGGCGACGGTTTCCATCTCCGAAATCGCGTCTAGCAACCCTTGGTGGCAAGATCCGGACTCGTTGCAGCTGGACAAAGACATAGTGGCGCGGAAGACCTCGGTAACTCCTTGGGACCCAAGAATACGTCACACCTTCGAGTTGCAGAACGACATAGTCTATTCGATACGTGGGCCTAGGCAAGTGGGCAAGACGACGATGATGAAACTCATGATTCTGGATCTCCTAGGCCAAGGGCACAGCCCTAGGAATATCATGTACTTCTCGTGCGACCTACTGGAATCGCCCAGACACCTATCAGAATTGGTCAAGACCTACTTGAAATGGCTTGGAAAGGAGAGAAAGGACCGCGTGTATGTTTTCCTCGATGAAGTCTCGTCCATAAGAGACTGGCAGAAGGCGATCAAGCATCTAGCCGATTCTGGACTGATAACCGGCGTGACCCTATTCCTGAGCGGTTCTCACACGTCGGATCTTAGACATGCAACAGAGAGACTGCCGGGCAGAAGAGGCATAGCCACGGACTCGTATGACAAGGTACTTCTACCTATGAAGTTCTCTGAGTACGTTGAGACTAGGGATCCAAAATACGGGACTCTCATCAAGGGACTTGACCTTCTGAGGAGAGAACAGAGAATCCAAGCGATCTGCGACTTGGCTGATGGAAAGGTCGATCCGCGGCTGAATGAGATCAACCTGCACACAAATGAGCTGAACGTGATGCTGTCAGACTACCTCGTTTCAGGAGGCATCTGCAGGAGTATGAACGACTACTTGACTACGGGCAGAGTGTCCGTTGCTACCATGGCTACATACCTGCACGCCATCTTGGGGGATATCGCGAGGCAGAACAAGAAGGAGACATACTTGAGGCAAGTTATGTCTAGAGTAATCGACACAATGGGTACTCCCGTGTCATGGAACACCATAAGGAAGGGAACCGATATGGCTTCCCATACCACGGCGGAGGACTATGTCAACACCCTGAAGGAGAACTTCATTGTGTGCTACCTGCACTGCCTAGACCCAAGGCGCGGGGGTGCTGACTTTGACAAAGAGAAGAAGATATACTTCGAAGATCCGTTCATATTCCATACCTGCCGGTCTTGGGTCATAGGTGGAAACTTCCACGAGAATACCACTCGCTTCGTCCAATCTGATACAGATGAAGGTAGACTAGTGGAGGCGGTGTGTGCCGGACACGTCGCACGGCTGTGCTATTCTATCAGTCAGCAGAAGGACTTCTTCACGGTGGAGAACAGTCTCTTCTACTGGAAAGGAGCAGAGGGCAAAGAAGTTGATTTCGTGTTCAGGATTCGTGACAGATTCTTGCCCGTTGAAATCAAGTACCAATCAAGCATTTCCACCGGAGATATTCAGGGGTTGATCAGTTTCAGGAACCTTTGCCCCTCTTTCAAGGGATTACTCCTCACCAAGGACAAGTTCGATGATTCAATGAGTGTTCTCGCGGTTCCAGTCTCCAATTTCCTGATGCTCCTATAGTAGATACAGAAGCCAGGCGAGGCTGTAGGGTTCATCTTGAGGGTCTCTGCTTCTGCCGTCGGACTCTCGTCAAAGCGAAGCCGATCAGTAGGTGGCAGAAAGGCGATTCGTGCGCCTACTGTCGAAGACTAGCGACACGCGCGGACATCCCACGATTCTCGTTGGTTGTGCTTCGAACGTGTGCGTTGCGCCCACGACAGGCGCATCTGTGCGATCCGAAAAGGATTTATCGAGGGCCAATGAATATCGCTATCAGAGGAAATAGAAGATGCCAACTTATGAAAAAGGGAGGATCTGAGTCCGAAGACATTAGACTTGGAAAGAGCGAGACAATCACTCATAGAGGAGTTCTAGGCGATAAACTGGTATCAGGAAAGGATAGAGACAACGAAGGATGAATCGCTTAGCAAGATCCTGAGACACAACAGAGATGAGGAGAAGGAACACGCTGCGATGCTCATGGAATGGATAGGACAAAACGACCCGACCCAAGACACCGCCTTCAAGAAACACGACTAGACAGGAGACAATCGCGGGAGTGGTCGAAGGATCCCTGTCGATCATCGCGTCCAGCACATTAGGGACGCCGCTTCAGTGCGCTGACCAGCTGTCCGTTCGTCTTGTGACGCGCGCTTCTAGGGTGGCAACATCTCGGGCAGGATCTTGCTGAATTTACTGTTGAATTCATTCGCTCTCGATAGACTGAAGAGGGTTCTGTCAAGCGTGCGCATCGCGAAGACCGAGGCGATCCAAGTGTTCATCCAGCCAGATTCCACACACCATGCCCCCCATCCCAGGTCGGAGGAGCTACCCCAGTATTCCCACCGCTTGTAGTCAAAGCTCCTCATCCAGCAACCGTTCAAGTACGGATGCCTCTGGGAACGCAACTGTGTCCTGCACAAGAAATCAGCCAACTTGTCCTCGGCCTCTCTGATCTTGACATCATTCGTGGCGGCAGCTGCTTCGTGCAAGCCCAAGAATGCGAAGTTCTGCGTGTACAACATGTCGGAAGCGGGATCTCCGTTCTGCTGTATCACCGGTGCCTCAGTTGTGCCATAGGAGTCGTTCGAGCTCGGGGGAGGGTAATGGGTATTCTTTGGATCTCCCACTCTTTCGGCTATCGCGCCACAAGGCTGTTGTTGGGCGAGCACATACTTCGTTATCC
>Ga0315296_10000350_pt1 | contig 42818 bp, 35 predicted proteins | sample YL17G14_18_MG_FD_203921 | JGI IMG/M metagenome (GOLD analysis project Ga0315296, IMG submission 203921) | Sediment microbial communities from Yellowstone Lake, YNP, Wyoming, USA - YL17G14_18 | ecosystem: Environmental > Aquatic > Freshwater > Lake > Sediment | place: USA: Wyoming | collected... | reverse complement strand
TCAGCTTATTAACCCCCGGCCGGTGATGGCAGTAGTCAAGGAATTTTATACTTCTTCACAAATCTGCCAGTTCATGGACAATGAAAATCCCCTGGCTGAATTGGAGCATAAAAGAAGATTGTCAGCAACAGGACCGGGCGGATTAACTCGAGAAAGAGCTGGTTTCGAAGTCAGAGATGTCCAGCCTTCTCACTATGGAAGAATTTGTCCTATCCAAACTCCCGAAGGTCCAAATATTGGTCTGGTTGGCCATCTTGCCAGTTTTGCCAAGATTAATCCCTATGGTTTCATTGAGACGCCATATTTTAAAGTAAAAGATAGCAAGGTAACATCAGAAATCCATTACCTCAACGCCTACGAGGAAGAAAGATATAATATTGCTTCGGGAGCAGTACCAATAGATGAAAAAGGTAATATTTTGGCCCAGCACGTTGAGGCGAGAATAAAAGGGGAGCCAGGCTTGGTTGATAAAGAGAAAGTCGATTTTATTGATGTTTCTTCTGAGCAAAGCATATCAATTGGCACAAGTTTAATTCCTTTTTTACAAAATAATGATGCTAACCGTGCCCTAATGGGTTCTAATATGCAAAGACAGGCAGTTCCGCTTTTAAATCCAGAGCCGCCTTTAGTTTCTACCGGAATAGAAGAAAAGGTAGCCAAAGATTCAGGCCATACCTTAATTGCCCAAGAAAATGGAGAAATTATTGAAGTTGACTCCACCCATATAAAAATCAGAACACAAAAAAACACTGTCCAAACTTATCAATTAAAAATATTCGCCAGAACCAACCAATACACAGCTTTTCACCAGAGGCCGGCAGTAAAGAAAGGCCAAAAGATTAAAAAGGGAGATATTTTAGCTGAAGGGGGTGCAATCTCCAAAGAGAGATTAGCTTTGGGTCGAAATATTTTGGTGGCTTTCCTTCCTTGGCGGGGTGGGAATTATGAGGATGCAATTTTAATTTCAGAAAGATTGGTTAAAGATGATGTTTACACCTCAGTTTTTATTGAAAATTTTGGCTGCGACGTTAGGGAAACCAAGTTGGGACCTGAAGTAACAACCTGCGATATTCCCAATGTTGCCGAGGAAAGACTTAAAGATTTAGACGAAGAAGGAATTGTTAGGATTGGGGCTGAAGTTGGACCTAACGATATTTTGGTTGGGAAAATTTCTCCCAAAGGAGAAACCGACCTTACCGCCGAAGAAAGGTTATTAAGAGCAATTTTTGGTGAAAAAGCGAAAGAAGTAAAAGACACTTCTTTACGAATGGAGCACGGAAAGAGAGGTCGAGTAATTGGAGTAAAGATTTTTTCCAGAGAGCTTGGACATAAATTAGACCCAGGAGTTCTCAAGAGGGTTGAAGTGGAGGTGGCGGAGCTTAGAAAAATCCAGGCCGGAGATAAATTAGCTGGCCGCCACGGCAATAAAGGGGTGATTTCTAAAGTTTTGCCCGAAGAAGAGATGCCGTTTATGGAAGACGGTACTCCGGTTGATATAATTCTAAATCCCATTGGCGTTAGCTCAAGAATGAATGTTGGTCAAATTTTAGAAGCCCATCTTGGTTTTGCTGCTAAGAAATTGGGATACATTGCTATAACCCCGGCTTTAGCCGGAGCAACTGAAGAAGATATAAAAAAAGAACTGAAAGAGGCCGGACTTCCAGAAGATGGAAAAGTTGTTTTATTTGACGGAAGAACCGGCCTTGCTTTTCCTCAAAAAATCACTGTCGGCCAGATTTACATGATGAAATTGATTCATATGGTTGTAGATAAAATTCACATGCGCTCGATCGGGCCATATTCTCTGATTACTCAACAACCCCTGGGAGGAAAAGCCCAGTTCGGCGGTCAGCGATTTGGCGAAATGGAAGTCTGGGCCCTGGAGGGTTATGGAGCAGCCCACACTCTTCAAGAAATGCTGACTATAAAATCTGATGACGTCCAAGGTCGAGCCGCTACTTATGAAGCAATTTTGAAGGGTGAGGAAATTAAAAGTCCCAATATTCCCGCCTCTTTTAATTTATTAGTGAGTGAGCTAAAGTCATTGGGATTAAGCGTAGAAGTTAAAGAAAAGATAGTAAGGGAACCAGAACAAAGACAGAGAGAGAAAAAAAATCAGCGAGAAGAAAATTAAATCAATTATTATTCAAACATTATTCAAACTATGCGCGTAGCTGACTTAGAAGCAATAAGAATAAAACTTGCCTCTCCAGAAGAGATTCTGTCTTGGTCGCATGGAGAAGTATCGAAGCCAGAGACCATCAACTATCGAACCCAAAGGGCAGAAAAAGACGGGCTTTTTTGTGAAAAGATTTTCGGACCAGAAAAAGATTACGAGTGCTATTGCGGAAAGTATAGAAGGATTCGCTACAAAGGAGTAATTTGTGACAGGTGTGGAGTCGAGGTCACTAAGTCTCAGGTCCGGAGAGAAAGGATGGGTCACATAAAATTAGCCTGCCCAGTTTCTCACATTTGGTTTTTAAGGGGGGTGCCCTCAAGAGCGGGGATGGTTTTAGATATCTCAATGCAACAGTTAGAAGGTGTGATTTATTTTGCCTCCTATGTTGTAACTAATGTTACTGAAGAGGCTAGAAAAAAGACTTTAGAAGAAATTGAAAAAGAGTTTAAACAGAAAAATAAAATTCTTAAATCTGAAACGAAGAAAAAAGGAAAAAGAGCCTTAAACGCTAAACTTCAAGAGTTAAAGACGGCCAGGGATAAAGCCAGAGAAGAGGTTTTATCACTCAAACCATTAAAAATCCTTTCTGAAGTTGATTACCACAATCTTTCTTTAAAGTACGGTGAAGTCTTTGAGGCAGGAACTGGCGCTGAAACTCTGCGAAAAATTTTTGCTGAAATTGACCTTAAGAAAACTATAAATAATTTAAAAACAGAGTTAGAAAAAGCCGCCCCCTTATCAAAAAGGAAGATTTTGAGAAGACTCAAGCTTTTCCAGACGATGCAAGAAGTCGGCATCCGGCCGGAATGGATGTTTGTAACTGTTTTACCGGTTTTACCTCCTGATTTACGGCCAATGGTTCAATTAGATGGTGGTCGTTACGCTTCTTCTGACCTTAACGATCTTTATCGAAGGGTAATCAATAGAAATAACCGATTAAAATATCTTTTGGAAATTTCCGCCCCAGACGTTATTGTTCGGAATGAAAAAAGAATGTTGCAAGAAGCAGTTGATGCACTTATTGATAACAAGATGAGGAAGGGGACAGTGACCCAGGCAACTACTGGAGGAAAGCGGCTTTTGAAATCTTTGACCGATATGCTCGAAGGAAAGCAAGGTCGTTTTAGACAAAACCTTCTGGGTAAAAGGGTTGATTATTCGGGGAGGTCAGTGATTGTGGTTGGTCCCGAATTGAAACTTAATCAATGCGGGATTCCAAAAAAGATGGCTTTAGAGCTCTTCAAGCCATTTGTTATCAAGAAAATTTTAGATAAAGAGCTTGCCTATAATGTTAGAGGGGCGACAAGATTGATAGAAGAGGAAACCGATGAAGTCTGGGCTATTTTAGAAGAGATAACCAAAGATAGGTTGGTACTTTTGAACAGGGCCCCGACTTTACACAGACTGGGAATACAGGCTTTCCAACCAATTTTAATTGAAGGAGAATCAATTAGAATCCATCCCATGGTCTGTAAAGCTTTTAATGCTGACTTTGATGGAGACCAAATGGCAGTTCATTTGCCCTTGTCTGCAGAAGCTCAGGTAGAAGCAAGAGAAATTATGGCTTCCACCCGTAATTTGTTAAAACCAGCAACCGGTCTTCCGATTATTACGCCAGACAAAGATATTGTCCTGGGATGTTATTGGTTGACTAAAATAATAAAGGGATTAAAGGGCGAAGGGAAAATATTCGGTACGCCAGAAGAAACCTTCTTGTCTCATGATTTTGGCGAAACTGATTTAAAAGCCGAAATCAAACTAAAAAGCGGAGATCAGCTAATGGCAACCAGTATTGGCCGGATTATTTTTAACGAAACTCTCCCAAATGGATTCCCTTTTCAGAATGTGGTAATTGATTCTAAAAAATTAGAAGAAATAATAAGGAAAATCATTGAAAAATATGGAGAGACAACATCTCAAGAAACCTTAGATAAAATTAAAACTTTGGGTTTTGAATATTCTACTCTGTCAGGTATTACTTGGGGAATGGACGATTTAATTATTCCTCCCGAAAAGAAAGAAATTATTAATCGGTCCGAAAAGGAAATAGAAGAAATAGAATCCCACTTTCAGAGGGGTTTATTATCCCGCGAAGAGAAAAGAAATAAGGCTATCGAGGTTTGGCAAAGAGCAAAGGCAGAAATTGAAAAATTAATGCCAAAAACCTTACCAGAATCTGGACCGGTTTTCCAAATTGTTGATTCAGGAGCAAGAGGATCCTGGACCCAACCCGTTCAAATGGCTGGAATGAAAGGCCTCGTTATCAATCCAGCCGGTCAAATCATTGAGCTTCCGGTAAAGAGCTCCTTTAAAGAAGGTTTTGGTGTTCTGGAATATTTTATTTCCACTCACGGCGCCAGAAAAGGGACAGCTGACACTGCTCTCCGGACCTCAACTGCTGGTTATCTAACCAGAAGACTGATTGATGTTTCCCATGAGGTGGTGGTTATGGAAGAAAATTGCAAAGATGAGAATGGAATGGAAATTTTTAGGCGGGATGCCGATGATATTGGTCAAAACTTCGTCTTCAAGATTTTGGGGAGAATAGTACTGGAAGATATCAAAGCCAAGCTTCCAGATGGTAAAATTAAAACCATTATTAAAAGGGGTGAGATTATTAATTGGAAAATAGCTGAACTAATTATTGAAGCCAAGGTTGAAATGGTAAAAGTGCGTTCCCCGATGAGCTGTAAGTCTTTAAGGGGGGTTTGTCAAAAGTGTTATGGTTGGGACCTTGGTCAAAATCAGTTAGTTAAATTGGGGGAAGCGGTCGGTATTGTTGCTGCTCAAGCCATAGGAGAACCGGGAACTCAACTAACGATGAGAACCTTTCACACCGGCGGAGTGGCAGGCGGCGGAGACATAACTTTTGGTCTTCCAAGAGTTCAGGAAATTTTCGAGGCCAGGGAGCCTGGCGGAAAAGCAGTCATTTCCCAGGTTGAGGGAAAGGTACTTGAGATAACACCTGAAAGAGTAGTTAGGATAAGAGCAAAAGTGACGAAACCAAAAGGAGGGAGAGCAAAAAAAACCGAAATAGTTGAATACACAATACCGGCGGTAACGGCTATTTTAGTGGTAGTTGGTCAAGAAGTAAAAGCTGGCCAACAACTCTGTGAAGGAAATATAGATTTAAAAGAATTATTTAAAACCGCTGGCACAACAGAGACACAGCATTATATTATTAAAGAGGTCCAAAGCATTTATGTTTCCCAAGGAGCTGTTATTCATGACAAGCATATTGAGGTCATTGCCAGACAAATGTTTTCGCGAGTAAGAATTAAAGATCCCGGAGAAACCTCCTTTATTCCCGGCGAGATTATTGAACGGGCAAAGTTCCTAGAGATAAACGCCGCTCTGAAAAAAATAAAGAAGAAACCAGCCAGCGGTAGTCCAATTTTGCTTGGAATGTCCCGGGTAGCTTTAACTACAGATTCTTTTTTGTCGTCCGCTTCTTTTCAGGAAACCTCCCGGGTTTTAATTAGGGCAGCGATTGAAGGTAAAGAAGATAAATTGAGAGGCCTGAAAGAAAATGTTATAATAGGTAAGTTGATACCAGCTGGAACAGGATTTAAAAGAAATATTTAACAATTTTCGAGAGATTTGCCTCGCTTGACCACTCAACAGGTAAATTAATACCAGTTGGAACAAGACTGAAGAATTAGTATTTAAAAAGTCGTGGCCCAAAATAAAAACCAAAAGAAGAATAAAAAGAGCTTTGAGGAATTAGACGATTTTACTTTACCCCAAGAAATTAAAAGATGGATTTGGGGAATTTTATTCTTCCTTTTTAGTTTAATTATTTTACTCTCTTTTTTTAATTTGGCTGGCGCAATTGGCGATGCCTTAATGAAAGTTTTAACTTTTCTGGTCGGAAGAACGGTCTTTATAATGCCTTTAATTTTTTTACTGTCAGCTGTTATATTTTTTAGTCCAAGATATAAAAATTTTTTATTCGCTTTAATTCTGGCAATTTTGCTCCTGATGGTGGGCATCTCGGGGATTTTCGGGATTTTGGGCCAAGGAAAAAATCTGTCGGCCACGACTGAGGCAAATGATCAAGGAGGATGGTTGGGATATCTTTTCAGCACATTTCTAACTAAACTTTTTGGCTTTTGGATAAGCCATATTATTTTCGGAATAATGGTGGTAATTGGAGTTCTTATTTTCTGGCACCTCCTTAAAAGACCCGTTTCACCAAAGAGCGAGATTTTAGAAGAAGAGATTCAAAAACCTTCCTTCCTCAAAAAAATTTTTACTTCCCAATTTAAAACAAAAGAAATTGCCCCAGTGTCTACGAGCCAGAAGCTAGAAAAAATTGGACCCCAACCATTAACACCAGAATTAAAAGCTAAGGGGCCGGAAGCAAAAATCAAAGACCTCTGGGCTTATCAGTTGCCCCCTCTCGACTTGCTAGAGGTTGATAGAGGTGAGCCATCAAGTGGAGATACCAGAATAAACTCTGCGATAATTAAAAAAACTTTACAAAATTTCGATATTCCAGTCGAGATGTCTGAAGTGAATATTGGTCCAACCGTTACCCAATATACTTTAAAACCAGCCGAAGGAGTAAAACTTTCAAAAATTACTGCTCTTTCCAATGATTTATCCTTAGCTTTGGCTTCCCACCCTCTCCGAATTGAAGCCCCTATCCCTGGCAGGGCTCTAGTTGGGATAGAAGTTCCAAATAAAGTCAGGGCACAAGTTAGACTTAGAAATTTAATTTCAAATTCTAGTTTTCAACAATCAGCCTCAAACCTGACCATCGCTCTGGGCAGGGATGTTTCTGGACTTCCGCTTTATGCTGATCTGGCGAAAATGCCTCATTTGTTGGTCGCAGGTTCAACCGGTACTGGAAAAACCATTTTCTTAAATTCGCTCCTTTTGAGTCTTCTTTATAAAAACTCTCCAGCTACCCTAAGATTAATTTTAGTTGACCCGAAAAGAGTGGAATTCCCGGTCTATAATGGCCTTCCCCACCTTTTATCTCCGGTGATTTACAACGCTAATTTAACCTGTAATGCCTTACGATGGTTAATAGGAGAAATGGAAAGACGGTTCGATGTTTTAGCTGAAGCTAATGCCAGAGATATTATTAGTTATAACGAAATTATTGCCAGAAAAGTAAATTCAGAAAAAGAGCAGCAAAAAGGTAGCAATAATTTGCTTTCCCCAACCCAAAATTCTGAGGTGGAGCCAATGTCTTACATTCTTTTAATTATTGATGAACTGGCTGATTTAATGGCAGCTAAGGGACGAGAGATTGAAGCCGGAATAGTGCGAATTGCCCAAATGGCTCGGGCTGTCGGAATTCATCTGGTAGTAGCTACTCAAAGGCCTTCAGTGGAAGTAATAACCGGTTTGATAAAAGCCAACATTACTTCTCGGGTTACTTTTCAGGTAGCTTCCCAAATTGATTCTCGGACAGTTTTGGATATGGCTGGCGCAGAAAAACTTCTTGGTTTGGGAGACCTCCTTTATATTTCAGCTGAAATAGTAAAACCACGAAGAATCCAGGGAGCTTACGTTTCAGAAAAAGAAGTAAAAAGAGTTGTAAACTGGATAGAATCAAAAATGAAGAACCAAAAGTCAGCAATTGGGAAAGAAATATTATTAGAAAACCATTTAGCCGGAGATTTGGAAACAGCCTTGAAGGAATCTACAGCTGGAATCAATGCTTTTCCCCTCGGGGATGACCCATTATTTGAAGAAGCAAAAAGAGTAGTTATCGAAGCTAAAAAAGCTTCAGCCTCTTTACTCCAGAGAAGATTAAGAATTGGTTATGCCAGAGCAGCCAGATTAATAGATATGCTTGAAGAAAAAAGAGTAGTAGGACCAGGAGAAGGAGCAAAACCCCGGGAAGTTTTTTTTGAAGAGAACGGAGAGGCAGACAATGATTGGCAAAAAGCATGATGACAAAAGATAAATTTATAGTAGAATAAAAATATGGCAAGGAAAAAAGAACCAAAAATCGAAAAAATGGAAAAAGGAAATTTAGAAGAAGCCATTGAAGAAATCAAACAACGCTTTGGCGCTGGCGCGATTATGACATTGAAAGAAGCCAGACCGGTTGATGTTGCAGTTATTCCTACAGGTGCAATCTCTTTAGATTTGGCTCTGGGAGTGGGTGGGATTCCCCGAGGTCGAGTCGTTGAAATTTTTGGGCCTGAAATGTCGGGCAAAACCACTTTGGCTTTACACATTTGCGCCGAAGCCCAAAAAATGGGAGGAGTGGCTGCTTTTGTTGATGCTGAGCACGCTTTAGACCCAGATTATGCTAACAAAATTGGAGTTAACACCGAAGAACTTCTAATCTCACAACCCGATTCTGGAGAGCAGGCTCTCCAGATAGTCGAGACTTTAGTTAGGTCAGGAGAAGTAGATGTTATTGTGATTGATTCGGTAGCTGCCTTAGCTCCCCGAGCCGAAATTGCCGGAGAAATGGGTGAGTTTCAAATTGGTCTCCAGGCGAGACTGATGTCTTCTGCCTTGAGAAAGTTATCGGCAGTTATTTCTAAAACCAAAACATCAGTAATCTTTTTAAACCAAACCCGAATGAAAATCGGTATTCCTTTTGGCAATCCAGAGACGACCCCAGGCGGTCTGGCTTTAAAGTTTTATGCTTCAGTAAGAATCGATTTGAGAAGGATTGCCCAAATAAAACATGGTGAAGAAACTATTGGAAATAGGGTAAAGGCAAAAATCGTCAAAAATAAGGTAGCTGCCCCTTTTAAAATTAGCGAATTTGATATTTATTATAATGAAGGAATATCAAAAATAACAGATATTTTGAGTACGGCCTTAAAATCTGGAGTCATTGAGAAATCAGGCAGTTGGCTTCAGTTTGGAGATAAAAAACTGGGTCAGGGAATGGATGGGGCTAAGCAATTTTTGAAAGACAACCCCGAATCTTTAGAAAAAATCATTCAGGCACTTAAACAACCCCAAGTTTAATTATATTTTAAAAGCTAAATGAACCGCCCCGCCCTCAAAAAGGGCGGGGCGTCCCTTCGGGCAAGTTCTTTCGGCGGCTTTCATCCCCGCCGGCAAACCGGCGGGGATATTCTCGCCACCGAAATAAAAAATCGCCCTCGGAAGACAGGGCGTTTTTTTAATCAGATTATTTAGTAGTGGTGGGAAGTAAACCGAGGTGACGCGCTCGTTTTATAGCTTTAGCTAATTTTCTTTGGTGTTTGGCACAAAGACCGGTTCGCTTTCTTGGTCGAATTTTGGCTAAGCCAGAGATAAATCTCCGGAGCAATTCCGTTTCCTTAAAATCAATTTCCTGAAGATTACGTTGGCAAAAAAAACAATCCATAATTTCTTTGTTTTAACCTCAAAAGGAATATTTTTAAAAGGGAATATCCTCGATATTAATTTCTTCTTCCTCTTCTTCAATAACTGGGATCTCTTCTGAAGAAACGCCGCTTTTCTGGGCTGGAATTACTTTTTCTGCTGTTCTGGGTCCGAGCTGTAAACTTTGAGCAATAACCTCGGTTCGGTATCTCTTGTTACCAGAAGAATCCTGCCAGCTTCTTGTCTGAAGTCTGCCCTCAATTAAGGCCAAGGAGCCTTTGGTTAAAAATTGAGAGGCAATTTCAGCCAGCCTTCGCCATAAAATTATGTTATGATATTCCGCCGCTTGTTGTTTTTGGCCGCTTTTTTTATCAACCCAGATTCTGTTTGTTGCTAAACGAAAATTACAGACGTTTTGGCCGCCTGGCGTAGACCTCATTTCAGGGTCAGAAACTAATCGGCCGACAAGGATCACTTTATTCAGATTCATTATTTAATAAGGTTTTAATTTCTGCAATACGACCTTTTACCCCCACACCATAAGAGGGACAAGGCGCTTTGGCGCCTAATTTGACGAAGTCAGTCCCCCTTTGGTGTGGGGGTTTAAGTCTCGCCTAATATCTCTTCTAATTTTTCTTCAATTTCCTTTAATGCGACTTTTTCTTTTTTTACTCTTTCGGTTTTTTTAATAGGGACAAACGGTGTTTTAGTCATGCCTTTCATCGCCATCTTGCTTTTCTTTTGCAAAATCAAATGACGGAGAATTTGGGCTTCGGATTTGAGTCTCGTTTCTAGACTTTCTAACTTTTCTGGAGCTAAATTAAAACTTAAAACCGCCAAGTAACTTAATCCTGTTTTGGGGTGAAGTTTGGTTTTGATTGAATAGCCCAAGCTTTTTCTAATTGGACTTTTTGTTTCAAACAAAACACCACCTTCTTCTTGGATGGAATTTTTGATTTTTTCTTGAAGAATCCCCAATTCTTCTTCAGAACAATTTGGTGAAATTAAGCAATTTAATTCGTAGTATCTCATAGCCTCACCCCGACCCCCGTGTTAGACACCTTCGGTTTCTAACGTTTTCCGCTTTCAGCGGAAAGCCTGTTTTTCCAACACGGGGTGAGTTTAATTAAATTTTAAATTCTATTATATCTCCGTCTTGGACCAGATAATCGTGGCCGACAATTTTTAACCAACCTAATTCTCTAGCTTTTGACCAGCTTCCTGCCTCAATTAATGACTGCCAAGCTATGACTTCAGCCCGAATAAACTTATTTTCAAAATCAGAATGAATGATTCCGCCAGTTTGAGGGCAGGTAGAACCCTTTTTTACCGTCCAAGCCCGGGTTTCTTTTCCGCCAGCTACTGTATAAAAAGTGATTAAATCAAGAATATTGTAGCAGCTTAAAATTAACTTATCAAGTTGGGAAGCGAATTCTATCTCTCTTAATTCTTCGGCAGACAATTCAGAAAATTCCCCCTCCTCTTTCAGATTGATTACCAAATAATTAAATGGCAAGTTCGAAAATTCAGCCCCTCTGGTCTGATTCAAAATATGCCCTTCAGGATATTTTTCATTGACATTCAAAATATAAAAGATTGGTTTCTGGGTTAAAAACTGATATTCCTTAATTTCTTCCCTCTCTTCTTTTTTGAGGTTGAGTTCAGAAATTAATTTTCCTTCCGAGACCTCCTCTTTTATTCTCTGTAAAATTGCAATTTTTTTTAAATTTTGTTTGTCTGGTTGTTTTCCTGGTTTTGCGATCGCATTTTCTAAAGTTTCCAAATCCTTCATTAAAAGTTCAACTTTTATAATTTCAGATTCTTTTTTTGGGTTAACTTCGCCCAAAACATTCTCAATATCTACCTCCTCAAATACTCTCACTACTTCCAAAATGGCATCGCAATTTCTAATATGAGCTAAAAACTGATTTCCTAACCCTTCACCTTTATGGGCGCCCCTGACTAAACCTGCAATGTCAACAAATTCAATAATGGTCGGCGTAATTTTTTCTGGTTTTATGATTTTGGCGATTTTTGTTAATCTTTCATCAGGTACCTGGACAATCCCAATATTAGGACGGATGGTGGTGAAAGGATAGGGAGCAATATCTACCGGTTTTTTAGTTAAGGCCTTAAATAAGGTTGATTTGCCGACATTTGGAAGGCCAACGATACCTACCGAAAATGACATATATTTATGCTATAATAGAGCATTATGAAAATCAATCCTTATATTTTTCGGGGTTATGACCTTCGGGGAGTGGTAGATAAAGATTTAAACTCTGAGATTGTAGAGCATATTGGGAAAGCCTTCGGCACTTTTTTGAAGCGGCGGGGCATTCAAAAAGCGATTGTGGGTTACGACTCAAGGGAAACCAGCCCTCAATACAGCAAAGCCATCACTTCAGGTTTAAATTGGACTGGTATCGATGTTATTAATATCGGTATGGAACTTATTGGGACTTTTTATTGGTCACAATATTATTTAAATTGCAAAGGCGGAGTTTATATTACTGGTTCTCACAATCCAGTTGAATATAATGGTTTTAAATTAGCCATTGATTTCTCTGAAACTATGGTCAGTAACAGCATACAGGAATTAAGACGAATGGTGGAAAAAGAAGATTACGAAAAGGGGGAAAAAGCGGGTAAAATCGAAAAACAGGATATTCGCAAAGCATACTTTACTGATTTACTTAAAAGATTACCAATTAGCAAAAAGTTTAAAATAGTTGTTGACCCAAGTTGTTCAACAGCCGGTGTAATTGCGCCAGATTTATTGAAACAAGCGGGATACGAAGTAATCGAAAGTAATTGTGAGCTAAATTCTTCTTTTCCTTTAGGCGTACCAGACCCAACCAGTATTGCTGTTGCTCAACGTCTAAGAGACCGGGTTTTAGAGGAGAAAGCAGATGTCGGTTTTTCTTACGACGCTGATGGCGATCGTATCGGAGTAGTTGACAATAAGGGAGGTATTGCTTGGAATGATGTGCTGGTAGCACTTTTTGCAATCGATGTTTTAAATGATCACCCCGGTGCAACCATTATGTACAATACACTTTGTTCGAAAGTTGTCGAAGAAACAATCTTAAAATACGGCGGCAAACCATTTATGTGGCGAACTGGCCACTCTTTCTTGAAGAAAAAAAATCAAGAAGTTAAAGCAGCTTTTATCGGGGAATTATCAGGACATATTTTCTTTTCAGCAGATTTTTATAATCACGACGATGGGCTTTATTCCACTTTAAGGCTGTTAAACTATTTGGCTAGAACTAATCAGCCCCTTTCAACAGCTATTGACTTACTTTCCAAATATATATCAAGCCCGGAAATAAAAATATATTGTGCCGACGAAAAAAAAGTAGAGCTTATTAATAAAATAAACCCGGTCTTAAAAAAAAATTTTCCGGGCGCTCAAATTATTGACGATGAACGAGCAGGGGATGGAGTGAGGGTCGATTTAGCCGACGGTATGTTTGTTATTCGTTATTCTCAAAATGCACCTTATCTTACAATCAAATTTGAAGCAAAAACCGAAGATAGATATATCGCGCTAAAGCGATATATTAATACATTACTTCACAATTACGAGGAAATAGATTGGGATTCAAATATAAATTTAAATCTCGAAGCGTTAGAAAAGTAAAACCTTAACATAGGTTAAATTAAACCCATTTTTTTTCTGACATCAGTCATGGTTGACCGGGCAATGATTCTTGCTCTTTCTGCCCCCTGATTTAAGATTTCTCCTGTATAAACTTCTCTGGCGAGGAGTTCCTTTTTCTTTTTCCGGAAAGGTTCGAGAAAAGTTATCAGGATTTTGGCAAGGGATTTTTTCAATTCTGCATATCCCCGGCCCTTGAATTCTTTCTCGACGTCCTTAATTTCTTTTTTAGTAAAAAGACTGTAGATTAATAAAAGATTAGAGATGCCGGGTTGTTTTCCTGGATTATACTTTATTTCTTTCCCGGGGTCAGTGACAGCAGTCATTATTTTGTTTTTGATAATTTCCGGTTCATCAAAAAGACTGATGTAGCTTTTAGGGTCATCCGTTTTCGACATTTTTTTTCTCGGATTTTGCAAAGACATAATTTTAGCTCCAAATTTCGACAGGAGAACTCTTGGTTCTTTAAAAGTTTGACCAAACTTTTGATTAAATCTTCGGGCGATAGTTCTCGCCAATTCCACGTGTTGCTGTTGGTCTTTGCCAACTGGTACCAATTCCGTTTGGTAGAGCAAAATGTCAGCTGCCATCAAGACGGGGTAATTTAAAAGACCAGCATTAGCCGCATTTTTGAATCGCTTTGATTTTTCCTTATACTGGGTCATTCTTAAAAGGTCACCGATCGGGGTTACGGTTGAAAGGAGCCAGGTTAATTCGGTATGCTCTTTTACTTGAGATTGAACAAAAATTATCGACTTTTCGGGTTCAATACCGGCTGCCAGATAAGCGATTGTTTTTTCTAAAATTAATTTTTGTAATGCCTCTGGTCGATAAGGGACAGTTAAGGCATGCAAATCAACAATGCAAAAAATACATTCATTCTTTTTCTGTATCTCAACCCAATTTTTCATTGCTCCCAGATAGTTACCAATATGTATGTCGCCTGTTGGCTGGATGCCGCTGAAAACACGCATATTTTAAAAAGGTTTTTAATTCCGAGCGAAAGCGAAGAATCAAGGTTCTGACGCAGTCAGGTTCTTATACTTCTATTACGACAGGTAGAATCATTGGCCGGCGCTGGATTTTAGTATATAGAAATTGGCCAATCCTATTTCTTATTTCATCTTTGATATAGACCCAATTAACCGCTCCTCCCGATCCTGTTGCCTGATTAACAATTTCAATTACCTTTTTTCGTGTTTGTGATAGTAATTCCTTCGATTCTCGAAGATAAACGAATCCTCTTGATATTATATCAGGAGAACCCTTGACCTTACCAGTTCGCCTGTCGACTACCACCACGATGACAAACATTCCGTCCTTGGCGAGCATTTGGCGGTCTCTCAGAACTATTTCACCTACATCTCCTACGCCCAGGCCGTCTACGAAAATATAATTGGTCGGCGCTTTCTCCTTTAGCAGTATTTCTACCCTTTCCCTGCTCACCCTTATTACTGAACCGTTATCGGGGACCAAAACCCTTTCCTTCGGAAACCCCAAACCATAGGCGATTTTCGCGGCCTCTTTGAGAATAAAGTGGTTGGCGTAAACCGGGATGAAATAATCAGGCTTGATTTGGTTTATTATTTTTTTAATATCCCAGACATTGCTGTGGCCTGAAGTGTGGACATCCATAATGTCGCTGTGAAAAACATAATCTGACAGCCGATAGATGTTGTCTTTCAGTCGCTGGACCGTTCTTTCGTTGCCGGGAATTACGGAGGAGGAAAAAATAACGGTGTCATTTTTTTTGAGTTTGATAAAGCGATGATTCCCGCTGGCAATTCTCGGCAGGACCGACATTTCTTCTCCCTGCGCTCCGGTGCAAATTATGACAACTTTATTATCCGGGTAATTACTTATTCTGTCCGTTGAAATTACACTGTCTTTCGCCGGTTTAATGTATCCCAGTTTTCTGGCGATTTCCACGTTTACTTTCATGGAAAAACCGTCCAGTGCCACCTTTTTCCCTATTTTAGAGGCGTAGTCCAAAATTTGTTTTATTCTTAAAATCTGCGAAGAAAAAGTGGTAAAAATGGTTCTCCCCGGCGCCGCAGAAATAAGCCTGTAAAGGTTATTTAACATCTGCTCTTCAGTCACGGGCTTTTTGGGGTTAATCGCCCCCAAACTCTCAAGCATTAGAATGGTCGGTCTTTTTAATTTTGAGAGATGTGTGTATTTTATTTCCTCTCTTCCTACGGGTCCATGCTCCATGGTCCAATCGCCCGAGTGAATAATCGTTGAGAGAGGCGTTTCTAAAATTATGCCGACCGCGTCCATAATAGCGTGGTCAATCTGGAAAAAACGTGCCCGGAAAGAGCCAAGACTGATTTTATCTTGGACGTTTCTGATATATATTGGTTTTAATTTTTTTGAACTATCTTTCGCAAATTCCTCTTGTCGCCGCTTAATCATTTCTATTGTTAAGGGTCTGGCGATAATGGGCGGATTGCCCAATTTTTGCAAAAGGAGGGGAGCCGCGCCAATGTGGTCCAAATGGCCGTGCGAAAACAAAACGCCGCGGATTCTTTTTTCTTTACCTCTTAAGTATTCTACGTTCGGAATCGCATAATCAATACCGGGCATATCTTCTTCCGGAAATTGAATGCCCATATCCAGAATGACAATGTCGTTTCCGTACTCAAAAACGGTCATATTCCTTCCCACTTCCTCGCAGCCGCCCAGAGGAATAATGCGGACACTATTTGATTTTTTCATAATGCCCAGGGTGGGACTCGAACCCACAAACCTTTCGGCACTAGCTCCTGAAGCTAGCGTGTTTACCAATTTCACCACCTGGGCCCTTTCCTGGTTGTTTCCCTTTCAGAAAATCCAGGTTTTTCGGCATTCTTTTCAGCGGTTTTTCAAAACGAAGTTTAGAAATTTTTTTCTTCGAGCGGAGCTCATAATTTTTATTTTTTATCCAACCAGATTTTGTATAGTAATAACAGGCACCTTGTTTTTTCTCATATAATTCGTAAATATTCTTACATTTTTCATTACACCAGTTAGCTTCTTTTAATTCTTTTGAAGTTGGATTAATGGTAACGTGGCTGTAACTGGGTGGGATTACAGCAATGTCTCCCTTTTTAGCTCGGATCGCATAAACATCTTCAATCTTCCCCTTTTGATATTTTTGGAGTAGATAAATCGCCCTGCCTGATAAGACAATATAAATTTCGCCAAAATTTCCAGAATGCTCATGACCCTTAGTTTTAGTAAATTCTTGGCCTAGCATTCGTGCCGGAATAATAGTTATATCATATCTTAATCCTTGTTTTTTCTTTATTCCTCGATACATATAATAAAGCGGAAAATTAGGAGCTTTTTTTGTCCATTTTTTGTCGTATACAACCCCCACCATGTCTTTTAAATATCGAATATCGGGTTTTTTTTGTTTTAGTGTCATATACTATTTCCAAGCCCTCTGAGTTTTAATATACCAATTTCCTATATTAGAGAATCTCTTTGAAGGATCAACAATCATTTTGCCGTCTATGCCTTTGATTTTTTTTGAAGCCAGATAAATATAATCTTGACTGTATAAGAATACAGCAGGGGAATTACTGATTAATATATCTTGAAACTCTTCTAATTTTTCAGCTCGGACGCCCTGATTCAAAGATTGACGGGCTTCTTCTAATAATTTATCAACATCTTTATTCTCGTATAAAGAAAGATTTGAACCGGGGTATTTCACCTGTAAAGAATGCCAAAAAGGAAGAGGGTCGGGCAGGGCAAGGAGAACCTCACCGAAAAATAAAGCCTGATAATTTCTTGGTTTAATAATATCTTTTTCTAAGGTTTGGATGTCAAAAGCTTCAATTGTTATTTCTGCGCCCAAACTCTCCCATTGTTTTTTGATAAGATTGGCAACTTCAACTAAAAAAGGTTGGTTGGGTATGGTTAAAGAAATTTTAAGAGGTAAGGTTTTTTCTGGCGACAAATCACAGACGCTATTTAATTTTTTTCTGGTGCTCTTGCTGACAATGCCAGTTCCCGTTTTAAATCCCCATGGTTCTAAAATTTCTTTGGCATATTTCTTCTGGAATCTAATAACGGCCTCTTTTGTTTTTTGGTCGAAAATTCCATTAACTTCACCCTCTGGATAAATATCTGGCCCGCCAGCAGGAGGGGCAGACAGACACTTTTGAAGCTCTTTCACTTCCAATCCTTGAGAGCCTGCTGTTAGCTCGCTTTTAAATTGAAAAGCTGAGTCCCTTTTAATAATTTTTGACCTTTTACCATTTTCGTCCTTGATAAAACCAGCTTTTTCTAAGATGTCTTCTGCCCTCTCTTTATTGAATTCGTAAAGGTTCGAGGGAGGATTGAAACCATAAATTTCTGGCAAGATTGGAGAGTTTACTATTTTTCCTTGGTCCTGAAGGCCAATCTTAACAAGTTCTTCTTTGTTGGTTCCGTAATTTAAGGCCTCCCTCACCTTTTCATTCGCCAGAATTTCCGACTTCTCGGGGTTAAAGAATATTGCAAAATACCGTGGTAGACTGAAGGCATGGGCTTCAAGATCGCTTTTTTTGAACAACTCATAATTTCGTGGGTCGAGAAGAGAAAAGCCTTGGATTTCTTTTCTTTGGGCAGCTTGTAGTAATTCTTCCTCGTTGTTAAAAAAATAGAAAGTAATCTCTTTTATGTTTGGTTTCTCACCAAAATATTTGGTATTTTCACTTAGGGTTAATGATTGGATATTACCCACTTTGTCTTGTCTTATATTTTTCAGTTGGTAGGGGCCAGAGCCCACCGGTTGAAGGTTATAAATTGATAAAGGAAAGCTTCCTGGCGGAATATTTTGCCAAATATGGCGGGGCAATATTTTTACAGTTAAATTCTCAAGAAAAATAGCTGACGGATCTTTTAATTTTAAACGCAAAGACAGGTTTGAAATTTTTTCAATATCTACCCCCACCCAAGCCGCCCTCAAAGGGCTTTTATACTCCGGATTTTGAATGGTCTCTATAGTAAAAACTACATCATCAGCGGTTAACTTTTCACCGTCTTGCCAAAAAATATCCTCCTTTAAATAAATTTCAAATACCCTCCCTTCTTCTAAAATTTTGTATTCTTTAACAAGGTCGGGAATAATTTCGCCCGAGTCGCTGTATTTCATTAAGCCAGAAAAAATAAGCTGGACTAAATCTCGATCTGTATCAGAAATGTCTCCGTAGATTGGATTAATAAATCTGGGAGAACCGACAACACCTTCTGTGAAAGAACCGCCAAAAGCAGCTTTGATTTCTGTGTTTTTAAAATAAAAATTTAGGGTAAGAAATAACGCACTCGCTACAAAAAAGGCCAGCAAAACACAAACAATAACTTTTTCCTTCTTAGTTAGAATTTTAAAAACTTGCCTCCACTGCGATTTTGAGGGCCACCTTTCTGGTCGAGGAAACTTAGACAGGAGTGAAATGAGCTTCATCTTAAAAGATAAGATTCAAAATAGCCAAAATTACAAAAAGCGCTCCCAAAACTATTGTCAGCCAAAAAAGTTTTTGCTGAATGCCTCGACGAGTAGCATAAAAACCACCGCTTTGACCAAAAGCAGAGCCCAAAGCCGTTCCCCGCTGCTGTAAAAGAATAGCCGCAATTAAAAAGATTGAAATGATAATTTGAGCAATTGGTAAAGCGGATTCCATCTTGATTTTTTTGGTTAGTTTTAATTAGTGGAAAAGATTCCCCGTCCTTTTAAGGGGAAAAGAAGACCAAGTAGCCAGAAAATTAGAGTTACCCAGAGGAGAGGTTTTATTCCTTGGATAACCAGCTCAGGAGAAAAAATATCAACCACCCAGATTAAGACCATAGCGAGAACTAAACTAAAAAGATTTAAAGTGATAATTCTTAGGGGTAAGGCGATTTTATTTAGAATCGGTTTTACAAAAAAATTGAGGAATCCCAAAAGAGCACCTACTCCGACTTTAGAATTTAGAATTATACTAATTTCTCCTAAAGACCCAGGAATTAAAAAGAAGTGACCATTGAAACTAACTCCAGGAACGAATTTCACAGCAAGCCATAGTCCCAGAACTCCAACCAGAAGCTGGAAGATGAGCTTCGAGAGAAGATTCAGCATATTTTTATATCATATCAAAAGCCTTTCCTTAAGTCAATTTCTCTTAGTTTTCTATGATAGGTCAGGGCAAAACGATGAGCTTCGTCTCTTATGTGTAAAATGAGGTTAGAAAGTTCTAACGGCAGAGATTTTAAAGCTATAGGTTTTTTCTTTTCTTCGACATAGAGCTCATTTCTTTTCTTTGCTAAGGCCGTAACCCTAATTTCTTTAAACCTTAAGTCCAGACATTGCCGGGCAGCATTTAGCTGGGCCCTGCCACCGTCGATTAAAATTAAATCAGGGAGAGGCCACTCTCTATGTTTTAATCTCCGTATCAAACATTCTTTAATCATTATAATATCGTTGGGCTTGCCGCTAATTTTTATTTTAAATTTTCGATAAAAATTTTTATCTGGCTGGCCATTAATAAATGTAACCAGGGAACCGGTAGCCAATTTCCCCTGAATGTTTGAGATATCATAAGCCTCAATTCGAGAAATTCTCCTCTGGGCGGACAGGGGACTTTTGGTTTTGAGAATTTTTTGGAGAAGTTTTTGCCCCGCCCTTTCGAACCAATCTTCTTGTTTCCTTTCTTCATCAAAAAAAGAAAGGGCGGGGCGAGCATGAGATATAATTTTTTCAAAAGCTGCAATTTGATCTCTGATTTTACCTGCCCCTTCAAAGTTTCGGCCGCTGGAAGCTTTTTTCATCTCTCTTTTTAATCGCTTCAAAACTTGTGATTTTTTCCCTTCAAGAATTTTTATAAGATTTTTGACATTCTTTTGGCATTCTTTCTTGAGATCCGTTATTAAAATTTTGCCGAGCTGTTTTCCCAGGTTTGTTTTTAACAGACAAGGAGCCGGGCATCTTTTAAGCTGGTACCAAAGGCAGGGGTGCTTCGCTAAGGTTTTGCAGCTGCGGTAAGGGAAAATCTTTCTTAAAATTTTGAGCGTTTGTTTCAGGGCTTTGCCGTCGACAAAGGGTCCGGCATACTTAATATTTGATTTATCTTTCATTTGATGAGTTATAAATACAGTCGGGAAATCCTCCTTGGTTACTCCGACAAAAAAATAATTTTTATCGTCCCGCCAGACAACATTATACCTTGGCTTATATTTTTTAATTAGTTTTGCCTCAAGAAGCAGGGCTTCAATTTCTGAATTAGCCTGAAAATAGCCAATTTTTTTGACCTGATTTATAAAAAGGTTATCTTTGAAAACAGGTTGGCCAAAGTGGTTCTTGATTCTTTCTCTGATATTGCCAGCTTTGCCGATGTAAAGAATTTTTTTCTCATTCTTCAAGGCATAAACCCCAGATGTTCTGGGCAAGAGAGCTATTTTATTTTTGGATAAGAATTTAAATCCCATATAAAAAAACTATCACATTCTTGATGCCTCAACAAGTTCAACATCAACCCTGAGCTTGCCGAAGGGTTGAAATATTTTCAAAATTCGGCTATAATACATAACTTCTATGGAAGAATTTATCAGAGTCCGCGGTGCCCGGGTTCACAATTTAAAAAATATTGATTTAGATATTCCCAAAAACAAACTGGTGGTAATTACTGGAATTTCAGGTTCTGGCAAATCGTCTTTGGCTTTTGACACTTTATATGCTGAAGGCCAGCGCCGCTATATTGAAAGCTTATCAGCTTACGCCAGACAATTTTTGGGAGTGATGCAAAAACCAGACGTTGATAAAATCGAAGGAATTTCTCCGGCAATTTCTATTGACCAAAGAAAATCAAGTCACAATCCTCGCTCAACCGTCGGCACCATTACCGAAGTCTATGACTATTTCCGGCTTTTATTTGCCAGAATTGGAAAACCTCATTGTCCAAAGTGCCGAAAAGAGATTTCTCGCCAAACCATTGATCAAATTACAGGACAAATTTTGGGTTTTCCCAGAGGGAATGAAATTATAATCTTGGGTCCAGTTGTTCAGGCAAAAAAGGGAGAGCATCAGGGATTATTGGAAGAGGTTTCCAGGGCTGGCTTTGTCAGGGTGAGGATTGACGGAATACTTTACCGCATTGAAGAAGCCTTAGAAAAAACATTAGATCGGAAGAAAAAACACGATATTGAGGTGGTAGTTGACAGATTGGTTATTGACAAAGATTTGGACAGATCAAGACTGGTCGATTCTTTGGAAACGGCGCTGAAACTGGGTAAAGGAGTTGTGATTGTTAACCAAAAACCAAAAAATAAAAATCAAAAATCTGAAGACCTAATTTTTAGTGAACATTTCGCCTGCGAGAAATGCGGAATATCCTTGCCGGAATTGGAACCTCGGCTTTTTTCATTTAACGCGCCTTATGGCGCTTGTCCGGCTTGCCAGGGATTAGGCGAGAGATTAGAAGTTGACCCTAAATTAGTTATTCCTAACCCTAATTTGTCAATTGCCGAAGGAGCAATTTTCCCTTGGGCAAGAGCTTCTCATAAAGTTGGCCGTCAAGGATTTTTTTGGTGGAAATTGGAAGAATTGGCAGAAAATCACAAGTTTTCTCTCTCTATCCCAGTTAGAAATCTACCCCCAAAGATTATCAAATCGATTTTATATGGTTCCTCTGATTTCGCCGCCCCGTCTAAACGGGGCGAGCCTCGCTCAGACATTCTGCCTGAGTGGGAAGGCGTTATTCCCTGGCTGGAAAGAAGATACCACGAGACTGATTCTGATTATACCAGAGAAGAAATTGAAAAATATATGGTAGAGAAAAAGTGCGAAAAATGCCAGGGCAAAAGATTAAAACCAGAGGTTTTGGCTGTAAAAATTGCCGGGGAATCAATTGATGAGGTCAGTACAATGAGCGTTGATAATACTAAAGAGTTCTTCGAAAATTTAATGACCGGAAATCGTAACCTAAGACTCTCGCAGCCAGAATTAAAAATTGCCTCTCCTATTATTAAAGAAATCATTAATAGACTGCAATTTTTAATTGACGTTGGTTTAAATTATTTAACCATTGATAGGAAGGCTGGTTCTTTAGCCGGCGGAGAGGAACAGAGAATAAGATTGGCGACTCAAATTGGCTCGAAACTGACCGGAGTCTTATATATTTTAGACGAGCCCTCGGTCGGCCTTCATGCGAGAGATCAAAATAGATTGATTGCCACTCTTAAAAAATTAAGAGATATTGGCAACACTATTTTAGTTGTTGAACACGACCCCCAGACAATTAAAACAGCTGACTGGATAGTTGATGTTGGACCGGGGGCTGGAAAGCATGGCGGCAAAGTTATTTTTGAAGGAACGCCAAAACAATTATTCAAAAGCCATACTTTGACTGGAGATTATTTATCGGGCAGAAAGAAAGTTGAAATTCCGAAAACAAAAAAGAAAATAAAAGAAAAACAAGAAAAAGACAGCGAGAAAACGGAAAGCCTGATTATTAAAAAAGCGGCCGAGCATAACCTCAAAAATATCAATGTCAAAATTCCACTTGGAAAATTTGTTTGCATTAGCGGAGTTTCGGGTTCTGGTAAAAGCTCTTTGATGAATGACATTTTAGCTCGGGCTCTAATGAAAAAATTTTATAAAGCAAAAGAAGGGCCAGGGCAGTATGGAGAAATCTTAGGGGCAGAACATTTAAATAAAGTGGTTTTAGTTGACCAGTCTCCAATTGGCAGAACTCCTAGAAGTAACCCAGCCACCTACACGGGTTGTTTTTCCTATATTAGAGACTTGTTTTCAAAAACAAAGGAAGCCAGAATTCGCGGATATCAACCTGGCCGTTTTTCTTTCAATGTCAAGGGTGGGAGATGCGAAGTCTGCGAAGGTCAGGGCCAAATTAAAATTGAAATGTATTTTCTGCCAGATGTTTACCAGGAATGCCAGGAATGTAAAGGAAAAAGATTTAATAAAGAAACTTCATCCGTTGAGTACAAAGGAAAAAATATTGCCGAAGTTCTTGAAATGACGGTTGAGGAAGCGCTGGAATTTTTTAAAGCAATCCCCGGCCTTTTTCAAAAATTAAAAACCTTAAATGACGTCGGTTTAAGCTATATTCAATTAGGTCAACCAGCTCCCTCCCTTTCTGGCGGAGAAGCCCAAAGAGTAAAATTAGCAACAGAGCTTTCGAGGAAAGCCACTGGCAAAACTTTATATATTTTAGATGAGCCGACAACTGGTCTTCACCCAGACGACATTAAAAAACTATTATATGTTTTGACAGAATTGGTTAATAGGGGGAACACTGTTTTGTGTATTGAACATAATTTAGACGTCATTAAGAATGCAAACTGGATAATTGATTTAGGCCCAGAAGGGGGAGATGAAGGTGGTTATATTGTGGCTGAAGGGACACCCCTAGATATTATTAAAAATAAAAAAAGCTATACTGGGAAATATTTAAAATTAGTGTTAAGATAAATTAGATCTTGGAAAAAAGAATATCCCGCGAAAGGAGGTGAGGAGATGGCCACAAGCAAAGAGCGAAAAAGAAAACGACTGCGGTACCGCTCTAGGACAGAAGTTAACAGGACTCTTTGGGTGTTGGGCGTTCCGACCTCTGAGTCGTTAGCCAGAGGTCTTCAGGCCGAAGAGAAGGTTCTGGCCGCCTTGCGCTATCATCAGAAGAAAAAGACCAAGTTCCCTGGCAACAGAGTGATAATTGAAGTCAGCCCTACTCTTCATTTCAGCTTGGATGACAAGCGGGGAATAGATATTAATGTAAGCTTCCGATTGGAAGACGGAAGTTGCGAGCCGCTGCCAATTCAGGTCCAGAGCTGGTGGAGGAGAGAAGCTGAAAACAGATTCAGAGGAAGAGGGATTTGCCTGATAGTAGTTTGGCGAAAAGAAGACAAAGAGGTGGCAAAGCGGAAAGCCCATGATGCTCTATTCAAGTGGCTCTCAACGAGAGAACAGAGAAGCGAAGTCGCTTCTATTTTGTAAAGAGGGTGTCATAATTGGTTTGCACCCTCTGTTTGTTGCTCTTGACATAAATTTTTGGTTGGATAATATAAAAAAGAGAAATTAGCACTCAAGGGTCTTATTTGCTAAAATTAAAAATACTATGAAAATAAAACCATTATCAGACCACATTTTAATTGAACCGATGAAAAAAGAAGAAAGAACAAAAACCGGCATTTTGCTTCCAGAAACTGCTGAAAAAGACAGGCCGGAACAAGGCAAAGTAATTGCTGTGGGTCCTGGCCGCAAAACTTCAGCCGGGAAAATTATTCCCTTAGATGTAAAACCAGGCCAAAAAGTTTTATTTACAAAATACGGGCCAAATGAAATCAAGGTCGAAGACAAAGAATATTTGATTGCTAAAGAAGAAGATATCTTAGCTATTATCGAATAAGAACCTGCAAAGCAGAACCTTGATTTCTCGCTTTGCTCGAAATTAAAAAATATGGCAAAACAGATTCTTTTAGGTGAAGCCGCTAGAAAAAAATTAAAATTTGGCATTGATAAAATCGCCAATGTTATAAAAGTGACTTTAGGGCCAAAAGCCAGACACGTTGTTCTGGATAAGGGTTTTGGGGCGCCGGAAATTTGTGATGACGGCGTTACCATCGCTAAAGAAATCGAATTAAAAGATAAAATTGAAAATTTGGGAGCAGAGATTATGAAAGAAGTGGCCGATAAAACGAATGATGCTGCTGGCGACGGAACGACAACAGCTGTTATTCTGTCTCTGGCAATTATTGAAGAAGGTTTGAAAAATGTGGCGGCCGGAGCCGACCCTCTTTCCTTGCGAAAAGGAATAGAAAAAGGAGTAAAAGGGGTAGTTGGATATTTAAAAAAGATGGCAAAGCCGATTTCAAAGAAGGAAGAAATTGCCCAAGTGGCTACCATTGCTGCTTTAAATCCAGAAATTGGCGAGATGATTGCTGAAGTTTTTTCAGAGGTTGGAAAAGATGGGGTGATAACCGTGGAAGAATCAAAAAAGTTTGGCTTGGAAAGGGAAATAGTTAAAGGCCTTCAATTTGACCGGGGCTATCTATCTCCTTATATGATAACCAATGTCGAAAGAATGGAATCTTCGTTAGAAGACCCCTACATTTTGGTAACCGATAAGAAAATTTCAGCTCTAACCGAAATTCTGCCAACAATGGAAAAGGTGGCCCAGACAGGAAGAAAAGAACTAGTTATTATTGCAGAAGAAGTGGAAGGAGATGCCCTGGCTACTTTAGTTGTTAATAAACTAAGAGGAATATTTAATGCTTTGGCAGTAAAAGCTCCAGGTTTTGGAGACAGAAAAAAAGAAATGCTCCAAGATGTTGCCACTGTTACTGGTGCTCAATTGATTTCTGAAGAGCTGGGATTGAAATTGGAAAACATTGAATTGAAACAATTGGGTCGGGCAAGAAAAGTTATTGCCGAAAAAGAAAAAACAACCATTATTGATGGTCAGGGCGAAAAAGCAGATATTGATGCCAGAATCGGCCAAATTAAAAACGAATTGAAAACAACTGAGTCTGAATTTGATAAAGAAAAACTCCAGGAAAGATTGGCAAAGCTAGCTGGCGGAGTGGCGGTAATTAAAGTGGGAGCGGCCACCGAGTTTGAGCAAAAAGCCAGACAAAGAAAGACTGAAGACGCTCTTAATGCTACCCGAGCAGCCATTGAAGAAGGAGTATTGCCTGGCGGCGGAGTAGCTCTTTTGAGGTCCATTACGGCTTTAAGTGAAATTAAATTAGAAGGAGATGAAAAAACAGGATTGAACATTTTAAAGAAAGCCCTGGAATCGCCAATCAAACAAATTGCTGAAAATTCGGGTTTGGACGGCGCGATTGTGGCAGAAGAGGTGAAAAAGAATTCTGGGAATTTCGGCTTTAATGCTCAAATGATGAAATACGAAGATTTGATTGCAGCTGGAATTGTTGACCCGACAAAAGTTGTAAGATTAGCCCTGGAAAATGCAGCCTCTGCTGCTTCAATGTTATTGACTACTGAAGCTGTTGTTGCCGAAGAACCAGAAGAGAAGAAAGAAAAAGCCGGTTTTCCTCCGATGGCAGACGAATACTAATTCAGGTTAAATACGCTGCCAAAAGCCCCGCCTCGAGGCGGGGCTTTTGGGTCCCTTGTAAAAGAGTTTGCCAAGGGGGCCAAAAAAGAATATAATATTCAATAGAAGAAAAGGTCAAGATTAGATAAATTATTTTATAAAGATTATGACTATAGGTCTCATTATTGCAGTTGCTGTTCTATTGGTACTCTGGCTGGTTTTGGCTTATAACCGTTTCATCACCTTAAGGATGCGGGTCAAAGAAGCCTGGTCAGATATTGATGTCCAGCTAAAGAGAAGATACGATTTAATTCCTAATTTAGTTGAGACGGTCAAGGGTTATGCCAGCCACGAAAGAGAAGTTTTTGAAAAAGTAACTGAAGCCAGAGGCAGGGCAATGGGAGCCCAAAATATGGAGGAGCACGCTCAAGCTGAAAATATGCTTTCTGATACCTTAAAATCGCTTTTTGCCGTGGCAGAAAATTATCCCGACCTGAAAGCCAACCAGAACTTTTTGGATTTGCAGAGAGAGCTGACTGATACCGAAGATAAAATTCAGGCAGCCAGAAGATTTTACAACACCAATGTCAGAGATTTGAACATCAAGATTGAAAGTTTTCCAGCAAATATCATGGCTTCCATCTTTAATTTTAAAAAGATGGAGTTTTTCGGAGAAACAGAAGCGGTGGTCAGGGAAGCAGTTAAAGTTGATTTCTAAATCCGAAATTGAAATACCCCCCCCGCAAAAAATTAAAAGATCATGCCAAGCCTATACACTCAAGCTGAATCAAATATTCGGAGGACCTGGATATTAATTTTTGGTTTTTTGGTTTTTATTATCGGTCTCGGCTGGTTTTTTACTTATTTATTGAACAATTCTATTTTTTTGATAATAGCCATCATTTGGGCAGTTTTACAAAGTTTTCTTAGTTACTGGTATTCAGATAAAATTGTTTTAGCATTAACCAGGGCAAAACCGATTGAAAAGAAGGACAACCCAGAGCTTTACAGGGTGGTTGAAAATCTTTGCATTACTGCCGGCCTGCCTTTGCCGAGAATCTATATTTTAAATGAGGCCCAACCCAATGCTTTTGCCGCTGGAAGAGATGAAAAAAATGCGGTAATAGTAGTAACCAGAGGTCTTTTGGAAAAATTGGAAAAATCAGAATTGGAAGGAGTGATAGCTCACGAGATGTCTCACATCGGAAACAGAGATATGCTTTTGGCTGCAGTGGTGGTGATTTTAGTCAGCATTATCGCCTCCCTCTCAAATCTTTTTTTCAGAATCAATTTTTGGCGAGAGAATAGGGAATCAAAGGGTTCGGAGGGAGCAGTTTTATTAGTTTTGGGGCTTCTGGCTGCTTTTTTGGCTCCTCTGGCTGCTACTTTAATTCAATTAGCTATTTCTCGTAAAAGAGAATTTTTAGCTGATACCTCCGGCGTTCTTTTAACTCGCTACCCGGAAGGTCTGATAAAAGCCTTGGAAAAAATCTCTGCTGACCCTAATCCTTTGCGAGTGGCCAGTCATCAAACCGCCCATCTTTACATTTCTTCTCCTTTTCGAGGGAGACAGACAAACAACTGGCTGACAAAATTATTTATGACCCACCCGCCAATTGCAGATAGAATTCAAGCCCTACAAGAAATGAAATTTTAAAATATCAATTTTCAATTTATGTCTTGCCCAATTTGTAAAAAGAATTTAGAAAAATCAATCTTTTATGGGGTCGAAGTTGATTATTGTCCCAATTGTTTAGGTCTCTGGTTTGAAGAGGATGAGTTAAGACTGGCCAAAGACGAAAACGATAGGAATTTAAGGTGGCTGGATATTGATCTTTGGAAAAATAAGAAAAAATTTAAAATTTATCGCGGGATAAGAAACTGTCCTTCTTGCAGGCTACCACTTTATGAAGTATATTACGGAGACTCGCGAATTATTGTTGATGTTTGCAATCTCTGTTATGGAATTTGGCTTGACCGCGGTGAATTTAAAAAAATAATTGGATATTTGAAAGAAAAAGCTGACTGGGAGGTTTTAAATACTTATACTAAAGACCTGGTCGGAGAATTCTGGGAGATTTTTGCTGGACCAGAGAATTTTAAAGATGAAGTTTCAGATTTTCTGACAATTTTAAAACTTTTGAATTATAAATTTACCACCCAGCATCCAGCTTTAACCCAAATAATTTCCAACCTGCCAAAATAGGGAAGGGTGCGAGAGTGGTTTAATCGGCGTGCCTGGAGCGTACGTGTATCTGAAAAGGTACCGTGGGTTCGAATCCCACCCCTTCCGTCTTCGTCCTAAGTCGACTTCGAAGAAAGAATAATTTAAAAGCCTATGGAAAATAAAAAACTTACGCTTTCAATATTGCCAAAAACATTAGGCATTTGTCATTTAGATAAAAACAGTTATATTCCTGATTGGGCAAAAGAGATTAGTTTTTGCTCTATTACCAGAACTCCAGATGAACTATCCATTGTTTGCCCCCAAGATAAAATTCCAGCAGGTGTTTTAGCGGAAAAAGATTGGCGGGCTTTTAAAGTTGAAGGACCATTAGGTTTTGAATTAACCGGTATTGTCTCTTCTCTGTCTGCACCTTTAGCTGAAGAGAAAATCAGTATCTTTTATATCTCAACCTACGAAACCGACTACCTTTTAGTGGAAGAAAAGAATCTCAATAAAGCTAAAAATATTTTGGGAAAGTTTTGCAACGTTGAGAAATAATTATGGAGCAGAAGATAGACCTTCACCGAGTTGTAGCGACAGCAATTATTCATAAAAATGGAAAATATTTAATTGTCCAACGAAGCCCGAATCTGAGAGTTTATCCAGGAAAATGGGGACTTCCTGGCGGCGGCTTGGAACTCGAGGATTATATTAACACGCCCAAAACTACATCTGATTCTTGGTATTTTGCCATCGCGAATGCTCTGAGGAGAGAAATTAAAGAAGAAACAGGATTGGAAGTTGGAAAATTGAAATACCTTTTAGACCTTGTTTTTATTCGGCCTGATAATATTCCGGTAGTAACTTTGAGTTATTATTGCGATTGGAAATCTAACGAAGTTAAGCTGAACGACGAAAATATTAACTATGCCTGGTTCGCTTTTGAAGAAGCCAAGGAGTATGACCTTGTAGAAGGAATATTAGATGAGATTGAGATGGTAGATAAAATTTTAAAAGGCGAAAATTCAGAAAAAGTAGAATTCAATTACAAAAATTTAAAATAATATGACTCCAGAGAACCTTATTGCCTATACACCACTTTTACTTTTAATTGTTGCCTGGACCCTGCCCTGGAAAGGAGTAGCTTTGTGGAGGGCGGCCAAGAATAACCAGACAGGTTGGTTTGTTGCCTTGCTCGTACTGAACACTTTAGCCATTTTGGAAATCACCTATATTTTTTATTTTTCGCAGCGAAGCGAGAAAAACAAGGTCTGACAAGCTCAGGTTCTTATTTTTCAAAGCCAAGCGAGAAAAACAAAGCTTTCTAAGCAGGGCAAAGAGCTTTAAAAACCTTAATCTTTATACAAAGCATTATGCTTTCTCCAATTGAGGAGATTAAAAATCGGCTTGATATTATTGAGGTCATCGGCAATTATATCAAGTTACATAAGACAGGAGCTAATTTCAGGGCTCTTTGTCCTTTTCATTCAGAGAAAAAGCCATCATTTTTTGTTTCGCCAGCCCGCCAAATCTGGCACTGTTTCGGCTGCCAAAAAGGTGGCGATATTTTCAAATTTGTTATGGCAATTGAAAATGTCGAATTTGGAGACGCTTTGCGAATTTTAGCCCAGAAAGCAGGAATAGAATTAAAAAGACAGGACCCGAAATTAACAACTGAAAGACAAAGACTTTATGAAATTTGCGAGCTGGCAACTAAAATTTTTGAGAAACAACTCGAAGCCACAAAGAGCGGTAATGAAGTAAAAAAATATCTCCTTTCTCGGGGAATAAATGAGGAGTCAATTAAAAAATGGAGAGTAGGTTATTCTCCAGAGAGCTGGCGGGGGCTATCTGATTTTTTAGTTTCCAAAGGATATAAAAGAGAGGAAATAGAAAAAGCAGGTTTGTCTCTCAAAAATGAAACTGGAAATTATTATGACCGCTTTCGGGGAAGAATTATTTTCCCAATTTTTGATATCAATTCCCAGATAATTGGTTTTGGCGGCAGAGTTTTTGGAGAAAGAGAAGATAAAGAAATAGCCAAATATATCAATATTCCCAACACTCTTTTGTACGATAAAAGTCGGACCTTATATGGCTTAGACAGGGCGAAAATTGACATCAGGAAAAATGATAATTGCGTTTTGGTTGAAGGATATACAGATGTAATTATGGTTTCCCAGGCAGGCTTTCAGAATGTGGTTGCCACTTCCGGGACCGCTTTGACTCCCTATCAATTAAAAATCTTAAGACGCTATTCAGAAAACCTAATTACCGCTTTTGATATGGATATTGCCGGAGATTCAGCAACCAAACGGGGAATAGATTTGGCTCAATCGCAAGGATTTAATATAAAAGTAATGACAATGCCGCCAGAATCTGACCCGGCAGACATTATAGCTAAAAATCCCACAGATTGGCAGAAATTAACAGAAGGAGCAAAATCAATTTTAGACTTCTACTTTGACAATGCTTTTTCTTTTTCCAATCCAAAAACACCAGAAGGAAAGAAAGAAATTTCAAAAATTTTGCTGCCAGTTATAAAAAAAATTCCAAACAAAATAGTAATGTCTTTTTGGATTCAAGAGTTAGCCAAAAAATTGGAAGTTAAAGAAATAGATATTGTTGAAGAGTTGAAAAAAATTAAATTAGAAGAAGATGTTTATGGCTTAGAGCCAGAAGAAATTATCAACCTTCCTCAAAAATCGCGTCGAGAACTCTTGGAAGAAAGGCTGATGACTCTGATTTTTATCTCCAAAACGCCCCAAGTTGTAGAGCTTATTACCACCGAAGACTTGGCTAATTTGTCGCCGAAAATCAGAGAAATCTTTGAAGCCACAAAAGAAAATTTAATGAAAAATTTAGAATTAAATATGACAGGGCTGCCACCAGAACTGGTTGATTTATTTAATTATCTTTATTTAAAAGCAGAAGTTGAAGAGATTGAAGAAAAATATATTGAGCCTGAAATTCGGCTTTGTTTGAGAGAAATCCAATCTTTGGAAATCAAACAAAAACTTGACCAAATCTCCCGTTCTCTTAAAGAAGCTGAAATGGGAAAAGATTCTGAAAAAATTGAAAAATTAACCCAAGAATTTAATCAATATTCCCAATTGCTCCACAATCTGGAGACAGCCTAATATGAAAAAGGCAAAAAAGAAAATTAAAAGAAAAGCCCGTCGATTGCAACCTAAAAAGAAGATTAGAAAAGGGCCGAGAAAGATTAAAAGAAAAGCAGTAACGATAAAAAGGCGGGCCAGAGTTTTTAAGGAAGAAAAGCTCGAACAACTACTTGAAAAAGGCAGCCAGCGGGGGTTTGTTACCCTCTCTGAAATCTTATATTTATTTCCCGAGGTAGAAAAAGACTTCCGCGGGTTAGAATATCTTTATGAGAAACTGGAAAGGCAGGGCATTGAAGTGAAAGAAGCTAAAGAATTTCTGGAAATAAAAGAAAAGCCAGGAAGACATCCGAAAGCAGCGGCTGAAGTAAAAATTGATCCGGTCCAGATGTATTTAAAGGAAATCGGCCGAGTTGCATTTTTGACTGCTGACGGAGAAAAGGACTTAGCCAAAAGAATTGAAAAAGGAGATATGGAAGCTAAGAAAAAATTGGCTCAAGCTAATTTAAGATTAGTTGTTTCCATTGCCAAAAGATACATTGGCCGTTCTCCAAATCTGACCCTCTTGGATTTAATTCAAGAAGGGAACCTCGGTTTATTTCGAGCAGTAGAGAAATTTGACTGGAGAAGAGGCTATAAATTTTCAACTTACGCCACCTGGTGGATCCGCCAAGCCATAACGCGTGCGCTTGCCGACCAGGCAAGAACTATCCGTATTCCAGTCCATATGGTTGAAACAATGTCAAAATATACCCAGGTGAGAAGGAGTCTGTTGCAAAATCTTGGCAGAGAGCCTTCGGCTGAAGAAATTGCCGCTGAAATGGGAATTGAGGTTGATAAAGTTCATCATATAATGAAAATTTCCCAAGAAACTATTTCTTTGGAAACTCCGGTTGGAGAGGAAAAAGAGGGCAGCATTTTAGCTGAATTTATTGAAGACGAAAAACAGGCTTCGCCCTCTCTAGAGGCAGCCAGAATTCTTTTGAGAGAAAGATTAAGAGAAATTTTAGTTGATTTAACTCCAAGAGAGCAAAAAATATTATCAATGAGATTTGGCTTGGAAGACGGTATCACCCATACGCTTGAAGAAGTGGGAAAAGAATTTGGCGTGACCCGAGAAAGAATCCGTCAAATTGAAGCCAAATCTTTGGAAAGAATCAGAGAACACCGGGCTTTGAAAAAATTGAAAGGGTATTGATTTATTTCATAAAAAAATTTAAAATTAGCATATTCCGCGGTGGCGCAATGGTAGCGCGGGTGCCTGTTAAGCACTAGGTTGTAGGTTCGAATCCTACCCGCGGAGCAGGCTAGTGCTCGGTTCTAGAGACCGAGCCGCATCAAAAACCCGAGGGAATCGGGTTTTTGTTTTATTAAAAATTAATAAAAATTGTCCAACAGATATTTATATAGTGATAAGGGCGTTGACAATACCATAAGGGTATGATATCCTTATTAAAGAAAGGTTTTGATTATTAAATAAATTAAAAAAATAAAGACTATGGCTGATCAAAATGAAAAAAGACAAAGATTTAAAAGGCTGGCAGTTTACAGGACCAACGAAGTTCTGAAGAGGTTAAAAATACTTGGCAACTGTGCGAATAGGAGTGCTTATAATTATAACGAGAAAGAGATTGGTAAAATCTTTTCAGAAATTGAACGAAAAATAAAACAGGTAAAAGCAAAATTCCATTTTCCGGAGAAAGGAAAATTTAAACTATAATATAAATATGGAAAAAGATTTTAACATCAAAGATTTATTGGAAAAGGGCGACGAATTGAGAGAACGTCCTGCCGATTATATACAAATAGCAAAGAACACCTTGGAGAGCTATCCTCTGAGTCTGGAACATGGAATCCAAAAGGACGCTATCCAAAACGGTTGGGACGCATGTATTAAGAAAACGCAGAATTACGTAAAGAATAATTGGAAGTTCGAATTCGAATTGATAGAAAGACCGGACCTCAAAATGTTAATAATGAGCGATTTCGGTACGCACGGTTTGAGCGGCAAAATGACGGCCAAAGACGTAACGGAAGACGAAAATCCTCCAGAAGAAGAAAGATGGGCCAGATGGGAATCGTTGGCTTTCGGCAAAGGAGACGAAGAGAATTTGGGCGCTCGCGGGCAGGGGAAAATGATTTTTATAGCGGCATCAAAGGACCACGCGATATTCTACGACAGCTTGAGGGGAGATGGAAGCTATAGGATGGGCGTGACGCAGGCGACTCACAAAGGATGCCCCATTCTTCATTATGATGGAGACGATGGCAGAAAAAAAATCGAAGAATGTCTCGGTTTGAAAGCGATAGACCATCAGGGGACGAGAGTTATAATAAGAAATCCCGAAGAAGAAGTGATTGAGTCCATTAAAAACAGGGACCTTCTACGTTTCGTAGAAGAAACTTGGTGGCCGATTATCATCAAATTCGGCGCTGAGATAAATATTAAATACGAAGGAAACATATTGCGTGCAAATCCACCAGATTTTTTTCCAATTACCAAAAAAACCGAAGAAACGAAAACGTTTAAAATTTGGTGCAAAGAAGATAAAGACGAAATTGAATTTAAATTTGAAAAATCTCAATACAAAATTAAACGGGCATGTTTCGCTTGCGATTTGGAAAAAGATGCGCCTGAAATTCACAGGGGTGTAGCCGTATTCAGGGGAAATATGAAAGTAGATATTGTAAAATTTCCCAACAAAATACTGCGGGACAAGGTTTACGGCTACGTGGAATTCGAACCAGATTTAGATATCGCATTGAGAAAAATCGAATTGCCAAATCATTATGGTTTTAGGGATATTGGCATATGGAGAAAAATAGAAAGAATAATCGAAGAGGAGTTGGAAATGTTTGGGAACAAAAAACTCGGTCTAGGTATAGACATTCGAGAACGCGAAAAAATACGCAGGAGTGCTGCGGAGAACAAAGCGGTTAGCATCATGCGCGCCGTTACAAAAAGTTGGCCATTCTCCAAAAGAAACAGAGGAGGCGGAGGCGGCGATGAGGATGGCGACGGCGGTACGATCAAAGAAATCGGGCTCAGAATGAGCAATTTGAATTTTCCAAATCCTGGGAATGCGCCGCGATTGAATTATGGCGAATCTTTAGACGGTTTTTACGCGAAGGTTTTCAATAAAACGGAAAAAAAGTTACAGGTGAACCTCAAAGCATTCGTGCTTTCTGGAGATAGAGTGGTTTTGGATTTGGATGATAGAAGTTTTTTGCTTAAGCCGACCCCTGGAATGTCGGATATAAATAAGTATTCCTTTAAAGCGACCAAAAAAATATTTCCTTCGGCAGGAGAGTATAAAATCAGGTTTTCATTAAGGAACGCCGAAACGAAGAAGACTGTCGATGAAATAACCAGGAGATTTTGGATAGAAATGGATCCGAAGCTTTCTGGGCCTTTTGAAATTCGCGGTTTGCCTTTCAGTGAGCTTCAAAAACCAGAAATAGAAAAATCGGAATGGCAATTATATCCCGAAGGCGATAAAAAATATACGCTTTATTACAACATAGATCATCCGACCTATCATTATAACGACGAAAACGAATATCGGTTGACGAATTATCTTTCCGAAATTTTTTGCATGGGAGCGTTGCAGATGCTCGTCAAACAAGCGGAAGACGGTGAAATCGAAGACAAAGAGAAGATGAAAAATCTTCCCTTCGACGTAGACAGACTTTTGAGCGACGATCCGAAAATCATCTATGCCGAATTGACGAAAGCCATCGGCGTCATCCGGTTCGATATAAACAATTTAATTTAAAAAATGGTTGTAAGAATCAAGAAAAAAATCAATATTATGGGCGAGGATAGGGAAATAACGCATTATATACCAGAAGACGTGCCATTGACTCGTGAAAGGAGGGAAAAAGCAGATCGCCTTGACGAGGAACTGAAGAAAGCGGTCAAGGAAATCAATAAACGATACGACGACTTGACGTCCAGTGACAAAAATAACGAATTAAACAAATGGAAGTGGTTGGGAAACGAAATCGACGATCTTTTTAAAGAAACGAAGAATTTGGACCAAATTGATGTCGATAACAACACCATTTGGCCAGCACTGGGCCAATATCTTCGCAAGGAATTGAAACGCGGTTTTGATGCAAGACGTTCAGGAACCAAGAAAGATCATTATCGTAAATGTTGGCTTTTGGCGACGATACCCGATTTGGAATGGATCAACAGTTGGAGCGGATGGGACGCTTTCATAGACAGGGGAGAACAGTTGGTAATGAGTAAGAAAATAATGCCGATTTTAAAGGAAAGTTTTTCTGGTATCGTTTCAAAGCTGAAACCCAAAGATTATCAAAAAATCGCAAAAAAAATCACAGAGCTTATTCCCTCTGGGACTACCGAGCACGTTAATATAGATTTGATGGAGGAGCAAGAGATAAGAAAAATCGTAGATTCGGTGTATAAAGAATTTACGATAAATGTTTAATCAGGCTCTTGGCTATTTCTTTCACAACTGGAACGGTTACCGCGTTACCGAATTGTTTGTAAGCTTGAGTCGTCGAAACGGGGATTTCGAATGAATCGGGAAATCCTTGCAGGCGCGCGCATTCCCTTTCCGTAAGACGTCTTATTCCCCAACGATTTTTTTTACATGATTTATCTTTGACGAGATTTCTTTCTCTGCCCATGTTTCCGCAAACGATGGTGTTTGCGATTCCGTTCGCATCTAATACTTCGCAGCCGAATCCGCTTCCATTTTGTTGATGACGTTTTTTGTGCCTGAGGAGGCCCAGATAATATTTCTCGGATAAATAATATTTTTCAGGGACTTCTTTCTCCAGTATTCTCTTAAGATTGTTTTTCGCTCTTAGTTTTATCTTCTGAGGAAAATCGAATTTTCGCCCGATTGTTTTTTTGAAACCGATTATATAAATCCTTTCTCGATGTTGCGGAACCCCGAAATTTTTCGAGTCTAAAATTTGGGGGAAAACATCGTAGCCATCGCCCGCTTTTTTCAATTTGTTTTCGATAAATTCAAAAGTTTTTCCACCGTCGTGTTTTTGAAGATATTTCACGTTCTCCAACAAAAAAGCGGTTGGCTTCCTTTCATCCAAAATTCTCAGTATTTCAAAAAAGACTTTTCCGCGTTTGTCGTTAAGGCCGTCCCGTTTTCCTATCATGGAAAACGGTTGGCAGGGGAAGCCGGCCAAGAGAACGTCGAAATTGGGAATCTCTTCGGTGGACACCGTTCCCAAATCTCTGCCATCTATTTCTCCGAAATTGGCTTTGTAGGTCTTGCAAGCATATTTATCTATGTCGTTGGCATAAACCGTTCTAAGTCCTGTTTCCTCGAATCCCAGACGCATTCCGCCTATTCCCGCGAAGAGATCTATTGTTTTCAGGTTTTTTCCCTTCATATTATAATAATTATACATGAAAAATAAGACAATAAAAAGAGTTATAAAAAGACGTAAGAACCATGATATTTTCTCAAAAAAGAAAAGAAGCCAGATCATGGCTGCCGTGAAGGGGAAAAACACGCTTCTTGAAAAAAGAGTCTTTTCTTTCTTGAAAAGAAGGAGAATGAAGTTTAAAACGCATTATCTCGACGTAATCGGTAAGCCGGATATCGTCATTCCCGATAAGAAAAAAGCGATTTTCATAGATAGCGACTTTTGGCACGGGTGGCAATACCCGAAATGGAGACATAAGCTTACCAGTGATTTTTGGGTCGAAAAAATCGACGTTAATCGCAAGCGCGACATAAAAGTCAATCGTTCATTAAGAATGAAGGGTTGGAAAATTTTAAGGATTTGGGAGCACCAGATCGAAAAAGATTTTGACGGTTCAATGAAGAACATCATCAGATTTTTATTAAAGAGATAGAAAGTCCACAAAGGGATTTTTCCACAGGGTCATTGAGGAGGTCGACAATGACTAGAATTAATTAAATAACTAAAATTATGCCAAAATTTAGCAACGCAAAAAAATTTACCAATGCCAATATTAAGAAAGTTCCTGAGGATAAGGCTATTATATACAAATTTAAGAATACGGCTGGAAAGAATCTATATACTGGAATAGCTGGCAGAGGCCGTGGGCAGGATAGATTATTTGAACACAAAGAATTGAAAAAAGAGAAAATCCCTGGTGCCACCAAATTTCAATTTGCACAAATCAAAACTAAGGACCGAGCAGAGAAAATTGAAAAGCAGATAATAAAAAAAGAGAAGCCAAAGTTTAATGAGCAAAACAAATAAGTCGATCAAAACAAGCGGCAGGTTTTTGATTTAAACAAAAAAGAAGTGATAATTATGACAAAAAGACGGCAGAGATCCAAAATTCATCAATTAAAAAATAAACCTCCAGTTAGTAATAGAGGCTCTTTTTCATTAAAGGTTCAAAAGAGAATTTGGAATGAAGTAAGGTTAGCTGCTGGTCCGCGATATACAGCAGAAATCAATGTGGAATTACCAATCAAGGAACTATTCGAAGGCTTAGCAAAAACAGATAGGTTTTTTAGTGAAATTAAAGCCTTGCAAAAAGACTATACAGAGCGCTTCAGGTCCGTTAGTAGAAAAAATACCAGAAAATATAAAGATAAAAATATTAGAAAAAACCTGATTATCATCAAAACTTATGGCAAAAAATATGCTCGTATTGTGGATCGACTTGGGCAGAAGCTTGATAAGATTCTTAATTTGCGAGCTATTGAAATGGGAGCCAAGAAGATCCTGAAACATTTTTACCCCATTGATAAGGTAATTAGAGAAATTGAACAGGAGGAAGATGATGAACAGAGAAAGAAGGCTAAAGAAGAAGGACGAGAATATTTAGGTCATAGTCCGTCAGAAAAATTAAGGAATCTCAAAGACCTACAGTATGATCTAAACAAATTATATTCCGTGACAAGAGATATCGAGCATTTCTCACGGAGCTATAAAGCCAAACTCGCAAACGAACCCATCCTTTTAATCCTTGGCCAAGCTGGGATGGGAAAAACACATTTAGTTTGTGACGTAACGAAAGAACGAATCGAAAGGAAACTACCGCCCACAGTAATTGTTTTGGGAGAAAAGTTGCTGGAAATTCAAGATCCATTAGATGCTATTTTTAATGTCTGTTCTCTGGGGGGAAATAAAATAAAAATATTAAGGGAGCTCAATAAAATAGGTAAAGATAAGAAAACCAGAGCATTAATTATAGTCGATGCAATAAATGAAGCTGACCGTGAAGGATGGAGACGAAATGTAGGAAAGCTTATTAAAGAGATAAAACAATATCCCTGGGTTGGGCTCGTAATGACTTGTCGTATACCTTTTGAGCACCTATCTCTTCCTAAAAGATTAAAAATCATAACTGATTACCATAAGGGGTTTGAGGATAATGAACTTGAGGCTATGACGGCGTTCTTCAATTTTTACGGCATCCCTCTTCCAGAAGTTCCATTACTCGTTTCGGAATTTAGTAGTCCTCTTTTTTTGAGTTGCTTTTGCAAAACGGCGCAGAATATTAAAGGAGGAAAGGCTAAAGTTGCTAAAGACGTCAGAGATTTAGCGCTAGGACAAGTTGGAATGACAAAAATTTTAGAAGATTTTTATATCACTAAAGAAAGAGAAATTGTTAAAAAACATAACGCCGCATTTTCATCTCTAATAAAACAATCCTGGATTTGGAATAAGGGTAGTCATAATTGTCTTATAAAAATAATTGCCGAAAGGATGGCTAATAGCGGTAATCGTTATGTAAAAGAGGCTGATGTTATTAACTCGCTAAAACAACTATCCGATAACAAGTATTCAAATAAAAATTACTCCAAAATACTAAATATTTTAATAGAGGAAGGCGTTATTGTTAAAGACGCTGCATGGGACGATCAAAAGAAACAGTATTTCGATGTAATTAAATTTTCCTTCCATAAATTCAGCGATCATATCATTGCAAGATATTTATTAGATAATTTTTTTGATCGGAATAAAGTTAAGCAGAGTTTACAAAACCAAAACTCACTCGGCAATCTTTTTTATGATGAGCGGAGCGTTCTTTCAAATATAGATTTAATAGAGGCCCTAATGGTCGAATTCCCTGAAAGGATCAAGAAGAACAAAAAACTTCAGGAAAGAGACCTTGTAGACTTTCTACCCAAAAGCGTAAGAAAAACATATCAGGTGAGGTCTGCTTTTCTTGAAAGTTTATATTGGAGAAGGCCGGAAAACTTTTTAAATTCTCAGGGGCACATTAAAAAAACGATTATTAACTATATTAATAAGGTTTTATTACGGCATAGGGATTCCTCAAAAGAATTATTAGACCTATTTGTATCGACCGCGACGAAACCGTTCCACCCACTAAGTGCAAAGATGTTTAACAATTACCTTTTTGGTTTTTCAATATCATCAAGAGATTTGTTTTGGTCTGAATATTTGAGAAAGCAATACGGCTCAGGAAGTGTATATAAGCTTATTTCTTGGATTGAAAATCAAAATTTAACAAAAATTACTCCAGAACAAGCCTGGTGCGTTATTACAGTTCTCGGATGGACTTTAACTACAAATGTTCGGTTGCTCCGAAATAGAGCAACCAGGTGCATTTATTTGGTCGGGAAAGTAAGGCCGAATCCCTGTTTTAGAACAACTCTGGAAATGCTAAAGACAAATGATCCATACATAATTGAAAGGATGTTGGCGGCTAGTTATGGAATTTCAATGGCTTTAATTCACGATCGCAGCAATAAAGAGTTTCTGAAAGTTTTTTATTCTTTTACAAAGAAGATATATGCTGCTTTTTTCAAGAATGACGCTCCTTATGGCACAACAAATGTGTGTATTCGAGATTACGCCCGTGGGATACTTGAACTGGCTTTAGTTAAAAATAAGAGATTTTTGTCCGAAAAACAGATCAAACGGATAAGACCTTTGTATCATGATGGGGGTATAAGGCGCTGGGGGCGTAGTAAGGACCGAAATAAGGGTGAATATCGAGATGGTAATGCTCCATTTGGAATGGATTTTGAGAATTATACATTAGGACACCTGGTAACTGGTAGAGGTAATTATGATTTTAAGAACAAGGAGTTCATCAAGGTAAAAGAAAATGTGTTGTGGAGGATATATCAACTCGGGTATTCTTTGGATAAATTTGGCGGAATTGACAAAGAGATTGTTTCTAATACACGGTTGGATAGGCGACCTGATTATGCCGGAAAGGTTGATCGATATGGAAAGAAATATTGCTGGATTGCTTATTACGAATTGTTAGGTTTTAGAATGGATAAGCGGTTGATAGAGCGTTATTACTCGTCAGAGGATGGTAGAGACGGTGATTTTGATCTTGATCCAAGTTTTCCACAAATACCAGAAAGGAAACCTTTGATTGTTCAAAATTTAACAAAAGGACCTAAAGACATCAAAAAGTGGTTAGTTCAAAGTAATGCGCCGGATATTTCAAAATATCTTCAAATTAAAAAAATGGATGGCGTAAAAGGACCTTGGATTTTAGTGCATGGTATAATTGAGGAGGAAAATAAAAAGTTAAGTAGGAAAATTACAACATTTATCACGGGCATCCTGCTCAAAAAAGAGAATGAAGGAAGACTTAAGGAATTTCTTTTGAAAACGCCATTCCCTGGTAATGACAATATCCCTTCTTTGCGCGAAAGCCCGTATCTTTTTACTGGAGAATTAGGTTGGCGAGAGAGGATAAATTTAAAAAGAGATGACCATGGATATTTACGAATTTATCGAGGAGATAAAAAAGTAAAGTTGTCGAAAAGAGAAAAAAGATTTTATAACATTAGAATAATTTTAGATGGTTTAGATATCAAACAAAATACAGCAGAACCGCCGCAGTATAGAACTGAATCTATATATGAAAAAGTTCCAGTGCGATTATTGGCACGGTGGTTTTCATCTAAAGATTATTCGCGTCTCGGTAGAGATGATGATGGGGCGGGTATGTATGTTCCAAGTAAAGAGATTATGATTGGTTACAAGCTATATTACAAGCCTGCCTCGTTTATATTCTTAAATTCAGAGAGCCAACCCGTATCAATTTCTTTTGTTAGGGGTGATCAATACGGTACGCATGAGAATTTGTTGTATTTAAGAAAAGATTTAATTGATAAGATAGTCAAAAAAAGCGGTAAGAGATTTTATTTACTGACTTGGGGCGAAAGGCGATATTGGCCAGAAAATTTATCCGAAGTACATAGAGAAGATCTATCACCAATATATCAAGCCTATAATAATATATACAAAAAACTTTTTCCGTATTGACGATAAGGGATGAAATGGGATGATTACAACTAGAAGGCGTATTTTCTATAAATCTCTTTAATTAGTCTTATTTCCTATATTTTTTTCTTCTCGAATCCTTGCGTTTATCACTTTATTATAATTCCTGTCGTATGATTTTCTTGCAGGAGATTTCCTATCCGGATCTATAAGATTCGGATTTTCTTTTTTCAGAAAAACATATTCGTAGGGATCTCCGTTATCGTAGGGGACTATCCTTGCTTTAAGTTCTTCTAATCTTACCATTTTCTTTGCGGTCTGGTGCTTGATTCCGAATTTTCTTTCCAGTTCCCATACGGCATACCAGCTATCTCTGTGCTCGCAGACAAAATAAGGAACGAGACCTTCTTTTACCGCTTTCTGGCAGAGCAGGCATTTTATACCCCATTTATCGTACCAGGTTTCCTCTCCTTCGATTTGCTTGTGGCACTTGTGGCAGATGAAGCAGTTATATATTCCGTCTGTCAGATGGAATCCTTCGGGTTCTTTTTTGAGCTGCTGTTTCCTTTGATTTTCCTTTACAGCACATTTATATAGAATATCGAATAACCCGACCAGATTATTGGCCGCCTCGCTCGCTTCAGCATCACTTAGCTCTTTTTTATATTTGCTTTTGTAAATTACCTTGAACTCATCGATTGCTTTTTTGGGTAAACCCATAGTAGTTTAGATGTTAATAATTAGTAGGAATGAGACACTTCGACATACCCTAAATAGTGTCTCATTTGTCTCATTTTAGCTTAAAATAGCCCCGACCGAGAGGCATTATGAGACAGCTCCAAAAGCTCTCGAATTTGTTCCTGAAAGCCAGGTTCGAGACCGACTACGGGAGCCACGATTTTTCGCCCGAGATTTTCCTCGGGTTTTTATGTTAAAATAAGAGTAGAGATGAAAAGAAAAATTTTTATTATTTTAATAGTTTTGATTGTCCTGGGAGCAGGAGGGATTTTTCTCTATAAAAATACTAATAAATCTCTTATGAAGGACTGGCAGAATTGTATTTACTCTGATACTTATGACGTCAAACTCATTATGCCCACCGCTTTCGGCCTGCCCGCCCAGTTTGCCTTACTGCCCAATGGCGATATAGCAATTGGAGATTTTGTAAATAACCGCA
>Ga0315296_10000349_pt1 | contig 42852 bp, 38 predicted proteins | sample YL17G14_18_MG_FD_203921 | JGI IMG/M metagenome (GOLD analysis project Ga0315296, IMG submission 203921) | Sediment microbial communities from Yellowstone Lake, YNP, Wyoming, USA - YL17G14_18 | ecosystem: Environmental > Aquatic > Freshwater > Lake > Sediment | place: USA: Wyoming | collected... | reverse complement strand
GAATTGACCACAGTTATGGGGTGCTTCTGGCTCAGGGTGCGCACCAGGCTCAATGCCTGATCGAACGAGCCATCAATGGCGATAATCTTCGCCCCATAAACTAGAGTCTGGGCCAGCTTCCCCAGGGCAATCCCTGCCTTGGGAACGATGACGATGGTGCGAAGCCCAAATCTAGCCCCATAAGCAGCCGCCGAGGCGCTGGTATTGCCTGTGGAGGCGCACATGATGGCTTTGCTTTTCCCCTCCACCGCCTTGGCCACCGCCACCACCATCCCCCGATCCTTGAACGAGCCTGTAGGATTGCACCCTTCCAGTTTGAAGTAGAGCTCGCAGCCAAGCTCGGGCTCAAGTTTCCGCGACCGGACCAATGGCGTATCGCCCTCGCCTAAGGTGATCATCGGGGTTTTGGCGGTGACAGGGAGGAATTCACGGTATCTCAATAAAACGCCTTTTTCGCCCACTACTGGCTTCCTCACAGCAGCCTAGTCTTCGACCCTGACGAAGTTTGAGATCTCCTTTACCACCTCGAGCTTCTCAATCTGCTCAAGCGCCCTTTGCATCGCCCACTCTTGAGCCGGGTAGGTCATTAGCACAATCTGGGCGCTCTTGGTGGCAACATCGGTCTCCCTTTGAATCACAGAGGAGATGCTGATCTGGAGGTCGCCCAGAATCTTGGAGATCTGCGCCAGCACGCCGGGGCGGTCGACGGTGCTCAAGCGAAGATAATATCTGGTCTCGATTTCAGAGATGGGCTTTATCCTTTTTGTCGGGTCCAGCCTGAGGCTGGAGGTGATGCTCACCCCGAGGTTGATTCTTTGCCCCAAATTGATGACATCGGCGACTACTGCGCTTGAAGTAGGGGCGGCACCAGCCCCCTGACCATAAAAAATAACCCTGCCCACAAGGTCGCCTTCAACCTGAACCGCGTTATAGACGCCATCCACTTTGGCCAGCAGAAGGTCTTCAGGAATAAACACCGGGTGAACGCGAACCTCAACCGAGCCGTCCTTCTCCTTGGCGATGGCAAGAAGCTTTATGGCATAGCCCAGCTCCTTGGCATATCTGAAGTCACGGGACCCGAGGCGGGAGATGCCTTCGCAGTACACATCCTGAGGGCGAACCACAGTGTGAAAGGCTAGGGTGGCCAATATGGCAAGCTTATAGGCAGCATCAATGCCCTCGATGTCGTTTGCTGGGTCAGGTTCAGCGTAACCCAGCTTTTGCGCCTGCTTCAGCGCCGAGGAAAAGTCCAGCCCCTCGGATGCCATCCTGGTGAGGATGTAGTTGGTAGTGCCATTGATAATAGCATAGATGGCCGAGAGCTTGTTCGCTAAAAGGTCCTGCTTGAATGGGGCGATCAGCGGAATGCCTCCACCCACGCTGGCCTCGTAGAGGATGTCCACCCCCTTTTCCTGAGCCAAGGAGAGGAGCTCAGGGCCATGCTTGGCTATCACCTCCTTATTGGCAGTTACCACATGCTTTCCCCGGAGAATGGCCTCCTTTATGAATTCAAGTGCCGGGCTCTCGCCGCCGATAACCTCGATAACGATGTCTATTTCAGGGTCGTCGATGATCTGCCGCGGGTCGGTGGTAAGGAGGTAGGGCTCCACCTTCGCCGTGCGCTTCTTCGCCAGCTCACGCACCAGCACCTTCTTAAGCCGCAGCGGGCAGCCCACCTCGTTGGCGATAGCCTCCTCCCTCTCCTTCAATGCCCTAGCCACGCCACCGCCAACCACCCCCAACCCCATCAACCCAATCCCAATGCTTTCCCTTTTTCCCACGGATAGCCCTCCCTAATCAATCCGCGCCAAGGCCCAGTCATATACTTTGTCCAGATCGAGGTTGCTACTTCGCTCCACCTTCTGTTCACTCTCAGCTGCGAGCCAGTTGCCAAATGCATTGGCTTGAAGCTGCTCCCTGGTCGCCTCATCCAGCGCGCGGTTCTCCTCCCGCGCCAACGCCTTGATCACCCAGTAGCCCTGGGCAGTGGAGATGGGCTGGCTTGTAGCACCAAGCTCTAGGTTAAAGGCAACAGCTTCAAACGCCTCACCCCTAAGCCCCTCAGGGACCCAGCCCAGGTCGCCGCCGTTCTCCTTTGACCCTTGATCCAGGGAAACATCCTGAGCCACCGTGGCAAAATCTTCGCCAGCTTCTAACCTCTGGATCACGGTTTGCGCCTCCTCCTCGGTAGCCACCAGGATTCCCAGAGCATGAACCTGAAGGGCAGCCTCAGGCACCTGCTCCCGGAGATATTCATCCAGCCTTGTGCGCAAAAGATCATGCTCCACAAACCAGCGAAACCACTCCTCGGACAAACCCGAATTTGCCAGAGTCTCCTGGTAGCGCGCCTGAAACTCCTCCTCGCTTACCTCCTCATCCTCGGGGAAAAGCAGGCTTTTGATCTCCGCGGTGATATCATCTTCGGTGACACCAATTCCCAGCTCCTCAGCCCCCTGCCTCATCAGCTCATGTTGCTCCAATATCAGGAGCGGGGTTTCAGGAGCGCTCTGGGGAGAGGCTCGTAGAACATCAAGATAGTCAGCACGTGTGAATTTGACGGTGGCTATCGTACCGTGCACCGTTGACAGCACCTCCCGGGGCAGGGCAATCCAGTAGTGATAGGCTCCGTAGACTATGATTCCTATGACTACGGCAATGACCAGAGCGCCGAAGGCGACCAGGATGCGCCGCCGTCGCCTCTCCCGCTGCCATCGCGCCAGGCGACGCTTGCTAACTTCCCGTATCAGCGGTGCCTTTCGCTTTTTTACCATTTGTTCGCGCTAGGGCAGAAATGCAGTTGAGAGCTTTGGATGCTATCACAGGGGGCTTAAACTGGAGAGTTAGTCCCTTAACCCCACCCCTCCCATCTTGCGGATATGAGCTGGGGTAAAGGGCAACAAGGCAAGGTGCCGTGCCCTCTTCACCGCCACCGCCAAGGCCCGCTGGTGCTTAGCGCAGGTGCCCGTCCTGCGCCGAGGACTGATCTTCCCTCGATCTGAGATATAGCGACGGAACAACGCAGGATCCTTGTAATCGATAACCTCAACCTTAGCCACACAGAAGGCGCACACCTTGCGCTTAGGTATATATCTCCTGGCCCCGCTTTTAACCTTTCTTGGCTTTCCCCGCCTTACTGGCATTTTTGATGCTATCCACCTTGCTTCTAGATTTTGCCTCGCCCGCCACAGTGTCCAACCATTTTAGAATGGGAGCTCCTCGGGCTCAACCGCTTCTCCTACATCCTCTCCATGCTCTTCAGGGAGAGGGGCAACTCCAGGGCGATCGAGGAAAATTACGCGGTCAGCTATGATCTCATTACGAAACCGCCTTTGCCCGTCCTGCCCTTCCCAGGTATGGGTTCGCAGCCGGCCTTCAACATAGGCGCGCCGACCTTTAACTAGGAATTGATTGCAAGTCTCCGCCAGTTTCCTCCAAGTGACAACAGTGAACCATTCCGTTTCCTGCCTTCTTTCCCCCTCAGGGGTGGTGTAGGTCCGCGTTGTGGCGAGACGAAATGAGGCTACCGGATCTCCACTGGGAGTAAAACGCATCTCGGGATCGGTTCCAAGGTTGCCAATGACCATGAGTTTGTTCAAACTCGCCATGCCACCGCACTCCTTTCACAAATGCTTCAATTAGTCGCTCAACCTCACCAGCAAGTGGCGCAGTATCTCCTCTGAGATGCCCAAGCTCGCTTCAAGGTCAGCGGTCAACCTGGGTTCTATCTTGAAGTGAGTCAATACGTAGTTTCCCTCCATAAAATTCTTTATCGGGTAAGCAAGCTTCCTTCTACCCCATTGATTCACCTCAGTGATGGAACCACCTCTTTCCATGATAAATCGGCTTATCTTCTCTAAAGTGGCAGGGATTTGTTCTTCGGCGACCTCTGGGCTGATGATCACTACCAGCTCATAGTCGCGCACACCATGACCTCCTATATTCAACACTGACTCCATTTTGGGCTAATTATACACGAAAAAGGCAATAGCAACAACACTAAGGGCTGAGACCAGGCACCGGGAAACGGCTAGAGATGTCTTCCACCTCCTGGCGCACCTTCTGATATGTCTTCTCATCACCGATATTAGTCACAACCTTGATGATGAGCTGGGCAATGCGTTTTATTTCAGCCGGACCAAAGCCGCGAGTGGTCACTGCCGGGGTGCCCAACCTAATGCCACTGGCGAGCTGGGGAGGACGAGAGTCGAAGGGAATGGCATTACGGTTTGCGATGATCCCCACCCCCTCCAAAGCTTCCTCCGCTGCTCTGCCCGTTATCCCCAGATCGCGGAGATCGACGAGCATCAGGTGATTGTCCGTGCCCCCAGAAACAATACGAAGCCCCCCGCGCTGAAGGTCGCTGGCCAAGAGCCGGGCATTCGCGACCACGGCTCGCTGATAGCTCACAAACTCCGGCTTCATCGCCTCACCAAAGCAAACTGCCTTGGCGGCTATGATATGCATCAAGGGACCACCCTGGGCCTCGGGGAAGACGGCTTCATCCAGGCGGGATGCAAACTGCGCCTTGGATAGAAGGAAGCCGCCCCGTGGTCCGCGCAAGGTCTTATGAGTGGTGGCAGAGACTATGTCAGCATCGGGGATAGGGCTGGGATGCACCCCAGCGGCGACAAGCCCTGCGATGTGAGCCATATCCACCATGAGCCTAGCTCCAACAAGGTTAGCGATGTGACGGAACCTCTCAAAGTCGATGACCCGGGAATAGGCGCTAGCCCCAGCTAGGATGAGCTTGGGCCTGTGCTCCCGGGCTAGCCTTTCCACCTCATCGTAATCTATAAGCTCCGTTTCCCGGTTGACCCCGTATGGGATAAGGCGATAGAGCCTGCCGGAGAAGCTGACCGGGCTACCATGGGTGAGATGCCCGCCATGGTTCCGCTCCATTGCCATAAAGCTATCACCGGGCTGGAGCAGGGCGAAGTATGCCGCCATGTTCGCCTGGGCCCCGCTATGAGGCTGGACATTGGCATGCTCGGCGTGATAAAGCCTCTTTGCCCGCTCCTGGGCCAGCTCCTCCACCGAGTCAGCCTCCCAGCATCCCCCGTAATAGCGGTGCTTTGGGTAGCCCTCAGCATATTTATCAGTGAGCACCGAGGCCATCGCCTCCAGAACTGCCCTCGAGGCATGGTTTTCGGCAGCGATGAGCTCGATAGTCCCCCGCTGCCGTTTCTCCTCACGGCGAAGGGCCTGCCAAACCTCAGGATCACTTTTCTCTAAGGCACCCATTGCCATATCTCTTAATAAAGAAAGCCACGCTTTTTGGCGTGGCAGTTGAGTCCGTTAACTATTCCCGCTGCTCTTTCCGAAATAAGCTTTGCCACCCCGGTGCTCAATCCAACACTTCTTCCAGTTTCGATGGTAGTTTACCGCACCACCCTCTCCTTGTCAACAACCTGCCTTTTGCCCCGCAATCTCGATGAGGGCCAAGAGCCCACCAGAGACCAAGGAATGCCCGCCAAGGATAACCGGGATCGGAGCTGCCAAGGCTGCCTGGGTAAACTGGCGAACAAAGGGGTTATCTATCTTCTCCGGCTGCCCTAGGTCGGAATAGAAGCGATCGGAACGGGAGGGCTCAAGCCCGAAATGGGCAAAGATGACCCTGGAATCGATGAAGGCGGCATCGCCCAAGCGAGCCAAGGTCTCAAAGAAGCGATCAGGGGTTACGTGTTCCCAGTAGAAGCCGAGAATGGAACAAGCCTCACCCCGCTGCTGACGCTCATCGGCACGCAGGCTTCGCTCCTCAGCCAGCAGGCGCACCCGGCAAGCGGTCGCTGGCTCCAGTTGCGCCCAAACATGGCTTCCAACTCGCCCCGCCACTAAGATCTGGGCATTCTCATCGCTGAAGCAGCTTATCGCCCGCTCCAGGCAGGAGGTGTCGAGGTCAAAGCCCCGGAGATAGGCATGGGTATTATTACCGACACCGGGGTGCAGCTTGAGGATAAGGAGATCGGTGGGGGTATCAACGTCAAACTGATAAGCAGCAGTTCGAGGGAGGCAAACCCCTTTCAGCCCCGCCTGGCGGACCAGAAGTTGGGCCAGGGGATTGTCTATGGCCGGGAGAGCGATTTTATCTATCGCCTTCCCCGGGGTGAAGGCGATAAGGTCGGCAGAGAAGATATTGTTGGTGATTACCGTATCTGTTGCCGAGGATAGCTGCTGAGCGATGGCACGTAGGTCATGGGATGAGAGCAGAGGAACGCACCCCCGGCCAATATAAAGGGGCTGCTCAATCTTGTGCCTGTGGATAACCTGCTTCAGCCTTCGGCCAAAGTGGAAAGGGCCTGAGCTCTTTTCGACCAGCACAAAAGGAGCAAGCTCACCACCCAGCCCCTCCATATCGGTAACCAGGATCACCCTAGGGAAGGCACCACTCTGCTGCGCCCGCTCTATGGTGTCTTGCGCGATAGCTCGATGAGCGGCAGCAACCATGCCCTCCACAGGGTCGCTGCCAATGCCACCAAGGAAAAGGACGAGAGTGGATTCCGCTTTTATCCTGCTCACCTCAGCATAAAATTAATGCAACAGTAGCTTCTCACACCTCTCTTGCCACCGTCAATCCCCAGACCGAGGTCGCACCTGCCGCTTTAAGTGCTGAAGCACAGGCATCAAGAGTGACACCTGAGGTACATACATCATCGATGAGCAGTACCCGTTTGCCGGCTAACTTTTGACCGCGGCAGACAAAGGCCTGGGCCACATTGCTTTGGCGCTCCTCAGCACTTTTAGTTCTTGTTTGAGCCGGGGTGTCTCGGAGGCGGACTAGCGAGTCTTCAACCGAGGGCATTAAACTCAGCCGGCTTAGCTCCCTGACCAACAGCGAGGCCTGATTATAGCCACGCTGGCGCAGGCGGTGCCGGTGAAGGGGCACCGGAACCAACACTTCAGCAGGCAAGGGGTTTGTCACTAGATATTCTTTCATTAGCTGAGCCAGGGGAGCAGCGAGAGCTTTTACATTTCTGTATTTGAAGTGAATGATCGCTTGGCGCACCGCCCCATCAAGACCAAGTGAACACAACACACCACAAAATATATCACAAAATATCCCCTTCTGTCTGCCTGTTCGGGTAAAAGTCTAATTGAAAGGAGCTTAATATGCCAGGAGGATTAACTAGCTACGAGCGCGAGACCATCATCAACTTCAACGAGGCTGAGGATAAGGCGAGCATATTCACCTACAGCAAATCATGGCAGAAGCACCTGGAGCAAAGGCTGGGACTAAAGCCGATCATGGATAATGGTTCTGGGGGCAAGGAGTATGAGATAGACAAGAGAAGAATCAGACCACCGATGGCGCCGAGAAAACTATCGGCTGAGGCAAAAGCCAAAGCAACTGAGAGGTTGCGCCAGCATAGCCATTTTCGGTCTCAAACGCCCTATCCACAGGGGAAATCTAACAACAAAACTTCTGGCAAGAGCTTGGATGCAGCCAAGGATACATTTTCAAAGTCCTGAAGGCCAATGGGCTAAAGCTCAAGGATGTAGTTAGGGGGTAAGAACATGGTATCAGAGGAGCAGCGAACAGCGGAAAAGCAAAACGACCAGGAAGCAAAAGTGCCTAAAGACCTGGCAAAGAAGGAATACACTGCCGAGGAAAAGGCAAGGATTGCTAAATACTTCGAGCGGTTGAAGAGAGAGCCGATCAAGGTCAAGAATGATGAGGCAGGCCACCCACAACTGGTACATAAGACTACTGATAAGGCGCTAAGCGATGCCAAATTCATGGAGGCCCTGGGAACACCAGACAGCGGTTTGCAGGTTTTTCTTCTCGACCAAGTGATTCGAACCTTCAGGGGATGCGTCTCTTCCGATGGGATCAACAACGACAGTCTGGCCGAGTTTGTCAACAATGCACTGGCCCTACTGAACGGAATACAGCCACGGGATGAAATTGAAGGTATGCTGGTCGTTCAGATGATAGCTGTTCACAATCTGGCGATGGAGACAATGGGACGAGTCATGATTACTGACCAAACCTTTCAAGGAAGGGAAGCCAATGTGAATTATGCAACCAAGATGTTAAGAACGTTCACTGCACAGATGGAAGCGCTCAAGAGATACAGGACTGGGGGCCAGCAAAGGGTGATTGTTGAGCACGTCTACGTCACAGCCGGCGGGCAGGCTATTGTAGGGGTGGTCAACCGGGGGGGGGAGGGTAATAGTGACAAGCGTGGATGAAGCCCGTGCAATACGGCGTGGATGGTTGAAAAACAATAACCTGCCAGGAGACCCTAACAGTGCTCCAAGGTGCGGGGCGAAGACTAGGAAGGGAACACCTTGCAGAGGCCCGGCAATGGCAAACGGCAAGTGCAGGATGCACGGGGGAAAAAGTACAGGCCCCCGCACCCCTGAAGGTCTTGAACGGTCAAGGAAAGCTAACTGGAAACACGGTCATTACTCAGCCGAGTCAATAGCTCTGCGCCGATATATTACCTGGCTATTGCGTGAGAGCCGAGCCATGATAGAAAAGGTCTAACCCCCTGATACAGAGGCTCCAACGCATACCTCGGTATCCGAACTAAAACGTTCAAATATCATCGCTATTTTGACAAACATTGGGCGAAGTGCTACATTTGTGGCACTCAGGCAGATTTGGAGAGGGCTTACTTATAACTTCACCTTGACACGCAGCAAAGCTAGGTGTATGCTGCCCCAACATCAAATGAAAGCCAAGACCCTCATTGTATTCACGCTTTTAGCTATTGTGCTGTTATCGATGTTCGCCTGCGGCGGTGGAGACGAAACCAGGCCGACACCGATGCCTTCGCCATCGCTAGCAGTAGCCCCTAATACAATTGGGACCAGCACGGACGACTATGCAACACTTCGGCCAGCCCAACGCAAAACCTTCTACGCCAGTGGTAGATATTGGGTTTTCTACGCCGATGGCTCCAATATGGTTTATAGGACGAGCGAAAATGGTACCAGTTGGAGCAGTGCTACCACTGTCAGGCCATGTACATGGGGCCATCGCTTTGATACATGGTTTGATGGCACATACGTCCATTATGCTTACACCCCTGACAATCCCGGGGGGGCACTTGTTTATAGGCGGGGTACCCCAAATGGTGACGGCACTATAACATGGTCGGCGGTTGAGCAGACGATCTACCAGACTGATGCCCATACTATCTGTAACCCATCTGTTGTTGCCGATACTAACGGGAATCCCTGGGTAATGTTCTTGAGATACGATGGAACTAATCGACGCCCCTATGTCACTAAGTCCTCAGCTACAGACGGCACGTGGTTAGATGCCAAGGGGTTTCCATACGAACTTGATGCTACCATCTCTGGTTTTTACCATACAACCATAGTGCCATTGACAGGCAGCAAGGTCTACTGTGTATGGGCTGATGCCGATACTAAGTATTTTGGCAAGTTGTGGGATGGATCATGTTGGAGTAGCAGGGAAACAATTTCCTCAAGCGACAACTTCACCTGCTATAGGCGCTCTGTTGTCAATGACGGCGATGATGTACACCTGGCATTCCTTACCAAAACAGATTACGACATAGTGTATGTTAAGCGAACCTACGGTTCCGGTTGGAGTAGCGAAGTAGTGCTTGCTAGTAGCATTGGTGCTGGTAGTGCCCCCGTTTTAGCCATTACTAATTCGGGAACCCTATATTGTTTCTGGTGTGTGTCAAATCATATTCACTACAGAAAGTGTGTGGGTAGCACATGGGATGTTGGTGCAACCGACTGGATCACCGAAGCTGAAGGCTTTCCTGCTGGGGATACACTAACATGTTCCTATCGTGATAACAAAGATTCCGTCATCGGAGTCGCCTACATGTCTGGCTCTAGTAGCCCATACAATATCAAATTTGCTGGATTGGAAACTCAGTGAGGGGGGCTATGATCACGCACAGGCAAGCCAAGCAACTCATTGTTTTGGCGCTTGTGGCCATCCTCCTCCTGTCGACATTTGCCTGCGGTGGCAGAGAAGACGAAGGGGCACCCACACCCACACCCACACCCACGGCTACGGCTACGCCAACGCCGACACCCACGCTCACACCAACACCCACAGGAGAAGGCCCTTTGCCTCAACTCCAAGTTCACTTCATTGATGTCGGCCAAGGCGATGCCATTCTGCTTGACTTGGACGAGACCGAGGTGCTGATTGATGGCGGCGACAGGTCGCCCGGTGTAACAGCGTATCTTAACGATTACGTAAACGGTTCCCTTGAAGCTATGATAGCCACCCACCCTCATGCAGATCACATCGGTGGGCTTATCGCTGTTTTGGATGCGTTCGATGTTGAGGAAATCTGGCTCAATGGGGACACTTCCACATCCGAGACCTACAATGATTTCATGGACAGGGTCAATGCTGAAGGTGCGGAGGTGAAAGTGGCTAAGCGGGGAGACACTATCATTGTGGACGGCCTGACGTTTGATGTGCTCCATCCAGTTGAACCTTTATTTGACGATACCAATAACAACTCCATAGTGCTTATGCTGAGCTATGGAAACATAGACTTCCTGTTTAGCGGAGATGCCGAGCAAGAAGCCGAGGCCAGCATGATAGCAGCCGGTGTGCTTGCTGATATCGAAATACTCAAAGTAGGTCATCACGGTTCCCGAACTGCCTCCTCACAAGCCTTTCTCAACGTTATCCAGCCAGAAGTCGCTATCTATATGGCTGGCGTGGATAACCCATATGGGCACCCCCATGAGGAAACGTTGGCTGCTCTGAAGGAGATAGGAGCAGCAGTCTATGGGACGGACAGAAACGGGGATATCGTGGTCACAACTGATGGGGAAACTTACACGGTCGCTACAGCAAAGTGAGAACCTTCGACATTTTAGCATTGGCTTACCGTCCTTCTACTGATGATCCCACGAGCATCCGACGAATAGCCCGCCTTTTTTCCCCATTTTTTAGCTACACCCAAAATAGAAAAAAGGCGCAACTGGAGAGAGCACACTTACGTCTTCACCTTGACAAGCAGCAAGGCTTGGTATATGTTACTCGCACAGGGATTCAATATAACACTTGAGAGATAAGCCCAGCCCGGCGGATTTGGGGAGAGGCAGGATAGTTTGATGATCCAGCCTATCTGCAGGGTCGTCCCAAGTTCAAGACGCTTACACCCCTTGTGTTGCACGAAATGACGTTTCGTTTAATATTTTGCGTGTAAACATCCTTCTGGCCATTGACGTTTTATGCTATAATAGTCAGGAGTAACCTGACAATCATGGCAAAAAACATAAGAACTCTCGGTGATGCAGGGAGCACTCTTTTGACGGAATTAACCCGTCAGGGGAAGCGTCTTTTTACCTTCGATGATGCCTCTGGAATCTACGGCAATAGTAATAGCGGATTACGTGAACTGCTATCCACACTGGTCGAGCGACGATGGCTTCAGCGCATGGAGAAGGGGAAGTACCTCATATTACCCTTTGAAGCGGGACGGGAAGGCGAGTGGACTGAACACGAATTCATCATCGCCTCCTATCTTATCGACCCATACTACATTGGATTCCGTAGCGCACTGAACTACTATGGCTACACCGAACAGGTTAGTCGGACGGTTTTCATAGCCTCAACCCGTCGCAAGTCGAAGGCCGCCCTCGAAATCTCTGGAGTAAGCTACCGTTTTGTTTATATGTCCGACCGCAAGTTCTTTGGGACTACGGAAGTGACTCTGGACGGATACCGAGTGAATATCTCGGAGCGGGAGAAGACAATTGTGGACTGCCTTGACCGGCTTCGGTATTGTGGTGGCATAGTTGAAGTAGCCAAGGCCCTCTGGTATGGCCGTGACGAATTCGACTTTGTCAAAATGGCCGAGTACGCCCAGGAGAGTGGAAACCGGGCGGTAAGCCAACGCTTGGGTTATCTCCTGGAATCGCTCAGATCGGGAACAGGTGAGACGATTGCTCTTCTCCGTGAAAGCATCAGCAATAGCTATGCTCCCCTTGATACTCTGGCGACTCGCAAGGGACAGCATGTCGAACGGTGGAAAGTCCTGGTCAATGTTCCGGAGGATGAACTCCTGCAATGGAAGGAGCACTAATGCTATCCAAGGCAGAGTTACAGAGACTGGCTAATCGCCAGAAGGTAGCTTTAGGCATATTAGAAAAGGACTATGTGCTTACTGAGGTACTTAAAGCCCTGTCGCAAGTGCCGAGGCTAAATGATGTTTTCGTATTCAAAGGTGGCACCGCTCTACGTAAAGTCTACTTCCCACACTGGCGCTACTCGGAAGACCTAGACTTTACTGTGAAGCATGCCATGGCAAAAGAAGAGTTAAGGAACAATCTCGACACATGGTATCATCAGGTTGAAGATGAATCCCAGATACGGCTTACTACCAGACAGCTTTACAAGACAGACGGCTATGCTCGTATCCGAACTCAATTCTTGGGTCCCTTATCCTATCCAGGTATGATCTATATTGACTTGAGCTTTGACGAACCATTATGCCTTGAGCCTGAATATCGGAGAGTGTTAACTGATCCCTTTACCGATGAGCAACGAAAGGTGCTGGTCTATCCGCTGGAAGAATTACTTGCCGAGAAGATGCGAAGCTTACTTGAAAGGGGTAAATCCAGGGACTACTATGACGTGTGGAGACTCTTAAAGGAGCATACCTCTCAATTGAATTTTGAGCTTTTGGGTAAAGTGCTATCTGAGAAGTTGGTACATAAGGGTCTTTACTTGCATTCTATGAGCGACTTTCTTCCCAAGGAATCCAAGGGGTTAAAGAGATATTGGGAGAATGACTTGCAGCAGCAAGTTAACTCGTTGTCTCCTCTTGAGGAAGTACTGGGGGAACTGCAAGATATGTTTGATAAGCTTGTAGCTCCTCATATATCTCTGGCGTATGATGAGCCTTGATAGGCATTTTAGTTGGTAGTAGAATGCCAGAAAATGTGAATGAAAGAATCCAGTAGTGGGGGTGATTACTATGGCGAAGGGGAAGAAACCTATTGAGCAATATGACCACAAAGGAAAGAAGCGAGTGAATAATCCGCCTGTCGGCCTAGTTACCCCGGAAACTGACAGGGAGACCGGTAAAAAGGCCTATTCTTATGACCCTCACCTCGACCCCCAGTTGGTCTGGGCGGGCAAAGCAGAGCACACCTCCTTTGAAGTTCCGACCGTCTCCATCCACGTCCATGAGCGCATTGACCCACGCACCATCATCGAAGCCGTGCGCAAGCGCAATGGCACAAACTACGAACAAGCATCATTCTTCCGCCTTCTGGGGGAAAATCCACCATTGCGTGAAGCCATTGAGTTCTACAAGCACAAACACGGCTGGTCAAACCGCCTTATCGCCGGTGATAGCCTACTGGTGATGAACTCCCTGATTGAAAAAGAAGGACTGGCAGGAAAGGTGCAGATGATTTACATTGACCCGCCCTACGGCATCAAATACGGCTCTAACTTCCAGCCCTTTGTTAATAAGCGGGATGTAAAGGATGGCAAGGATGAGGACCTGACCCAAGAGCCGGAGATGATTAAAGCATTTCGGGATACCTGGGAGCTGGGAATACATTCCTACCTAACCTATCTGCGTGACAGGCTGTTATTAGCCAAGGAATTGCTATCTGAAAGTGGAAGCGTGTTTGTGCAAATTGGCGATGCAAATCTGCACCTTGTGCGCTGCCTAATGGATGGGGTGTTTGGGGCAGAGAATTTCATACGCTTCGTGGCTTTCAAGAAAAAGAAGATGCCGCTTGGTGAGACCTTTTTGACGACCGTTTCAGACTACTTGCTTTGGTATGGAAAGGAAAAGGCAAAAACAAAATTCAACCGCCTATTCGTAGCCAAAGAATATGGAGAAGGCACAGATTTCAGTTGTGTGGAGCTTCCGAGTGGGGAAAGAAAGACACTTACTGAATATAAAAGGCGTACCAACGAGCCACTTCCCAAAGGCTCAAGATATTTTGAATCTATGGACTTGAGGTCTTCAGGCAGAACTGAGAGCTGTGTTTTTCCATCTGAGTACAATGGTCGAGTCTTCAACCCAGGTGGGGGCAGAAGTTGGAAAACCAACAAAGAGGGGATGGATAGGCTGAAGGAAAGGAATCGTCTTTTTGCGACCCAGGATGCACTAAGATATGTCTTGTACCTAGAAGATTATCCAGTTTCTGAACTAACACACATGTGGATGGACACACAGGGTGCGACTGATAAAGTTTTCGTTGTTCAAACGGCAACGTCGGTTTTGGAGCGCTGCATCCTGATGACCACTGACCCCGGTGACCTTGTCTTTGACCCTACCTGTGGCTCTGGCACAACTGCCGATGTTGCCGAACAGTGGGGGCGGCGCTGGATTACCTGTGATACATCAAGGGTAGCCATCACCCTGGCCAAACAACGGCTGATGACTGCCCTATACGACTACTATGAGCTCGCTCACCCAGAAGAAGGGGTCGACAGTGGCTTTAGGTACAAGACTGTTCCGCATATAACGCTTGGTTCCATTGCCCATAATGAGCCACCGGCTCAGGAGACACTCTATGACCAGCCTTTCATAGACAACTCCAAAGCCAGAGTGAGTGGGCCGTTCACTGTTGAAGCTGTGCCAGCGCCAGTAGTCAAGCCTCTGGCTGAGATAGAGGAGGAACAACTCCCGGCTGATGAATCCATTAGCCGTTTCGGGGAGACATTACGCCAGGCGGAGTGGCGGGATGAGCTGCTCAAGACAGGAATCAGGGGTAAGAGAGGACAATATATCATGTTCTCACGGGTGGAACCACTCCCTGGCACTCGCTGGCTCCACGCCGAAGCGGAGACCAAACCCAATGATAAAGGTGCTGATTCGGTAAAGGAAGACCGGGCAACTTACGGAGAGCCGCAGCGGGTGGTCATTTCGTTCGGCCCGGAATATGCCCCATTAGAACAACGACAGGTGGCATTGGCTATCGAGGAGGCACAAACGCTGGTTCCAAAGCCCAAGATTATCGTCTTTGCCTCCTTCCAGTTCGACCCTGAGGCAGCCAAGGATATTGACGAGACAGATTGGCCTGGCGTTACTTTACTCAAGGCACAGATGAACGCTGACCTGCTCACCGAAGACCTAAAGAAGAAGCGAGCCAGCAGTGAGAGCTTCTGGCTTATCGGACAGCCTGATGTGAGGCTGGCAAAGATTACAGAAGGTAATGACAAAGGTAAGTATCAGGTAGAAGTCCTTGGCTTTGATTATTACAACACCAAGTCTGGCTCTATTGAGTCTGGTGGCACCGCCAACATCGCCATGTGGCTGCTGGACACTGACTATGACGGCAGGAGTTTGTTCCCCAGGCAGGTTTTCTTTCCTATGGCCGGTGAGAAGGAAGGCTGGTCGCGGCTGGCGAGAAACCTCAAGGCGGAGATTGATGAAGACCTCATTGAGGCTTACCGCGGGACGGTGTCTCTACCCTTTGAACCGGGAAAGAACCGCCGTGTTGCTGTAAAAATAGTGGATGACCGTGGTATTGAGAGCCTCAAGATTATCGAGGTGGAATGATGGGAGAAACAACAATAGGTAAGCTCATCATAAATCCCCCCTATGAAGAGCCGCAACATTACTGGAAGTATGAGCGTGAGACCCGCTCTTTCACTCTGGAAACTGGCCGTCGCCCTGCCGGATATGTAATCGCCTCCGAAGGTTCAAAGGCATTTGATGACCCGGGTAGATTCATTGAGATACCTCTGGTCAACCAGATTCGGCCTCGTGTTAAAGCTTGGTGCGAACACCCTACCCATCCCTATGCTGGCGTTACTGGTATTACCAAGAGGCTGCTAGAGCACTGGTACAACCTGGAGGAACGGCAAGAACGTCGCTTCTTTTTCTGCCAGCTTGAAGCGATAGAAACACTTATCTGGCTAACTGAAGCGCCACAGGCAGAAAAGGTTGGTATTGATATCCCGTCGGATGGCGGCTCATTCCAGCGCCTATGCTCCAAGATGGCGACCGGCTCTGGCAAGACCATTGTCATGGCGATGCTCATTGCCTGGCAGGTATTGAACAAGGTTACTTATCCACAGGATACCCGCTTCTCTAAACATATCTTGGTTGTAGCGCCGGGATTAACAGTAAAAAGCCGCCTTCAGGTGCTGATTCCGTCCAGTATCGGGAATTACTATGACGAATTTAATATCATTCCTCTTGGACTTTTCGAAAAGTTGCGCCAGGGCAAAGTGCTGATTCGTAACTGGCATGCCTTGCAATGGGAGACTGAGGAGCAGCTTAGCAAGAGGAGAACCGTAGACAAGCGCGGGGTCAAGAGCAATGAGGCCTATGTCCGTGAGGTGTTGGGAGACATAGCCAATGCTAGCAATATAATGGTAATCAATGATGAAGCACATCATGCCTGGCGCATACCGGCAGAATCAAAGGTTAAAGGTTTGAAAAAAGAAGATATAGAGGAAGCCACCAAGTGGATAGGTGGTCTAGATAGAATTCATCAATCCCGTGGTATCCTTAGCTGTTATGATTTCTCAGCTACGCCGTTTGCTCCATCAGGCAAGCAAGTCTATGAAGAAGCTCTGTTCCCCTGGATAGTTAGCGATTTCGGCCTGAACGATGCCATAGAGTCTGGGTTGGTTAAGACACCCCGTGTAGTGATACGAGACGACGGCAGACTGAGCAAAGATTACAAATCCCGATTTTACCATATTTATAATGACCCTGAGGTCAAGGACGACATCACTAGGAAAGCTGAAGCGCATGAACCACTGCCTGATTTGGTGACTAACGGCTATTATCTCCTAGGAAAGGACTGGCTAGAGTGGGTCAATAAATGGAAGGAGTCTAGTCACGAAACTCCTCCAGTGATGATTACCGTTGCTAACCGAGTTGAAACTGCGGCACGGATTGAATATGCCTTTAAGCATAAGAAAATTCGTATCGATGAACTATGTGTCCCGGAGCGGATACTTCATATTGATTCTAAAGTTCTGGAAATGGCGGAGTCGCAAGAGGAGGAAACCCCGGTTGAGAATCTTTCTGAGGAAGCTGAGGAGAATAACGAACCGGTCCGCAGACTCTCCACGAAAGAATTTGCCGAACAACTTCGGAAGAAGGTTGATACAATTGGAAAGGTTGGGAAACCTGGCGCACAGATTCAAAAGGTTATCTCCGTAGGTATGCTCTCCGAAGGGTGGGATGCTAAGACTGTCACTCACATCATGGGACTTCGCGCCTTCTCCAGCCAATTGTTATGCGAGCAGGTTGTTGGCAGAGGCCTGCGCAGGACATCTTATGAAGTGAATAATAAGACAGGCTTATTCGATGCTGAATATGTAAACATCTTTGGCGTTCCTTTTACTTTCCTGCCACACGAATCGCACGATGGCCCGCCACCGCCACCAACATCTCCCAAAACACGGATAGAACCTGTCAAAGAAAACCAACAATATGAAATACGCTGGCCCAACGTTGTTCGCATCGAGCACACTTACCGCCCAGAGTTGAAGCTTGATATGGTGCAGGTGAAGCCGCTGATACTGGATGCCTATGATACAGCAACATTGGCAGAAATGGCGCCGATTGTCGATGGTAAACCGGACATTACCAAGATCACCCAGATCGATCTGGAGAATCTGGGGAAGAAGTACCGCTTACAGAGAATCGTCTTCGAAGCAGCCAGAGATGTCTTTGACCAAATGAAACCGACCTGGACCGGCAACAAGGAGGTCTTGCTGGCCCAGTTGATTCGACTGGTAGAGGCATTCCTTTCTTTAGACAAAATCCGTATCATTCCGCCGCTGTTCTATCAGGACGACTTGAAGCGGCGTTTGCTGCTTACCCTGAACATGAACAAGGTGGTGCAGCATATCTGGGAGGTCATCCGCTTCGAGAATACCGAGTCGATTACACCTGTCTTTGATCGGGATAATCCCATTCGTTCCACTGGCAATATGAAAACCTGGTGGACAGGCAGGCCTTGTGAACGTACCAAGAAGTCTCACATCAACTGCTGCGTCTTCGACAGCACCTGGGAAGCCAGCGAAGCCTTTGAACTTGATCGGAATCCCACTGTTGAGGCCTGGGTCAAGAACGAGCACCTCGGCTTTGAAATCCTCTATACGTTCAAAGGCGTGGTTCTGAAATACCGCCCCGATTTCATCATCCGCCTGAAGAATGGCACCCACCTCGTTCTGGAAACCAAAGGGCAGGACACGCAGCAAGACAAAACGAAGCGAGAGTTCTTGGATGAGTGGGTAAGAGCAGTAAATCAACACCGTGGTTTCGGCAACTGGCAATGGGCGGTATCAATTCACCCCTCTGATGTTCCGACTATCTTACAAGAAGCAGTGACGAAATCATCTGCACTTTAGGCCGCTCTTTTAGTACGCTGCACTTTTTAGCGGAATGTGACACTCCCCCAAGAGCCAAATCCCTTCTCAAAAGTTCGCCAGCCTGCCACTATTGTGTATCAGCGTAACAAAGTGACTAGTATGCTTGTTGTGGTTAGCAGCAAGCTGCCCACCCTGAGTAAGGCAAGCTGTAGCCGATACGATTCAAGCACAAAAGAGAAAGGCTTCGTATAGCTGGAACCATCGAGGCAATAAGAGGCAAAAGAAAATGAAATATCGCTGCCCTTTGGTTTGTGGCAAGAAAGGGCACGTTTGGATTCCCACTCTTCTCGTTGATCTGAGAAGATAGGATTTCATTGCAGATTAGCGTTTTTATCCCTGCTGGCAGGAGCACTAGCAAGGGCGCAATCACGACCGATTGCCGAAGTCCGGGGCTGCGTACAAAAGACACCATGAGTCGTGATAGGGTGAAAAGAAAGACTAAGTGCTTTGCCTCAACGCCGTTTGAGCCCGCTTCGTCCGCCAAGTAGCTCTTCAATGAACTGTGTGAGTTCTCGCCGTTCTCCCTCCTCAAGGCCCTTCTCAAGCGCCTCAATGATGTCCCTTGATAACTGATCCGTGTTTACTATGGCTATGAGGGGCAAAAGAATGAGCTGGGGCCAATATTTCATTCTCACGAGATCCTCTAACTGAACGCCATATTCATGAGCAAGCGGTTCCAACCACTCATCAGGCATTGGCCTATCACCCTTTTCTACCATAGCCAAGCGTCCGGAACTCGTCTCGAGGACACCTGCTACCTTCCCAAGCGTTAGACTTCTGTTCTTCCGCATGTCCCTGAGACGGCTTCCGAAGTCAACACGGTGCTTCTTTTCAAAATCGGTGAGAAATTGCCCCATGACATTCAGCCTGTTTCTTAAAGCAACAAACGCTGAACAACAAGGAAGCATATTTTAACATATTGTTAATAAACAGTCAAGTTCCGCGTTCGATTAGAAGCCGTATATTGACTTTCTATTCACAATGTGTTAACATATCAAAGAGAACCACAGCTTAGTGTTGACCGGTCTACAACACATCGTTAATATAGAAGCCCGCCACCTCGGTATACTCCTGTTAGGAGGGGCTAATGCCTAACGGTTATCGCCTCCGGGAATTCAAAATCGAGGTCACTAGGGAGTGTCCTCTCCGATGCCTGCACTGTTCCTCAAATGGCGCACCTAACGCTCCCGAGAAAATGAACCCACTCAAGGTGGCTGAGGTAATACGGGACTTTGCCGATTTGGGTGGCGAGTCCCTGGCGATCTCCGGCGGTGAACCCCTTGTTTACAAGGACCTCCCGCTGATACTGGAGGTCTGTCGCACTGTTGGCATCCAACCTGATTTCTACACTACAGGCATCTGCTCGGATAACGGCGTGCTTAGCCCGATCTCAGAAGACGCGCTAGACCTGCTCAGTCAAAGCCGCGCCAAAGTCATATTCAGTCTGCACGGGGCATGTCCTAACACTCACGATGGCTTGACTCAGGTAGTCGGCAGCTTCGATAATACGATAGAAGCAATGAAACGAACGCTTGCTGCCGGTATACAAACTCAAGTACATGTCGTACCCACTGCAATCAACTTCAGAGAAATTGCCGACATAGTGAGGCTGCTCGCTGCCATGCAAATTGAGAAAGTTAGCTGGCTTCGGTTCGTACCTCAGGGGAGAGGCGAGGTCAATCGTGATCTCTTGCAATTAACCAAGGAGCAACTCAGGCAACTCGCGCATGCAAGGATTGAGTTGCAACAGATGTACCCCGAAGTGCAAATCCGGACCGGGTCACCGTTCAATATTCTGTGTCCGCAATCTCCAACACCATGTGTTGCAGGCCTTAGTGTACTAGCTATCCGCCCAGACGGGCGTGCTGTCCCGTGTGACGCCTTCAAGCAATTCAGAGTACCCGACAGATTTGGCAATATCCTTGATCATTCTCTCGTAGAGGTGTGGGAGAAATCAGAGTTGTTGAACGAGGTTCGACGGATGCAGGAGTCTAGGTCTCGTTCCGCATGTGGCTCATGCCCCTTACGGTCACGTTGTAACTCAGGCTGTCTTGCCCAAAAGGCTATTGCTGCGGCGAGACTGACAAACGGCAAGGATCCCGACTGCTTGCTTGAGGTGGGGAGTGGAGAAGTCGAAGCAATCCCTGTTTGCTGACCTTGTGGCCCGAGCGCAGCATTGCAACCTTTGTCCGCGAATGCAAGGCCGTAAGAAGGTCTTAGGTCCCTCAAATGGCAACCTTAATTCGCCAATAGTGTTTATTGCCGAAGCTCCCGGGAGACTTGGTGCAGACAAATTCGGCGTACCTCTGTATGGCGATCAAACTGGGCGCAATTTCGAGTCGCTGATTGCGAGCGCTGGCTTAGACAGAGAGTCACTTTTCATCACGAATGCTGTCCTGTGTAATCCCAGGACACCGCTCGGCAACAATGATACGCCGATGCTGTCTGAAATTTGCAACTGCTCAGGCTACCTTAGACAAATACTGGAAATAGTGAGGCCAAAGTACGTTGTACCGCTGGGAGCAGCAGCGCTGGCGTCTCTCAATGCAATCAAGCCCCATGGGATCAGACTATCGGCGGGCGTGGGAAAGGTATTTCCATGGCGCGGGTATTTGGTGTATCCGCTGTTCCATCCGGGCCCGAGGGCTTTTGTTCGGCGGACAAAGGCTCAACAAATGGAAGACTATCGAGTTCTCGCACAGCTGCTGTGTGAGCTATAGTTCACCGCATGCTTGTTGCTGCGCTTGCTGCACAAGGAGGTGAGGTAACTTGCGTCTGTCTAAGAGCCCTTCTACCGAACAATCGAGCCAACTGCAAATAAACGATCGCATTCTCATAGAGTGGTTCCAGAAAAATCACAAACAGATTCCGTTTGCCCAAATGCGAAAGTTTGATAGCTATGGACGGACTGAAAAATTGTCAGAAGCTATCAGAAACCTAGATCCCGGGACAGATTTGTATTTGCAAGGAGATGAAGTTGCAGAAATCTGGAGAAATTTGGTTGGGAAAGCGATAGTCTACCTGAAGTCGAAGGATGGGCGGGAGAAGTACCATGATGGCGAGGATTACGGAGTTGAGAGACTGCATGAATTTTTTAAGACGTTTCGCGAGTTTGAGACACTCTTATACGGAGCTGAAGAGGAACGCTATCGCGACCATATGGCACATATGCTTAGCGTGTTCCTTTTAGGCGAGTACTTGATCAGGAACAGGATCGGATTCGAGAATATAAATGTTAATGATGAAGAATTCCCCCAAAAAGGGCAAGTGTCCGCAGGCGAAAAAGAGGCGATGTGGTGTATCATGTCGCTTACTCACGACCTTGGTATCGCATTAGAGAAGATTCCTGCTATTACCCCAAAAGCCAAAGACATGCTGGAGCAATTCGGAATAATCGATGTACAGGCATTGTCATACCCATTCCCTCGCCAACTTCTTCATGACTTTATGATCAAATTCATCAGCTCAGATTTACAACCAATTGCCAGTGGTGCTAGAAAAGGTTTCATCACGCATATTCAGCCAAAGTATCTTCTCAAATTCTCGGAGGCGTTGGAAAGACGTGACCATGGCATAGTAAGTTGTCTAGTTTTGATGAAAAACTTGGTATATTTCCTCGAAACGGATTTCTTGCTGGACACGCATAAACCATTCGACTTAGAGGATGCTAAGCAATTCCTGATAAGACGTAATATCTTAAGATCCATAGCAGCCCATAGTTGTAGGAATATCTACCACCTTACAGTCCCTCAATTTCCATTCTTGTTGACAATTTTTGATGAGATGCACGAGTGGGGCAGGCCAAGGTTTGTTGAAATGTTCGAGAAAATAAGGCCGGATACCGTGGTAACTGTGGAAGATTTGAGTACGACTGCTGTACACTACAAAGTTACATTGAGCTGTGAGGGAACACTTACGGTCGAAGAAAGGGAACAGTTGGCGAAACAGACTGTCAAATACTTTCTGAGCAAGTGTGAAAAAATTAGAATGATCTTGAGGAGTGCTGTTGGTGGCAAGGACAGGAACCTCGAGCTAACCTTTGAGGTGGTTGATAAAGTACAACCGACGATCAGATACTACAAGATCATTCATGAGACGCCAGAAAACATTGAAATATTGGAAGATGGCACACAAATTACTTGGCTGCAACTTTTGGAAAAAGCGGAACGATAGAAGACAGTGGACATGTGCTGTTACTTCCTCCACCCTTGCTAGGTACATTGAGCATTTCGCTTGGCATGTCGCTCTGAACACGTAAGACCTCTCCTTCAGACTTACCCCCTCGCAATTCTCTCTAGTCTAGGATGAACACGCGATTCTTGAGGTATGTCCTTGAAGCTGGTATATTTGTGATAGGCAAAAAGACTAGCGCAGGGATGAGGAGGTTTATCAATGGGCTATATGGAGCTGTTTAAGAAGTATAAGGCGGACCTTGACCTTCCGCCTGAAACACTTTTGGAACACCAAGCGGAGCTCGACCGTCAGCTTGGCAGTTTAGCTACGTGCATCCTCAGATCGCATTGGAACCCTACGAATAAGGGCTATAAGAGCGAGGCTTTTCTGGCAATAGCAGATGCAACCTGTCAGTTAGCTATTATCTGCGAACTCTTTGGTTTGGACTTTGAGGATGCTATAAAGCTAGGCAGAGAACACCTTGAGGAAAAGTTAAGAGAGTCTCGCAAGGTCTATGAGGAAACGGGGGAGTGGTACTAGACGGATTATTCTCATAGGAATATCATCAGGTTGATAGCAGGAGAAAGTTATAGGGTAACATGGCCCAAGCGCAGTTCACACCTGCCAAGGCAGTGGCACCAGGTGGCGTAGACACCGGGGCAAGAAGACCTTAGCACATGAAGCCCATCCAAGTCAACCTGGGCGGGTTCTTTTCTTATGGTATCCAATTTGTATACTTTCACTGAAAGAGATGGAAAAACGAAAACTCAAAGCAACCCGTGAACTTCAGCGCATTGCTGCACTACCGTATAACCCGTATTTTGAAGAAGATGTCAAGAGGATTCGGCGGAAACACGCAATCCCTCCAGATCGCAAAGGGGCTATGGAATGGTTTTACACTGACTACTCGCTGAAACATGGCAAGATGGCATATCCACTATTTCTCCCAAAGGGCGAGTATCCCTTCTTTGAAACAGGCGAAAGCATAGCTGATACCGAAGTTCCTCTTGAGAGAGATGTCGTGGCCCTTCTCTGGCGCTTCCGACTTCCAGAAATGGTGTTTGAAAGTGTCCTGCAGTATGTCCTTACGGGCGATGAGATATTCCTTGACCCCCTTGTGTTTGAACCAAACGTGGAGTGTGACTTCGATACCAGAAAGGGACTGCCTGAATTGACGGTTACCATCACTGGCCTCGACCCCTGGGCTACCAAGAAACAATGGGAGGAGATATGGGATTGTAAAATACGGCCGATACTGGAAAGGGCAAAAGATATTTGTGAGGATGTGTTGAATCTAACAGAGCCCGCCAAGAAGCGCCCCACCTTAGGGTCTTATAGGAAGCAAATGCAGGTATATTCCGAATGGTATCAACTCTCCGAGATTCAGGGGTTCGGGCCAACAAAAGCCTTAGAGAAATGGGAAAAAGACCATCCAGACCAATGTGGCCACTATGATCCAAGCACAATAACCCATGCAATAAAAGAGTTTCGGAGAATCATTACGCCGATCGGTGCTACTACGTCGATTTCTGTTGCTGATCTCCATCGAGTTTTGAACATTCCAATTGGCGAGGAGATCCCTACTGCTCCTTTGAAAGAGCTAGCGGCTAGCCTGTTGGAGAAGGCGAAGCGTGAAAAGAAACTTCCCAGAAGACAGCTACAACTTCTCAGGGCGGCAAATATGGTTCTCGCCGGTCGTGGTGAAGAGACCGAAGCCGTGTTCACTAAGGATGAAGTGAAGGAGCTCTTCCCCGAGATAGATTGAATTTCTAGGTCTCTGTAAATTCCGTGACAACATAAACGCTCTGACGCCATACTAGAACTAGGCTAACAAGAGCCTAGTTTCTCTTTTTGAGAGATGAAGTATGGCGATGAAAGCAGAGACCTATGAGACCTCCGATATAGCCCTTGCAAGTTACCTCTATTGCTCCGGTGTTCAGCTTGTGAGAATAGATCGCCAAAACCCTCATCGTTGTCTCTTTATCTTTAATTCTCCCAAACCCGATTTGATCTCCAAATGGCAAGAGGGGAAAGCTGTGGTCAATGCTTTGGCTTTTCATAACGCATACCAAGAGTTAAAGGCAAGATTGTTTCGGGGCGAAACATGACAGGTCAACGTGTCGAGAAGAGAAAGAGGCAAACAGATAGTTGCACCGTAAGCGTCAACTGGCAGCATACTCAAGAAGTGCCCCCGACGTTTAAGCAGTTGATGATGCTTTTGCTTAAGCCACGGAACAATCAGCCAATAAAGATGGGGGAGGGCAAGCATGAGCCGTAAAATCCGTAGCTTTGATGATTTTCTCGCCTTATTCCCAAAGTGTCCCCGCAAAAAGATACCAAACGGCTGGAACGTTATCTGCCCTGCTCACTCAGATAGAAAACCAAGCCTATCTGTAACGCTGAAGGAAAGCACGATATTAGTTAAATGCCGAGCTGGATGCAAAACAGAGGATGTGGTTAAGTTAAAGGGGCTAACTTTGGCCGACCTCTTTTTGAATAGCTACAAGCCAAAGCCCGACAAAAGGACACCCAAAAAATTGGTGGAGACATTTCCTTATCAAGATGCCACAGGCGTAGAGCGATACCAAATACGCCGTTTCGAGCCAAAAGACTTTCAGGTCTGGCATAAAAATAAGAGTGGCGAATATGTTCCTGGACTCGGTGAGACAAAACCTATCCCTTACCGGCTACCAGAGCTTCTACAAGCTATCAAGTATGGGAAGACGGTTTATTTACCAGAAGGTGAAGGAAAAGTGAATAGGCTGGAAGAGATCGGACTAACGGCTACAACTTCACCATTAGGTGCAGGCCCGGGGAAGTGGTTGCCTGAATATAATCCTTTCTTCACGGGCGGGGATCTTGTTATTCTGGCCGATAACGATGATGTGGGTCAAGCCTTTGCCCAAGAAAAGGCGCAGAATTTGATTACAGTAGCTAAGAGAGTCAAGGTGCTGTTACTGCCTAACCTACCGCCCAAGGGCGATGTAATAGACTGGCTGGACAAGGGCCACACTGTTGACGAGCTAAGGCAGTTAGTGGACGCCTGCCCAGATTACGAACCGACACCTGACGGAAGGTGTGTAAGGCAAGACTGTCAAAACCAGCAAGAGACACAGGATAAACCGCAAGAGGAGATTCAACCATATAACCGTGAGCAGTACCTAAAAGTTCTATCTCAATGGCTATATCTGGAAGACCAGCAAGACATAGATATCATCATGGCTACAGCCATTAGCATATGCCTGCCAGGAGACCCGATATGGATGTTTATCATTACAGCGGCTGGTGGAAGTAAAACGGAGATACTGCGCACCTTTTCGAATAACCGAACCTTCTCAACAAGCACGTTGACCCCCCAGACATTGATAAGCGGACTGAAGGGGGGAAAAGATATTGACTTGATGCCCAAACTTGACGGGAAGCTATTGATAATCAAGGACTTCACCTCGATACTATCAAAGAAAGCAGAAGACCAGGCTGGCATTTTTGCTGACCTACGGGAAGCATACGATGGTTATCTGGAAAAAAGTTTTGGCAGCGGTGTTGGAACGAAGAGATATAAAAGCTCTTTCGGTGTGCTGGCAGGGGTGACAGATGCTATTGATATGTATCGGGTAGTACATGCACTCTTGGGCGAGCGGTTTCTGAAATGCAGACTACACACTAATCCAAAAGAGGCAATAGAAAGAGCGAGTAACCTTGCCGGTAAAGAAGTGGAAATGAGGGCAGCATTAACAGAGGCCACCAATAGCTGCATGGCATATTATGCAGAGAAGGCTTCACAATATGAGGCCGTTATCGTTGAAAAACAAACCCACCACAAAATCACAGCATTGGCTGATTTAACCGCCAAGTTACGGTCTGAGGTAGCCAGAGACCGCTTCCATAAGGTGTTATACCAACCACAACCAGAGATAGGAACTAGACTCGCCAAGCAGTTACGCAAACTGGCACAAGCGCTCTCCGTGTTCTACGAACACGATTGTATAGGCGACGCAGAATACAATGTATTATTGCGTATTGCCCAGGATACAGTACCTAAACAGCGCATGAAACTGGTATTAGGTATGATGGATGCAGAACCTTTAACCACCAAGGTAGCAGGAGATAGAGCAGAAATACCCACTGAGACTGCTAAAGAAATTCTGGAAGACCTCTGGATGCTCAAACTCATAGCCCGCACTGGAGACAGTACCTTCTATTGGCAGCTAACTGATAGCATGAATTACCTACTACTGGACTCAGGGCTAGGTACGCAAAACACCCTGAGAACACACAAGAGCAATAATAATAGCTTTGGTTAGCTTATTAGCGTTTACAGGGGGTAGATTGCGTACCTCAAGAACAAAAAGTTTAGCAAGGGCTTGACAAACTATACTATTAGGTATATACTTTAAGGACAATGGATAATAGAGAGTATGAACTACCAACACTTAAATGTCTACGTTGCGGGCACACCTGGATACCGAGGACACCCAGAAAGCCCAAAGTATGTCCTAATCTCAAGTGTAAATCGCCCTATTGGGATAGACCACGAAAGCAGAAGGGAGGGCAATGATGAGAGCAATTTGTTATCAGCGTGTCTCCACAGAAGATCAGGAACGCGAGGGAACTAGCCTCGAAAGCCAAAAAGAAGCCTGTTTAAAGAAGGCTCAGCAGCTTGGCTACGAAGTGCCCGAAGAGTTTATTATTATGGAGACTTATTCGGGGTTGTCTCTTGACCGTCCTAAGTTAAATGAGGTGAGGCAGTGGGTGAGAGATAAAGAGGTGGATGCGGTTGTTGCCTATACATTAGATCGTCTATCAAGAGACCCGGTGCATTTTATTATATTGCAGGAAGAACTAGAGCGAGCCAGCGTTGCGTTAATTATGGTCACTGAGGATGTAGACAGTTCAGACTTGGGTAGGCTAATAACATACATTAAGGGCTTTGCTGCTAAGTTAGAGGCTGAGAAGATAAAAGAAAGGACTTCAAGGGGGCGAAAAGCACGAATAGCCTCAGGCAAGCTGGCTAACGGCAGAGCCAGCAATCTCTATGGTTATGATTATATTCCCGGGCGTGGCGATGGCAAAGGTGTGAGACGTGTAAATCTTGAACAGACAAAGGTAGTCAAGGATATATTCAATTGGTTTACCTCGGAACAACTTGCATTGGACGGGATAGTTTACCGGCTGAGGGATTTGGGTATAGCATCACCGACAGGCAATCCTATGTGGGCCAGGGCGAGCGTCTATAAGCTGCTCACCAATTCTGCTTATTATGGGCTAATGGGTGAAGCAACACCAGCGATTATTGACCAAGAAACCTTTATCAAAGCTCAAGCAAGGTTGAAACGGAATAGGGAATTAGCATCTAGGAATGTTAAGCGAAGCTACCTCTTACGTGGCTATGTCTATTGTCAGCATTGTGGCAGGCGTTACCAGGGGGCACTCAAGAGCTATCAGACAAAAGAGGGAATCAAGGAATACCTATATTACCGTTGCAGTAGTAGCTTCAAGATAAACGCCAATCGTTGTCCTGGTCATAGCTGGAAAGCAAAAGACCTTGAGCATGTAGTCTGGCAGGAAGTAGAGTCTGGGCTTTCTAACCCTAACGTGATTTTGGCAGGGCTTGAGGCACTAAAGGCAGAGGCAACTAAAGCCGATTCCTATTTAGCAGAATTGGAGATGATAGAAAACAGGCTGGCTGACGCAGACAAAGAGCAGGAGCAATTGCTACAATGGGCGCTAAAGGGATTCCCTGAGTCTACCATAATGCAAGAGAACGAGAAAATAAACCGTGACCGTGAGCGACTAAAACAGCGCAAGATAGAGATAGAAGCGAAAATAGAATCAGCCAGACAAGCTCAGGTAGACGCAGACAGTGTTAGGCAAGCTGTCGAGATATTAAGCGCTAATCTTAATAATCTATCCTTTGAGTCAAAGCGCATGACCTTAGAGGCGCTACATATTCGGGTTATGTTAGGTAAGGAAAGCATAGCGATAGAAGGGACTTTACCGGTGAGCTATGGTGCTATTATGTCTACTCCATCAAAGCGGAAAGGAGAGCGAATACCATCTATTGCCATCGACCGCCTCTCACAGCTCGGGCACAGGGTTCCTGAAGCTAGCGACCGACCACACTTAGCACATAGCGGAGGGAGGAGGTGAGGAAGCGACGATTGGCAGGAAGAGCAAAGGAAAATTCCTCTCACCCCACAACCAACACACCACGAAGGAAAGAGGAGATCAAGAACTATTGCTTTAAGCTGGTTTAGCTGGGCGAATAAGTTCACAGAAAAAGGGAACCTGCTTCCCCCGATTCAAGCAAAAGCTTTTTAGCTACGCGACCTGGGGACGTGTGATACCCCACTGATAATGGGCTCATTAACATAAAGATCGCCATTTCTGATCTTCATGTTGAAGCCACAATCGGGATTGGTGCAAACCCACGCCTTATAATGGATTGCCGCCCCTTGGCTGCCAAAATCGGACAAGGGGACTAGGTCACCCATCTTGCACTTCTGGCATTTGGGAAAGCTGAAGTTCTCCAAGAGCCACCTCTCGACCAAAAATCAACGCTTCGAAGTATATACTAAAAATTGGTTGTTGGCAAGCCACTTTCCAGCGAGATCGAGAAAATGCGATTATAAATTGCCCCTTTGGGGGTGAGGGTGCTCCTCATCAGGCTGATCTCCGCTACCTGAAAGGGAAAAACCTCCTCCACTTTGGCCGCCAGAAGCGCTTCCGCCATCCTTCGTCGCTCCTCAGTAGAAGCCATCTCCCTCAGCCGTCCCAGGGTCAGATGCGCGGTGAAGGGACGGGATTCCTTAGGGAAGCCAAGGGCAGCCAGAGAATGGTCAATTGCCCGTTGCAAAGAGGCAAGCCTTTCCACCTCGCCCCCTAGCCCCACCCAGACAACCTGAGGTCGCCTCAGGTTGGGGAAGGCACCTAGCCCACCGATCTCCAATCGAAAAGGGGATATGCCTTGAGCTGCCTCGGACATCGCCTTAGTTATTGGCGATACCTTCTCCTGATCGATATTTCCCAGAAATTTCAGGGTGAGATGAATTGCCACAGGGTCAACCCACTTTACATAGGGATGCTGCTCTGGCCTCAGTCTACTTTGCACCAAAGAAAGCCAAGCCTTGACCTCCTCGGCTAACTCTATTGCGATAAAGGCGCGAATCTTCTCCATGATCCTCCTCTAGAGACCAAGAAGTCTCTCTGCATTCCCTCCTAGGATCAGACCCTCCACCTCCACCCCCAGGCCGACTGAACGAAGCTGCGATATGATCCTAGAGGGGGAAAGCAGGGGGTAATCGCTGCCGAAAAGGATTTTGTCAAACCCCACAATCTGCCCAACGTGACTGAAGATCTGTGGCTGGTAGAGAAAGGGGGTGGCAGCGGTATCAAAGAAAACATTTGCTAACGCCTGGCTCACCTCGGGCATCAGGGCATAAAGGGGCAGGCCACCACCCCAGTGAGCCAAGACGATGGAGATTTGGGGGAATTGGCAGATGAATCGATAAAGGATATCGGGAGTGATATTCCCTTTCCCCGAATATAGGTGCCCAACTGGCTCAGAGGAGTGGATGAGAAGGATGAAGTGGTGATTTGCCGCCGCCTCAACCACGGGCCTCATCGCCGTCTCGTCCCCGAGGTCAAACCCCTGGATATCGGGCCTCATCTCGCCGATACCTCTTATCCCTCCCCGGGCGCAGCGCTCGAGTTCAGCGATGGCCGCCTCCCCTGCTTTTGGCTGGAGGGAGCAAAAGCCCACCAGGCACCTGGGGTAGCGCGATACCGCTTCCATAATATAATCATTGGTCTCCACACACATCTGGTGACTAGCCCAGCCAATGTTGAGCACGATGGAAAGGTCGATGCCCTCCCGATCCATGCTGGCGATGAGGTCCTCAGCAGTGGCGAGCTTGGCTTTGGGATCGGAATAGAGATGGGCAAAACAGGGGTCACGCTCCAAGTACTGCTCCCGCTTCCCCTTCAGCTGCGGTGAAAAAATATGGGTGTGGAAGTCGATAATCACTGTTCAGATTTTAAGGAATCTTTGCCCCCTGGTCAATATGCCCATCAAGACCAGCCAAATGGAACCTCTCTGGTCAACAAATCTATAGACAACAGGAAATAGTTAAGATATAATAGCTTCACGAGGCATGGAGGTATAGATTGCCTTCAAAGAAGCGAGAAACCAACAGAGCAAATCCTTTAGCCTCGGCATCAAAAGTTAGCGCCGAGGCTACTTCTTCAAAACAGGCGGCGATAACCAAGCGTCTCTCTGTGGAGGAGATGAAGCAGATAGCGAAAAAGTTGCGCCGCCACATCATCACCATGACGGCAAAGGCAGGCAGCGGGCATCCCGGGGGCTCCCTTTCCTCGGTGGAGATTGTCACCGCCCTGTTCTTCAATTTCCTGCGCCATGACCCCAAAGACCCTCGCTGGCCTGACCGTGACCGATTCGTGCTGAGCAAGGGTCATGCAGCGCCCCTTCTCTATGCAGCGCTGGCGGAAACAGGCTATTTCCCGGTGGCGGAGCTGTTGACCCTGAGGGAGCTAGGCAGCCGGATGCAGGGGCACACCGATATGACCACGACCCCCGGGGTGGAGATGTCTGCCGGGGCTTTGGGGCAGGGGCTTTCCTTTGGTATTGGCATCGCCCTCGCCGCTCGCCTCGACAGGCGCGATTATCGGGTCTATGTTCTCCTGGGCGATGGGGAGTGCGATGAGGGGCAGGTTTGGGAAGCAGCGATGGCCGGCGCCCACTATAAGGTGGATAACCTAGTCGCTATCGTCGATCGCAACCGCCAGCAGCTCGATGGCTGGACTTATGAGGTGATGGATACTGAGCCCATGGCTGAGAAGTGGCGCTCCTTCGGCTGGCATGTTATCGAGGTCGATGGGCACGACCTGGCGCAAATCCTGACCGCCTTCAATGAGGCAAAGAAGATAACGGGAAAGCCCACAGCAATCATCGCCCACACCACCAAAGGCAAAGGGGTTAGCTTCATGGAGAATAACCCCGATTTCCATGGCAAGGCTCCTACCCCGGAAGAGGCGGAGAGAGCACTTAAGGAGCTGGAGTGATGGCACTGGAGATGTCCACCAGAGAAGCCTACGGAAACGCTCTGCTGGAGCTGGGCAAAGAGAACGAGAATATCGTGGTCCTTGACGCCGACATTTCCCGCTCCACGATGACCCGCCTCTTTGCTATGAAATTTCCACGGCGATTCTTCGATTGCGGTATCGCCGAGCAGAACATGATGGGCATTGCCGCCGGCCTTGCCGCCTCAGGCAAGACCGTCTTCGCCAGTACCTTTGCCGTTTTCGCCTCCGCCCGCTGCTACGACCAGGTTCGCATGTCCATCGCTCAGCCCCGTCAGAATGTCAAGATCGTGGCCAGCCATAGCGGCATTACCGTGGGCGAGGACGGCTTCTCCCACCACTCTATCGAAGACCTGGCGCTCTTCTGCTCCTTCCCCAATGTCACCGTGATCGTCCCCGCCGATGCCATAGAAACTACTCAGGCGGTGAGGGCGGCAGCAAATACCCGCGGCCCCTTCTATATTAGACTCTCACGCCCCAAAACGCCCGTCATTTACCCCGAAAACTATCGCTTCGTCCTGGGCAAGGCGGTAACTATGAGAGGGGGCAAAGATGCCACCGTCATCGCCTGTGGGCTGATGGTGGCCAAGGCGCTCCAGGCTGCTGATAATCTGGCATCGCAGGGAATCGAGTGCCGCATGATAAATATGCCCACCCTCAAGCCTCTGGATGAGGAAGCAATAGTCGGGGCAGCTGAGGAGACGGGCGCCATTTTAACCGTGGAGGAACACCTTCAGCATGGGGGTTTGGGCAGCAGGGTGGCGCAGGTGGTCGCCCGACGCCGTCCCGTGCCCATGTCCTTCCTCACAATAAAGGACTTCTACTCTTCATCAGGGAAGCCAGAGCAGCTCCTTGAGGTGCACGGGCTAACCGTAAACGGGATCGAGAAAGAGGTGCGCGCGCTCATTCTCAGGAAGCATCAGGGGCGAACCTGACCGCTGCCCATGATGACCCATTTGTAGGTGGTGAGCTCCTTTAGCCCCATTGGACCCCGGGCATGAAACTTCTGGGTGCTGATTCCGACCTCAGCCCCTAAACCAAACTGACCGCCATCGGTGAAGCGGGTGCTGGCATTGACATAGACGCAGGCGGCATCAACCTCATCAAGGAAACGCATGGCGGCAGAATAGTCCTCGGTGACTATGGCCTCGGAATGCCCCGAGCCATAGCGGGCGATGTGCTCCAGCGCCTCTTCCAGCGAGTCCACCACCTTTATCGCAGCAATCAAAGCCAAGAATTCTTTGCCCCAGTCCTCTTTCGCGGCGGGGGCCAGTTTGAGACCAGAAATGGGTTTGAGTATCTTCAGCGCCCGCTCATCGCAGTGCATCTCCACCCCAGCCTTGGCCCACCCCCTGGCGACCATGGGCAGAAAGCGCTCGGCAATATCGCGATGAACCAGAAGGCAGTCCAGGGCATTGCACACTGTGGGACGCTGCACCTTGGCGTTATAGGCAATGGCAACTGCCTTATCCAGATCGGCGCTCGGATCGACATAGGTATGGCAGATGCCAGCCCCGCTGGCAAGCACGGGCATGCGGGCGTTCTCGGTGACCATTGCCACCAGCCCCTCGCCACCACGGGGGATGATGAGGTCGATGGTGTCCTTCATCTTGAGCATCTCGTTAACCAGCTCCCTAGCGGTGGACTCGATGAACTGCACCGCATCCTCAGGGACCCCCGCCTCTCTGATAGCGTCCTTTATCACCCTGACCAGCGCGGCGTTGGAGCGAAGCGCCTCCTTTCCCCCACGAAGGATGACCGCATTCCCCGACTTGAGACAAAGGGTGGAGATGTCCACAGTAACATTGGGGCGGCTCTCATAGATGATTCCAATAACCCCTAGAGGAACCCTCCTCCTCTCGATATGCAGCCCATTGGGAAGCACCCTGGCATCGAAGGTCTCCCCCACCGGGTCGGGGAGGGAGGCGACGGTGCGCACATCCTGGGCCATGGCCTGAAGCCGGGAAGAGGTGAGGAGCAGCCTATCGAGCATAGCTTCGCCCATCCCCGAAGCCTTGGCCTCATCGCAGTCGAGCTTGTTGGCTGCAAGTATCTCCTTCTCCCTTGAGCTGAGGCTTTGAGCGATATTGATAAGAGCCTTGTTCTTCACCTCAGTAGGCAGGCGAGCCAGCGTTCTGGAGGCTGCTTTTGCCGCTTTCGCCTTTTCTTCGAGTTCCTCGATGGCTTTCTGCATTTGACCTCACCCCCTTTCCCCCTCTCCTTCCAGGATAGGGGGAAACGAAATAAATCTAGGGGACACCCCTAGTACCCTGCCAGAGGGGAAGCCCCTCTGGACTCCCCCTTGTTATAACACCACCAGGTTATTGCGGTGCACCACCTCGTCCCCGTAGCCATAGCCGAGGAGGCTTACGATTTTATCAGAGCGAGCGCCCTTGATGATGGCGATCTCCTTTGAGCTATAGTTGGATATGCCGCAGGCAATCCTTTCGCCCGCAGCATCGACGATGTTCACTGCGTCGCCGCGCTCAAAATCGCTCTCCACCTCCTTGATGCCTGCGGGAAGGAGGCTGCGGTTCTGCTCCCTGAGCGCCACCACCGCCCCATCATCCACCACCAGCCTCCCCCTGGCGCCAAGCCCGGCGAGCATCCACCGCTTTCGGCTCTCCATCTTGCTCGTTGTCGCCGGGAAGAGGGTGCCGATGGCTTCGCCCGCCATCAGCCGCAGGATGACGTCCTGCTCCCTGCCATCGGCGATGATGACGGTAGCACCGGAGGCGGTGGCTAGCCTCGCTGCCTGAATCTTGGTCACCATGCCACCGTGTCCCCTGTCTCCAGGGCCGCCAGCGAGGCGCTCAATCCTGGCGTCGATCTTCTCCACCCGTGGGATAAGCTTGGCGCTCTTGTCCTTGGCTGGGTCTGCGGTATAAAGGCCGGCGACATCGCTGAGGAGCACCAGCAGGTCAGCATCCACCAGATTGGTTACCATGGCAGAGAGGTTGTCGTTGTCGCCGAAGGCTGCCCCCTCGAGCTCATCCACAGCCACCACATCGTTCTCATTGACAATGGGCACCACCTTAAGCTCCAAAAGCGCGAGAAGGGTGTTTCTGGCGTTGAGATAACGCAAGCGGTCAGAGAGATCTGACTTGGTGAGCAGGGTCTGGGCTATGGTAATGCCATGCCAGCCGAAGAGCTGCTCATAGGAGTGCATCAGGGCATTCTGCCCCACCGCCGCCATCACCTGCTTGGAGGGGATGTCCTTGTGCTCCTTAGCCAGCCCCAGCTTCTGCCTGCCGGCGGCGATTGCCCCCGATGAGACGATGATCACCTCATAGCCTTGCTGATGAAGCCTCGCCACCTGACCCACCAGCCTCGCCATCACCTCCAGGTCGAGGCGATCAGTGCCTGCGGTGAGCAGATTGGTGCCCAGCTTGACCACAAGGCGTTGATAGGATGTCGCCAGCTCACTCATCCCCACCCTCCTTCGCTTCCTTATGGGTCAAGATCGCCGTCATCCCTTTCTCTATCCTTTGCTTTGCCTCATCCAGCAATGCGACGCCGAAGCTATAGCTGTTTGTTATCAGATCCGTATTCTCAGCAACCAAAGTGTAATCAAGGGTGCAGGGCTTACTGTTATCCAGGAGCCTGAGCCTAAGGTCAGCGATGAGAGTTCTTTGCCCCGTGGGATGCAACACCCGATCGGAGTAGTCCCACTGGATGGAGGGCATGCCGCGGATGTCATCGCTCCTGAGGACATTCCCCTTATCGATGCTCTCGATCTCAGCGTTGGCGAAGGATGCGATAAACTGGGCATATCGTGCAGTCGCCCCACCGTCATTGGCTACGGAGAGCCTCAAGCTAAAGCGATACGTGGAATCTTCCACCTTGACATCGGTGACCTCTGAAGTCAGAGCCAGCGAAGGCTTCTTTCCCCTGCCCAGAAGGCCCATAATCTCGTAGTGACCCATGGCATACTTGTTGTTGCCAATCCGGCGATAGTATTTGCCATCGGCTGCCTGATAAGGTGGGTCATCGCCCTGAGGAATCTCCACCAGATAAATAGCCCGTTTCACGCTCCTGGGGTGGTGGACGGAGTATACTTTGACCGGAGGTTTTGAGCTAAAACCGATATTGGCCAAGATCAATCCTTCAACTTTTTCCGTGGTGTATCCTTTGGGGGCAAAGGCGATTCTAGTTGGACGTATCTTCTGGTGAAGGCTTTCCTTCTTTTTCGGATTGTCCTCACACAGCCCAATGATGATCAAGCCCCCCTCAGCATTGAGAAAGGCTGACACCCACTGAGAGAGCTGCTCTGGATCGCGCAGAATGGCCGGGCTCTTATACTCGAGCAAGCGGTCTTCCTCTCTTCGCATGGAGATTAGCTGCCGCACATCGCGCAGGGTAACCTCATGCGCTTCCTTGCCAAATATGTCCTTTACCAAGCCCACCGGAGCCTCCTATTGACAACAAGGCCTTTCAAAAATCGCTGCAATTATAAAACAAATAGGTGATGGCGACAAGCGAGGCTCACCTTGAGCTTGCCCCCTGGGGGAGGCTGTGCTAGAATTTCGACAGGGCTAGTCAGAAGCGGCTAGCCCTTTAGGTGTTTTCATGAATCTAACTTGCTTACTACCGCTGATCAATGAAATAGCAGGCTATCCTCAGCTCCTGGCGGCGCTGCGAAAGGGCAGGGTGCAGAGGCTGGTGGTGCTGGATGCGGCTAAGCCGTACCTTCTCGCATCCCTGTACCAGGAGCTGGGTTTGCCGCTGCTGGTCATGGTGACACAACCAGAGGCGGCAAAGCAGCTCCAGGACCAGCTCACCGCCTGGCTAGGCGATACCCCGACCCAACTATTCCCCGAAGCCGATGCCCTGCCTTATGAGCGCCTTGCCTCCGACCCCACCACAGTTCAGCAGCGAATCAAGACCCTTTCTATATTAAAAGGGGTGGATAGCCAGGATAAGCCTCCGCTGGTTATCGCCTCAGCCCCTGCCGTGGCTCAGAAGACCCTCTCCCCCTCCGATTTCCCCTGCCATATCATCAGCCAGGGGATGAGGGTCGATCGGGATCAGCTGCTGGCACAATGGAGGGATATGGGCTATGAATGGGAGAACATGGTGGAGGTGCCGGGAAGCTTCAGCCGCCGCGGTGGCATCCTAGATATTTATCCCCCTAGTAGCGAGCTGCCAGCCAGGATCGAGCTCTGGGGCAATGAGGTGGAGAGCATCCGCCTCTTCGACCCGACAACGCAGCGCTCCCTGAGGCTGGTGGACTCTATAGCGATCGTCCCCGCCAAGGAAGTCTTTTCGAGCAAGGGGCTTGATCCCAAAGAGACCTTAAACCAGCTTGATCTATCCAACTGCCACATGGAAGCTCAAAAGAAATTTGAAGAGGAGGTGGAAAAACTTCTCAGCAGGGAGCAGGTTGATGGAGCTGAGTTCTACATCCCTCTCTTTAGCAGCGGCAACCTCATTGACTACCTGCCCGAGGAAGCCATCCTCATCCTCGACCAGCCGCTCCAGATCGAGGAGGCGGTCAAGCAATTGGATGCTGAGGCCAGGGAACTGAAAGTGGAGCAGATGGCGCGGGGCGAATTGCCGCGAAATTTTCCCCTGCCCTATCTCACCTGGGAGGAGCTCTTGACCAGGATGAAGGGGATAGAGAGGCAGCTAGACCTTTGGTCCTGGCAAGGGGATTGGGATGAAGCCCAGCCTGCCATCGCCTTTTCCTCCGCCCCCAGTTACGGAGGAAAGCTTACAGCATTCCTCAAGGATGCCCACGAGATGGTCGAAAATAAGCGCCGCATTATCGTCGTTTCCCATCAGGCGAGGAGGCTCTCCGAGCTCCTTGAGGAAGCAGACATCATTGCTCCCCCGCTTTCGGGCATCAAAAACCTGCCGCCCCCGGGCTCCATCGCCTTAGTCCAGGGCTCGCTGGCTCAAGGGTGGGTGATGGACTCGCTCACCCTTCTCACTGACGCCGAGCTTTTCGGCTTCACTAAAAAGCGGCGCCGGGTGCGGAGGCGACCAATTCGCCAGGCAGGATTCCTCTCCGAGCTAATGGTGGGGGACTATGTGGTGCACATCGAGCATGGCATCGCCCGCTTTGGCGGAACCACGACGATGAGCCTGGAGGGTGTGGAGCGGGAGTACCTGGTTCTGGAATATGCCGCCGGCGATAAGCTCTATGTGCCCGCAGATCAGGTGGACAGGGTTGGTCGCTATATCGGTCCCAGCGGGGAGCCGCCAGCGCTGAGCCGATTAGGCACCCAGGAGTGGGCGCGAGCCAAGCAAAGGGTGAGGCAGGCAGCGGGAGAGCTGGCCAAGGAGCTCCTTGACCTCTATGCGGCAAGGGAGATCATCCCCGGATTCGCCTTCTCCCCCGACACCACCTGGCAGGATGACCTGGAGGCCTCGTTCCCCTATTTGGAGACACCAGACCAGATTCAGGCGGTTATGGAGGTCAAGGAGGACATGGAGCGGGCAAAGCCCATGGACCGGCTGGTGTGCGGCGATGTCGGTTATGGCAAGACGGAGGTCGCCCTGAGAGCAGCCTTTAAGGCGGTGACGGATGGGGCTCAGGTGGCAGTCCTAGTGCCGACAACAGTGCTCGCCCAGCAGCACTTTGCCACCTTCAAAGAGCGCCTGAGCGCCTTTCCCGTAAATGTGGATGTCTTGAGCCGATTTCGCTCGGAAAAGGAGCAGCAGGAGATCATCGACGGGTTGAAGAAGGGCACCATCGACATCTGCATTGGCACTCACCGCGTGCTGCAAAAGGATGTGGCGTTTAAGAATCTCGGGCTGGTGATTATCGACGAGGAGCAACGCTTCGGCGTGGCGCATAAGGAGCACCTGAAGCAAATGCGAAAGGAGGTCGATGTATTGACCCTCACCGCCACCCCCATCCCCCGCACCCTGCACATGTCGCTTTCAGGGGTGCGCGATATGAGCACCATGGAAACTCCGCCCGAGGAGCGCCTGCCGATAAAGACCTATGTCGCCGAATACGATGAGGGGCTGACCCGAAAGGCGGTGCTGAGGGAACTCGACCGCAACGGGCAGGTCTTCTTTGTTCATAATCGGGTACAGAGCATCTATCGGATCGCCTCGCGGCTAGCAGAGCTTGTCCCCGAGGCCGAGATCGCCGTCGCCCACGGTCAGATGCCCGAGGAGAAACTTGAATCCATCATGCTCGATTTCTCCCAGGGAAAGATCGATGTCCTGGTCTGCACCACCATCATTGAGTCGGGGCTGGATATCCCCAATGTGAACACCATCATCATCAACGATGCCGACAGGCTGGGGCTAGCTCAGCTCTATCAATTGAGAGGCAGGGTAGGACGGGGCACCAACCGCGCCTATGCCTACTTCCTCTATGCCAGGGGCAAGGACCTCACCCCCCAAGCCCAGAGGCGGCTCAAGACCATCTTCCAAGCAACAGAGCTTGGCGCTGGCTTCAGAATTGCGATGCGGGACCTGGAGATTCGAGGCGCAGGCAACATTCTGGGGGCAGCGCAGAGCGGGCAAATTGGCGCCGTGGGCTTCGACCTTTATTGTCGCCTGCTGGCGGAGGCGGTGGAGGAACTGAGAGCGGGGCGCATAGCCGGAGTAAGGGCTGCGCCGCCCCAGCCGCCGACCATAGACCTGCCCCTTTCCGCTCGCATACCCGAGGACTACGTATCCGACCTCGACACCAGGCTCATCCTCTATCAGCAGCTGGCAAAGCTCGGCTCCATCAGGCAGGTGGATGAGATGGCTGAGGAGCTGGAGGATAGGTTCGGGCCGATACCGCCGCAGGTGAAAAACCTCCTTTATGCGGTCAAGGTCAAAATCCTTGCCCTCGACGCTGGGGTGTGCTCTATTGCCGTAGATGATGGACAGATTGTAGTCAAGATGGCCGAGAGCAAAAGGGTGGAAAAGGCTCCGGAGAGCGCCCTGGGCGATGGGGTGAAGGCGGGGACAAACCAGGTGCGGCTCAATATCAAGCGCCTAGGAGACAGATGGCAGGAGACGCTTATAAAGGTGTTAGAGCAAATATCCCGCAAATCTTCCTTAGGCCCCTGATCTTGGCACAGTCTGTGCAGAAAGCATGAAGTGTCTGTGCTCAACCTTTGGGCAACCGAGAGTATGAGACCCCTGGGAACAAAGTCCTAAGACCAACTCCGTATTGACGGGAGAGTGATTCCTTTATACAATATTATCCAATAGAAGATAAAATTATAAATGATTAGACAAAACAATCTAAAGAAGGAGATGGCCATGTTTGCCAACAGCGCAGTGCAACTGGAAACAAAGCCAACGAATATAAGCAAATCCACTCGACCAGCGACCATACTGGTTGATGATGACAATGCTGATCTCCGGCAGGTGCTGGCTGAGCTTCTCACCAAAGCAGGCCATAAAGTATACGTTGGGAACGGAAGCAATATGGAGAGCATGTTGAACAACAAGACCTATGACCTAATAATCACCAAGCTCAAAACACCCGGGCTCCGCGGCATCGATGGTCTGGCGCTGATCAAGCAGGCATCGCCAGATAGGAATGTCTGTTATATCAGTGCTGTCGTGGGCTCACATCTTTCTACGGCTATTGACGCCTACATAGCAAAGCCCTTCCATCCCGCCGAACTGCTGGCAAAAGTTCGGCGCCTGCTACAAAGCGACTTGTCCCCAGACTTTACCAGGCAGCAGAGCTCAAGTAATCCACCACCTGCCCCAGGCTGCTGATGCGGGGGCAGTCGCCTATTTCCCGGTGCAGACCGTCGCGGTCGATGAGCAGCGGCCTGATGCCAGCGCTTCGCGCCCCGAGAACATCGGAGTGATACATGTCCCCCACATGAATCGCCTCAGCGGCATGAACCCCGGCGCGCTCCAGGGCGGCGCGGAAGATGGCAGGGTCGGGCTTGGCTGCACCTACCACCAGTGAAGTGACCAGGACATCGAGACGAGAGGAAAGCCCCAGCTCCTCATAGGTGGAGGATAGATCGCGGTCAATATTGGAGATCAGCCCCAAAAGAAGCCCGCGGCGTTTGAGCTGAGCCAGGGCGGGCTCTGCATCATCAAAAAGGACAAACCTCGCCCCCGCCTCGCGCATCAAGGTGCCATATTTGGCCATGATATTAAGCGCCACCTCCTCAGATACCTCTACCCCCACCCCTTCCAGAATCTTGGCTTCATACCGGGCATAGAGAGCCATCTTTTCCGCCGCCGAACGCTTGCTCAGGGGAACGTGAACAATGTTCTCATCGTAGAACTGATCAGCAGCGAAAAGCGCCTCGCGGAGCGCCTGCAGCTCAACTTCGATGCCACACTCGCGGCAAGCGGCAGCCTGCAACTGCTCACGGGGAGGATGGTAATTTGCCAGAGTATTGAAGAAGTCGAAAAAGACCGCCTTTATCATCGGGGCAATTCTACCATAAAGCTGAGGGGGCGTGAAGCGTCCGACTCGATAGGCAGGGCGTTGACAAAGGGCGAGCAAATAAGCATAATAAATTTCCTATCATCCTAAAGGGAAGGATATGAAGTTCAAAAAACTGTTCATCTTTATCATGGTTCTGGTAATTGCCAGCTTTGTCGCTACAGGCATATTTAGCAGCGTACGCCCCTCCGAGGCGAAATTCGTGGTCACCTACGTGGACATGCCGGATGAGGTAGAGGTTGGGGAGACAGTTACCGTCACTGCGTCTGTCAGAAATACGGGAGGAAAGGAAGGCACCTATACCGTAACATTGACCCTCAATGGCGAAGAGGTGGATAGCCAAGATGTCACATTGCGGCGTGAGGAGCCAAAAACGGTCACCTTCCTCGCCTTTCACGTAAATGTAGCCGGCAGCTACGAGGTCGCAGTCGATGGTATGAGCCGCACTTTGGAGGTGAGCCCTGCTGAATAAAGACCCCAGCCGCTATCCCAGGTATTGACAAAAGTGAATTAGCTTGCTATATTGAGAAACCTAAATAGGAGTGGAAAGGCTAAGAACAAGAATAGTAGGCCTCTAGCGAGGCTCAGAGAGTCGGGGCAAGGTGCGAGCCCGATGCTGGCGCAGATGCTGAATGGGCTTGGGAGCTGCAAACCAAAAGGGAAACTGAGTAGGCTTTGACGGAGGGGCACCGTTATCATAGCCCAGGGTATCGAGGTGAGCGGAGGACATCATCTCCGTACCTGATTAATGAGGTGGTCTTTCTCCTTCCTCCTTAGCTGGGGGACGATCAAAAAGGGTGGCACCGCGGATATAAAACCCCGCCCCTTAAAAGGGACGGGGTTTTTGTAATAGCAAAAGGGGGTGAGAAAGCAAAGAAGCCTTACGATCTGGCATAGCAATTAGTTCGAAATGAGCAAATAGCCTTCCATAAACCACAGCCAATAGTTCGAAAGCTATGAAAGGCAATAAGGCAGCGAATAGCTTTTCCATAAACCACAGCCAATAGTTCGAAAAAGGAGGAGGAATGGAGACAAAGGTCATATTGACGGAAAAGGAGATGCCCACCTCCTGGTACAACATCCAGGCAGACCTTCCCGAGCCACTACCACCGGTGCTTCATCCCGGCACGGGTCAGCCAATAGGGCCAGCAGACCTCGCCCCTATATTCCCCATGGGTCTAATCGAGCAGGAGGTAAGTCAGAAGCGCTACATCGAGATCCCGGAGGAGGTGCAGCAGATTTACAGAATATGGCGCCCGACCCCGCTGGTGAGGGCCTATCGCCTGGAGAAGGCACTGGACACCCCGGCAAGGATATACTACAAGTATGAGGGGGTGAGCCCCGCGGGAAGCCATAAGCCAAACACCGCTGTGGCCCAAGCGTATTACAACAAGAAGGAGGGCGTCAAGCGCTTAAGCACCGAGACCGGCGCCGGGCAGTGGGGGAGTGCCCTGGCAATGGGCTGCATGTTCTTCGGCCTTGAGTTAAAGGTCTATATGGTAAAGGTGAGCTACTATCAGAAGCCCTACCGCCGCATCCTCATGGAGACCTGGGGGGCTAAGGTGGTTCCCAGCCCCAGCCAGGATACCAAGGCGGGGCGAGATGTCCTCGCCCGGGATCCCGATTGCCCGGGTAGCCTGGGCATCGCCATCAGCGAGGCGGTGGAGGATGCCGTCGGCCGCGATGATACCAAGTATTCCCTGGGAAGCGTCCTCAACCACGTTCTTCTGCATCAGACCATAGTGGGGCAGGAGGCCAAAAAGCAACTGGAGAAGATCGATGCCTATCCTGACATCATCGTTGGCTGCATCGGCGGCGGCTCGAATTTCGCCGGGATTCTCCTGCCCTTTGTTAGGGATAAAATTAAAGGAAAGAAGCCGAA
>Ga0315296_10000348_pt1 | contig 42890 bp, 57 predicted proteins | sample YL17G14_18_MG_FD_203921 | JGI IMG/M metagenome (GOLD analysis project Ga0315296, IMG submission 203921) | Sediment microbial communities from Yellowstone Lake, YNP, Wyoming, USA - YL17G14_18 | ecosystem: Environmental > Aquatic > Freshwater > Lake > Sediment | place: USA: Wyoming | collected... | reverse complement strand
TTCTAAGCCTAGGAGCATGGCTTGGATGCAGTCGTTTATGTGTAGGTAGGATTTGTTTTGGGTTCCGTCTCCGAGTATTTCTAGTTCCTTAGGGTTAGCCTTTAGTTTTTGGATGAAGTCGTAGATTACGCCGTGTTTGCTTCTTGGGCCGACGATGTTAGCTAGTCGGTAGATTACTGCTTTGAAACCGTACGTGTACGCGTAGGCCGAGATTAGTGCTTCGCAGGCCAGTTTAGGATTTGTTCTGCGATTTTCTTTAATTTTTCTTGGGATAGGACGGATGAGCTCATGCTGATTGTGAATCGACCCTTTTTCAGTTTGATGATCTCGTTGCTCGTGTGTTAGCTTGTCGCGTTCTAGGTTCAGGTTGTGCTTGTATGCTGGTTTCCTCAAGTCTGGTGTATCTGGGCTTTGGTTTCTTTTGGTGGTAGGTTAACATGTGCCAAGCCGCGAATGGATATATTAAAATATTAAAAGGCTGAAATATAATTTGGTGACCCCATGTCTGAAGGTAGCGTTCTCTTAACTGATGAGGATCGGGCTCTTCTTTTAAAGGTGAGTAGCCTGCTTGAGGAAATCATCGAAACCTTTGACATCCTAGAAGACGAGGATACAATGAAATCCCTTAGGGAAGCGAAAGAAGACGTGAAAGCTGGAAGGGTCAGAGGGTACAACGAGTTTATCGAGGGGCTGAAGGAATCTGGAGAAATATAGTCTCAAGGTTACTAGAAGGTTTGAAAGAGACTTCCGTAAGCTCGATATCCAGCTAAAGAGAAAATTGGATTCCGCTATTAGAAACCTCGAGGTTAATCCTCACTTTGGAAAGCCCCTTCGAGGAGAACTGTCAGGTGAATGGAGTCTAAGGATCGGGAGATTATAGGATCATCTACGTAATAGATGAACATGAGAAAACGGTCACACTCTATAACGTGAGGCATAGAAAAGTGGCATATCAATGATAAACCGTCAATTAACGTGAGCAAGGCGTTAACTCTACCGAATTAAAAACCTCTAAAACTTAACCAAGCCTTGGTCTTGAATGCTTTTCTTTGTGTGTAGATTATTTTGTTGTCTTTAATTGGAGGTTGTGTTTTTAAGCTGTTTTTCTTATCTGTGCGTATTGGGGTTTGATTTTTGGTGGTGGATTATGGTGATTTGAATGTTGTCTTGGGGTGTGAGCGAAGAGGGGTATTCCTAGCTCCTTTCATGAGCGCTTCTAGGGATAGCTTCTGTCTTTTTATGGGTGGTAGGTTTGGTGTCTGAGGAAGTGTGATGCTGGTTACACTTCGCCGTGTGGGTTTGGAAGCCCGTATGTTTCTAGGCGTGTATGCGTGAAAAATGTGAGTATTTTAAGGGGAAATTCAGGTATCCTGTGTTGAGGGGTTTACTCCAAAATTTAGTTGAGTTGGTTAAGGTTAGAATGCGGGTCTTAACAATAAAGTTGGAATAGTTATGGGCTCAAAACCTCGTTAAGGTCAAGGTAACAATTCAGTTACCAGATGTTTAATGGCCTTTCTTATGACTTGTTCACTGTTGTGTTTGGGTTTCCATCCCAAGGATTTGAGCTTGGTGATGTCTAGGAGCATGTTTTTAGCGCGCCGCTATCTCTTTCAAAGATGTATTCAATGATAAGGTTCCTTTTACGAAGTGGTGTTGCGGATTTTTGGGGCTGGGGGTTCATTTTGTTGTTTTTTTTGCATGTGTCAAATAGCCGTGATGTTATTCTAGTTTTAAGATTTTGATGTCTTCGCCGAATCGTTGGATGTCTTCGTCTTGGGAATAGATGAGGTTGGCCACTTGGTCTATTGCTGTGGCTGCGATTAGGGCGTCTGGTAGTTTGCCTCCCCTTTTCGCTCTTAGGCTGGCGGCTAAATCGGCGATTTTGAAGGTGACTGGAACTATTTCGAAGCTGTTGTGGGTGAGGTCTTGGAGGAGGCTTTTCGTTTTGGTTGCCCTCTTTTCATCTTTTGCGGCGTAGAATCCGGTTAGAACCTCGGCGATGTTTATTGTCGAGATTATCCCTTGATTTTCTCCTTTCATGAAGGAGTTTAGGAGGTTCTCTAGTTTGGTGGCGTAGGGCTCGGTGCCTTCGAGAAAGTAGATGAGGATGTTGGTGTCTAATGCGATTTTCAACGGTTTCGGTTCTCCCACTCCTTGCGAAGCTTCCTCTGGTACTCGATTGGATCTCCGAAGACGCCTTTCCCTAATCCTCTCATTTCGGTGACTGGGTTATAGGGTTTTAAGAGAAGGCCTTTCTCGGACTCTTCGATCTCTAGGATGACGCCGTGTTCAATGTTTAGTTTTTTTCGAAGTTTCTTGGGGATGACCACTTGTCCACGCATACCGACCTTCACCTTCTCAACCATGACGTTCACCTATCAGAGGTTATATTATTCTGATAAATAAACTTTCTTACAAATTCGCTAGCTGATGATGCTTTACTTCGGCTTCACCCAGATTGAAGAGCGCTACCTTGTTAAGTCCTGCGCGTGCTAGTAGGTTCTTTCACTTAGAACACGTGTCGGCTGAGATCAGTTCGCATACTTCAACTATTCTATATGTTAGTCTTTGGGATTTGAGGAATTTTTCTATTTCGTGGCTGACGGCTTCAGTCTCCTATAGATTATGGTTTGATAATGGCTGTGAAGGAGGCGTTAGTCTTGAAAGCAACGCTCGAACAATGTATTATGCCGATGTGTACGCGTTAAGGTTAGACTGCGGGTCTTAACAATAAAGTTGGAATAGTTATGGGCTCAAAACCTCGTTAAGGTCAAGGTAACAATTCAGTTATCAGATGTTTAATGGCTTTTGTTATGGCTTGTTTGGTGTTGTGTTTGGGTTTCCATCCGAGTGTGTTGATTTTGCTTATGTCTAGGAGCATGTTTTTGACGTCGCCTACCAGCCTCTTCCGCCGTCTACTCCGCCTGTGAGTTCGATTTTCATTTCTTTTATGACTGTTTCTGCTATGGTTTTGGCTGTGGTTTGGTCTTCTGAGCTTATGTTGTAGATTTCGACTTGTTTTTAATCCTAACAAGGAAAGCGGTGTCCAAGAAAAGTTTATATTTTGCCCAATTGTTTGGGTAATATAGGTGGTTGTCGTGGCTGAGACTACTTATTATGAAGACAAGGTGTATCTTCCCCGTGAGGTGCGCGAGAAGTTGGGGTTGGTTGACGGCGACGTATTGCATATTGAGGTAGTTGAGAAGGGTGTGGCAAGGCTAAGCATTGTGCGTGGATGCGGTGCAACCAAAAAGGCTCTTAATAAGTTAAATGACCCGCCGAACCTTGGGAAGATAAAGGGAAGGCTCTCTAGGGAAGAGATTTATGAGGATATTACTTGACACAAATATACTTGTACACGCCTATAATAAATCGTCTCCTTATCAGAAGATTGCCAGCGGCGTTATCAAGAAGGCGATGCAAAGTGAAATAGAAGCCTATTTGGCTCCACAGGTGCTCTACGAATTTTTTGCGATAGTTACGAACCCTAAGCGAGTGGAGCATCCGATGTCACTGGATGAGGCTGCAGATTTGTGTACAGATCTCTGGGAATGTCGTGAAATCGAAAAAGTGGACCCAACGCCGTTAGCTCCTAAAGAAGTTTTCAAGCTTGTGAAGGAACTGAAGTTGTCTAAAGGCAGGGTTTTCGATTGCGTATTAGCCATCACTGCAAAAGAGAACAAGCTAGAAGCAATCTACACTGAGAACGTTGACGATTTCAAAAATTACAGGTTTGTTAAGGCTCTAAACCCGCTGATTTAGCCATTGAAGGCATGTCTACTACTCCTTCTCCCTCATGTTTTTGTGATTAGCTCTATTAGGCGTTAGAATGCGGTGTTTTTTTTGGGTTGTTTTTGTTGCTGCTTATTGTCGGATGAGTATGCTTTAGTGGCATCAACGTCTTTAGATGGGTTGTTGGTTTGTTCTCTGTGTGTTTGGCGCAAGTGAAAGTCAATGGACGAAGCCGAGTGCCCTTACCGCCACTAAGCAAGAGCCTTCATGTTGATACGGTGTCTCCGATTAATGTATACAACGTTCACTATTTTATAATATTGATCTGCTAAAGGCGAAAAGGATGATGAATAAAATCTAGCAGGCTCTATGCTAGAAGTGCAACCTGAACCTGCAGAAGATTCGCCTTAGAATAGAAGACTGGGAAATTGTCAAAAGTCGTTTACTGTCCGAGTCCTATGGCGGTGAACTTCGTTTTTTGGTTGAATTCTTTTGGGTTGTAGATTCTTTTTCCGTCTATGAGGTTGGGTTGTTTCATGTTTTTGGTGAAGTCTTCTGGTTTGAGTTTTTCAACACTTCAAGAACCGGGTTAAGTCTTGGATTTTGTATAGCAGATTTGTTGCACTGTAAAAATGAATGTGATTAGGATTATTAAAGTGCAGTTATTTTTGGACAGCTATGTCGATGTATGCTTCCGCGTCGTATAAAACCCCTTCTAATCCTCGATGTCTTCCACCCTTCATAACCAGTCTTGGTCCCGAAACTTTGCGGGCAACATAGACAATGCGTTTGCCGACTATGCCATCGCCTTCCTCAGTCAGTATCGTCATGCTTTCGCCTTCCTTATGCGGCGTTCTTCCAAAAGTTTGTGGATGGTTTCAAACGTGACGCCGTATTCTAGACCAACTGCGTCGGCAATTTCGCTGGCGAAGCTCGGACCAGGATGCTTAATCAAATACTCTTCAATCATTCTTTCCGCCTTGCGTGAATCCACATCCTGAACGCTGACAACTTCCATGCTCCCAAGCTTATCGCGCACTGCCTCCCTGAGGAAATCGGCCGAACTCCTGTAAAGTCCTGCTTCAACAAGCTGCTGAATCTTGACGTAGTCTGTCTTGGAAAGTCTTACAGCTACCTGAAATGTTTCACGTTCTAGAAGTTTCTGATGTTGAGCCATGTCATCTCACTTTGATACCATATGGTACCAAAACTTATAAGTCTTTCCTCAAAGAAGCACTCACCCAACACTCAAACCCACAGGTGAACTCATTTCCACTTGAGTCCCCTTAATCAGTCTACCCCAACTTCGGCGGATATTTTGTTCTTGTAATGGGATGCTCCACTTCTGCTCATGCTATTGTCCAAGTCCTATAGCTGCTAATTTGAGTTTTTTACTGAATTCTTTTGGGTTGTAGATTCTTCTTCCGTCTGTGAGGTTGGGTTGTTTCATGTTTGTTGCGAAGTTTTCTGGTTTAAGTTTCTTGTTTGTTGTAGTTGGAGCGTGCTTCTGGATTGTGGGACAAGCTGTTTCGGGTTGCTTTTTTGAAGCAAAGCTTAAAAATGCTTCAGGCTGCGTCTAGTATCGTCCCGAAGAGTCACGGTGCGTCCTGAAAAGGATTCGTCAGTAATATACCTCTTACGCGGAAGGTGTCTTTCAAAACGGTGCTGTAGAAGGGAAACCGCGTTCAGGTTCCCAAAGCCTTAAGGTGGCAGTTTAAGATGGAGTCGGAGCAGGTTCTGAAGGTCACCGTGAACGCCCTCAACGTCTGGAGCGGTTGGGAAAGCTTCTACGCGAGAATGGGCAGAGACGGACGCATAACGCTTCCGAAGTTGACGCGGGAACTGCTGCGAGGCAGGGAACAGAGTCTCACAGGCTACGTTATGGAAGTGGTGCTTGAACCTGCAGAAGGGTAGAGGTTTAGGAATTTTTTGAAAGCCGTGTGAGTCTTCTAGAAGCTCGATGTCATACTATGTGCATTGGGTTTCAGTTTTAGCTGCTGCTGAGATGTAAGAACGCTTTTTTTAAGTTCTTTCAGTGCCTTCTCAAAGAGGTCTGTGGCTTTTGAGTTATGGGTTTTGGCGCATTCTGCGAGTTCGGTTAATCTGTTTTTTAGGCTGATGGATGACGCGCAGTTTAGTAGTTTGCGTGCGTTTGTGTGTCTGCGTGGTGGTAGTGGCAAGTGTCCTCTTTGCTTGAAGACTGCATTATGTTTTAGAGGTCTCTTGGATGCACTTTTTGGATTAGGTTCACTTTGTCATATTCTTTGTCTTCGCTGATTATTTTTGGTATGTGATGTTCAAGCATTGTTGCTACGTTAATTGCGTCTTTTGGTCGTTTGAGTGGTGTTATCTCCATGATTTCAAGGGCATGCTCAAAAATAGCTAAGTTCATTTCGTATTTCTTAATTCTGGTTATTTTCAGATAGTCGTGGGTGACACGGAGGGCTGTTGATGTGGAAGTGAGTTTGGACAAGATGAAGAGGGTTTCTTCTAAGGTTTCTAAGCCGGTGGCCGCGTTTATTTCTCCTTTCGCTGCTTTGGTTATGATGTTTAGGCATTCTTTGTGGTGTTCTGCTTTCTTGTCTATGGCGTGGATGAGCGTAGTGGAATCGAGGAAATAAGTGGGCTCATTCAGGTCCAAGGTAGCGTGACCCTGCCTATGTTGCGAGAAACTGTTTTAATCGTTCCTCGTCTGCTTTCTTTTTTAACTCTCCCGCGGATAGTCCTATCGATATTGTTTTCGACAGCTCGGTTAGGTCTTGTAGCGGGTCTTCGGAAACTTTGTGGAGGTGTATGTTTAATTCCTTGCCTTTTGCAATTATGATGGCTTCGTCTCCCGTACTTACTCTGTAGGCTTCTCGCAGTTCTTTGGGTAATACGATTCTTCCTTGCTTTCCAACCCTTACCTTATATACTGATGTCATGTTTGCTCATCTATGTCCATAAAGTAGATAGTGGCATTATTTAAGTTTGGTGGTAAACTCTTTAATCCATGTACGTCGATGCTCTTGTCTTTTAGTGGTCGCATAAACAATTTTCGTTGGCTCCTCATCGTTAAGAGAACATCATGATGCAAGGAACGCTTTTTTTAAAAGGCTGGTTCTTTTGTTGAAGCTTCCATAGCTAAAGTGTCAAAGGGCATAACTCGGGGTATTAGGCGCGGTTTTGTGGCAAGGAATCGGAAGCATAAATGTTACAGTAGAATCTACGTCCAGGAGTTACACAGAGGATGTGGTGCTTGTGTGCTGGAAAACTGTCTGCTCTGCATCTGGCGATACAGCGAGTATGTTGAACATTAAACGCCTTTCCAGCCTCCTCCGCCTATGAATTTGACGTTTTTGAGTTTCATTTATTTTGGGACTGTTTCGGTTATGGTTTTGACGGTTGTTTGGTCTTCTGAGCCTATGTCGTAGATTTAAATTTGGCTTCGTGTTTTTCCTGAGCTTAGCAAGTGAAACCGTGTCTAAGAATAAAGTTTATATTTTGCCCAATTGGTTGGGTAATATGGTGGTTGTTGTGGCTGAGACTACTTATTATGAGGACAAGGTGTATCTTCCCCGCGAGATTCGGGAGAAGTTGGGGTTGGTTGACGGCGATGTTTTGCACATCGAGGTAGTTGAGAAGGGTGTGGCAAAGCTAAGCGTTGTGCGTGGGTGCCGCGCAACCAAAAAAGCTCTTGCGAAGCTAGATGATCCGCCGAACCTTGGAAAAGTAAAGGGCAAGCTTTCTAGGGAAGAGATTTATGAAGATATTACTTGACACGAACATTCTGGTACATGCGTATAACAAAGCGTCGCCGCATCAAAAGAAAGCCAGCAGCATTATCAGGAAGGCGGTGCAAGGCGAAATAGAGGCTTATTTGGCTCCGCAGATACTCTACGAATTCTTTGCGATAGTTACGAACCCAAGGAGAGTAGAGCAGCCGATGCCCTTAGATGAGGCTTCTGATTTATGCATGGATCTCTGGGAGTGCCGCGAAATCGAAAAAGTGAACCCGACGCCTTTTGCGCCTAAAGAAGTTTTCAAACTTGCGAAAGAGTTGAATTTGTCTAAGGGCAGAGTTTTTGACTGCATATTGGCCGTCACTGCAAAAGAGAACAAACTGGAAGCGGTCTATACTGAGAACGTTGACGATTTCAAGAATTACAGTTTCATTAAAGCTGTGAATCCTCTAATCTAAATACGGAATTTCTTTGAATTTCAGGGATGTCATAAAAGAAAGCTCGGATGATATGGATAAGATCCAGTGAAACTGCTTGCAAAGCTTAAGCCTTATGATGACGATGGGGCTCTCGGGAAGAAACGCCAAAAAACAAGAAACAGAAAGCAACATCCAAATAAGAGACCAAGACAAAAGATGGTCACGTTAAAATTGTGATTTACAGTTGATGAAAGGGTTATATGCGCGAGGAGCCCACACGCGCCTATGCACAGGTCGAGTTATGGTAGTTCAGAATTCAGGCATGCGTAATTGTGTTTTAGCCTGAGAAGACTGATTTTGCCCACCTCAAGAAGTGAAAGTTACTGGTAGAAGAAGCCTGTCTCTTGCGTGTTTGGACAGCTTGTTTCAGGTTGCTTTTTTGAAGCAAAGCTTAAAAATGCTTCAGGCTGCGTCTAGTATCGTCCCGAAGAGTCACGGTGCGTCCTGAAAAGGAGTTGGAACAATATGCCTCTTACGCAGAAAGTGTCTTTCAAAACGGTGCTGCAGAGGGGGAATCGCATCCAACTACCCAAACTTGTAAGGTGGAAATATAAGCTGGAACAGGATCAGGTCTTGAAGGTCACGGTAACGGCTGCAAGCGTCTTCGCAGGATGGGAAACCTTCTACGCAAGGATGGACAAAAGCGGACGCATAACCATACCAGAACTGATGCTGAAACTGCTGCAAGACAGAACCCGCGAGAAATAGAGCTTAACAGGCGCAGTCATGGAGGTGTGTTTAGAACCTGCATAATCACGCCTGTGACCGACGCTCATAGTGTTATTCGTAGACTGTTTTTCTGTGCTTAGCGGCCTCTTTTCGTCATGAATAACTTGGATCAGGCTTCTAGATCCATGTGGTTTTGATTTCTTTAACAGCTTTGAAATGGGGATCATCTGTTAGGCATGTTGCTTTTAGGGATAGAGCAGTCGTTGCAATGATACTGTCGGCTAATGATAATTTATACTTGTTTCTTAGCTCTGCGGAGCTTTTGGCGATTTCACTGTTTACATTTACGATTTTAAAATCTTTTTCGAGAATGGTTGTTCTCAAAATCGCGGTTTCGCGCCCTTCCTTCTTTAAGATAAGCTGATAAACCTCGTGGATTACAATAGCCGAGACGAACCCTTGTTCAGCTTTTCTAATAACGTCATTGGCTTTCCGCAAGACAGTCGCATCTGGGGAATAAAAGTATTCAGCGAAGAATCTCGTGTCGTATACTATTTTAGGCATCTTCTTCCCTTAGTTCATCAAGGAGTTTTTTCATCTCTTCAGGCGTGGCATACTTGGCACCCGCACCGGCTAGGTCAAAAATTGATTTAGCAGGTTTGAGGAGGATTCCTTCTGCCGTGTCGACAACCTCAAGTCGCGTTCCTTTCTCAATATTGTATTTTCTCCGGAGCTTGACAGGAATAGTTGTCTGTCCTTTTCTAGTTACAACTACTTCATTTTCCATATTCAATTCAAGCACTGCATAATAAAAGTAGTACTTATAAACTTTACGAAAAGCGATCATGAGCAACAAAGTTCAAACCTTCAGCTTCGGCTGAGAGAAACCGTGCAACCCAAAGTGGTGCAGTATTAGGCTGCTGCCCTTTTTGGGTAATCTATTCGGTCATGTTAATCTGATGGCGGGTTTTTTGGAGCACTCTGTTCCTACTGTTTTTAGTGTCCGAGTCCTATGGCTTTGAACTTCATTTTTTGGGTGAATTCTTCTGGGTTGTAGATTCTTCTTCCGTCTATGAGGTTGGGTTGTTTCATGTTTTTGGTGAAGTCTTCTGGTTTGAGTTTTTTGAATTCGTCCCATTCTGTTACGAGTATGCAGCAATCTGCGTTTTTGAGGCATTCGATTGTTGAGGTTGCGTATTGGATTTTGTTGTTGAAGATGGTTTTTGTTTTCGATGCTGTCTGGTTGTAGTAGTAGCTTGTTTTTTGTGTGTTTCGGGGCAGTTTGTTTCGGTTTGTTTTTTTGAGGCAAAGCTTAAATCGTTTGCAGGCTGCGTTTACTAGCGTCCCGAAGAGTCATAGTGTGTCTGTAAAAGGATGGTGTAACATTATGCCTCTTACACAGAAAGTCTCTTTCAAAACGATGCTGCAGAAAGGCAACCGCGTCCAAGTTCCAAAGCTAATACGGTGGCAGTTCAAGATGGATTCAGCGCAGGTTTTGAAGGTTAGTGTGACTGCCGTCAACGTCTACACCGGCTGGCAAATCTTCTATGCAAAGATGGGTAAGGATGGACGCATAACAGTTCCGAAGCTCCAGCGGGAACTGCTAAAAGGCAGAGAAAAGAGCCTTATAGGCTACGTTATGGAAGTTATGCTTGAACCTGCATGAAACACAGGCAGAGCACATGTTGCAGAGAAAACGGAAAATGCATGCATGCATGGAGCGTTGAAAGCTTTAGGAAACTTGGAATGGATAGGGTTCTTTTTGGATGTTTACTTTAGTTGTGGTTTGGAAAAGTCTTGGTGGCGATTGATTTTGAAGGACTTAGGCTTGGGCTTTAATTTTGCTTGTTATTTGCTCTATTCTTTTCAGGCTTTCAACTATGTTATGAGCTTCCTTGAGCACTGCCTCTTGATCCTCTATGCTTAAGCCCTTAAGCATCAGGTCTACTTCTTTATGTATCTGTTTTGCTGCATCGACGCTGCTCATGATAACCACTCTAAAATGATAGTTGGTGTACCTACTTTTATAGCTTTAAGGTTTTTTCTTCTGTTAACTCTGTTTATAGATTTCTCGAAGCGGGGGTTGAAGTCGTCGGTGTTCCAAGAGGCAAGATAATCTGCATTCAACAAGGTTGCTCCAGCGTAGTGTAATAAGTCGCCTATGTTTAACCGAGCTTCTTTTAGATACTCCTGGACAAGCATAAGCAGGGTTCTTGACTGGGTATTTAGGAGCTTAATTCCACAAGTGTCAATTACCTCCATCATTCTAAGTGCGTCAGCCACTCTTAACGGTCTCTTGGCTACACCTATGGCTAAGTCCATTTCTACAGCCTGCTTGCATGATGTGGGTTCAAAGCCAAGACGTTTAATTTCGTCTAAAAACTCCTTGGTTTCGTCATGGAATTGGTCAAATGGGTTAGCTAAGGCTATTAACGCAGACAGTTCTAAATAAACTCGGACCATAAATTATGCGCATCCATGATGGGGTTATGTGGGGTTTGTTCCTTCATCTCTCCGTTAGTTGCTTTTATGCTTTAATGAATTTTTATTGAAATGGATAAAATCAGTTTTTATTAGTTGTTTGACTGTTTTTCTTATGGCTTGTTGGCTGTTATGCTTTGGTTTCCAGCCTAGCGATTTGAGTTTGGTTATGTCTAGGAGCATGTTTTTGACGTCGCCTTTCCAGCCTCTGCCGCCGTCCGGTATTTTAGTGCGAGTCCTATGGCTTCGAATTTAAGTTTGTGGCTAAATTCTTTTGGGTTGTAGATTCTTCTTCCGTCTATGAGGTTGGGGTGTTTCATGTTTTTGGTGAAGTCTTCTGGTTTGAGTTTCTTGAATTCGTCCCATTCCGTTACTAGTACTTCTAGGTAGCCTTCTATGGCTTCCTTTATGTTTTTTTTGCGGGAATATTACGAAAATTGAAGCGTTGCTTTTTACACTGCAAAAAGAATTCGACTATAGACAAAAAGAACGCCATTGATTAGTGCTGAGTCTGATGTTGAAAAGGTTGACGTCAGGTGTGCGCGCGCGTTAGCGTGGCATGTGGGTGAGTTAAAAAGTGAGAAAGACTCAAGTTATGATAACGCTGGTCTTAGTAGCTGCGATAGTTTCAGCAAGCTTGATTGGTACAGTAAGCTTTGCAGCTCCAACAGAGACGCATGGTGCCATTTCCGTAGCTTTTGACGATTGTAGGCAGAGCCAGTACGATTACGCTTTTCCATTAATGCAGGCCAGAGGAATAAAAGCGACGTTCTACGTGGTCACCGACGCCATCAGCGACTTCTCAAATAGCAGCGCTTTTATGAGTATTGCAGAACTTCAGACCCTGCAGGATTACGGTTGCGAAATAGCCAGCCACAGCAAAACACATGCATCGTTCACCGACATTTCTGATTCGCAAATACGTGAGGAATGCAACGTTTCTAAACAAGTCCTGCAATCCTATGGATTCTCAGCAGACAACTTTGCCTACCCATATGGCAGCAGAAACAATCATACTGACTCGATAGTGGCTGAGTATTATCGGTCAGCCAGATCGGCATACGCTCCGGCGTACATAATGCAACTTCCAACATCTCAATTCCTGTTGCCGGGGGGTCCAGGAGAAACTGGAGACCCAAGTGTTTTGTCTTACCTTGAAAGTGGGGTTGATGAGGTCGATTCATCAAATGGCTGGGCTATTGTTTTCTTCCACAACATAATTCCAGACGCTAATAATACTCCATACACGATAAGCTCGCAGGATTTCGAGAGCTTTCTTGACTACATCATTTATAAAGGCGTGCCAACCATCACCGTCAACCAAGGCTTAGACCTTACTTCCCCACCATCTCCACCTCCGTCTGTCACGATAAGTCCGACCTCCGTGAGAATGCACATTGGACAATCTCAAACGTTCAGTTCTTCTGTTACGGACGGCAATCCGCCTTTCTCGTATCAGTGGTATCTGAATGACACCGCCGTGTCAGGCGCCACCAGCTCAACCTGGGCTTTCACGCCAGCAACAACCGGACACTACAAGGTTTATCTCAACGTGATCGATGGCCTCAACTTCAAAGCTCAATCCAACATTGTAACAGACATCATAGTGTATCCCCAGCTGACTGTTTCGATCAGTCCAGTCTCCGTGAACATGACTGTTGGAGGATCACAGACGTTCAGCTCCACCGTTTCAGGAGGAGCTCCGCCTTATTCTTATCAGTGGTACCAGAATGACACTGCCGTGTCAGGTGCCACTGGCTCGACTTGGACCTTCACGCCGAGAACAAGTGGACACTATGTGATCTACCTCAATGTAACCGACGGTTTCAGCTTCCGAGTTAAGTCTAATGTGGTTGATGTTTCCGTCTATTCGGTGTATCTTCTCCTGACTGTGGAGCCAGGTCAAGGGACGTACGTGAGGGGGCAGTCGGTGATCTTTACGGTAAATGTGTTTAATCAGTTGAATCCTGTTCTTGGGTCTAGTTTGACTTTGACGGTTACTGGGCCTAGTAACTACGGTTATTTTGATGTTCAGCCCATAAGTGTTCCAGCTGGCACTGTTGGAGAGTACAGCTTCGGTTGGGTTGTTCCAGATGTTGCTGGAACGTATGTTGTGGAGGTAGAGTTGGTTCCGCTACAGTTAACTGCATACGATGTTGCATGGTTGACTGCAGCTTAAATTGGGAATTCTTAGTGCGTCTAAAGTCGATTGGATACTTATATAAGATGACGAGCCAGGCTAAACTATTCATTGCGCTTTTTTCTATGTTAAGGAAAGCCTCATTGGTTTTCGCATTTGTTTTATGCATACTAAATCGGTCTGCTTTCTCTTTAGCGCGCTAGAAAAAAGGTTGGTAAAACATGGCTGAAAAAAGCGAGTCTTCATTGACAGAGAAACCTGTAAGCTGTTGGAAGAATACGCAAACAGGGCTTTTAGAAGACTACGAAACTATCGAATTCTGATCTTGAGAGGGCCATAGCCCTGCTGAAAGAACAGCGAGAACGCGAAAAGAAACAAGAGAAAAACTGTGCGGTATTTCTCCTCTTTTTCTATGGTTTTTGCGTTGGCTGTTTTACTGTTTGCAAGGTGCTACTTTTTAAAAGGTTTATGCATCCTAATTTTGGATTCGAATTATGGATACTGACTTTTGCTTCTTAAATTAAATATCTGACAAGGAACGATATAAAAATGGCGTGAATATTGAGTTGTTGTTGGAAAAAAGCTGTTTCCAGAAAAACGAGAAAAAAAGAGGCAAGTAAGCTGCTTTATCTACTCAGGTATGAATAGATAGCAACTCAAATCAACAACTGGCTATAATAGCCGTTTGAGCTTGCTTGAAGGATGGGAAGAGAGAGTTATTCTGGTTTTAGAAACTGCTTTAAGCCTTCTATAAAGGGAACATGCTTCTGCGGAGAATTTAGTAAGAGGTATATTTATTTTCTTCCAAACGCTTCTGTTTTCGTTCCAGCCGCCTCAGTCTCTCTTCAAGTTTCTGCTCGCGTTCTCTCTTTTCAAGCCAGTAGAGCGGAGCAACTATTAAAGTAAGAAGCATCCGCATGCTTCTGCGGAATAGGCCCGTTTGACGCCTCTCTTCTTTCTCCTTCCTCAACGGCCTTTTCATTCAGCCACAGCCCCTGTTGCAAAGCCTGCAAACATTTACATCTCAAGATTTAATAAAGCCCTTATTTCCCGCCTCCGAATATGTCGGAAATAGAAACTGAAGGGTTGGGTTTGAAAAATGCGGTTTGGCAGTGTTCAGAAAAACTGTGCTAGCCTTCTTTTCCGAAGGTCCTCATGCAAAAAGGTGACGTCATCGTCAATTTTGTGCACCAACTTCAATACATAGTTTAGGGACAAGACAGTGCGCCTTGTTGAGTTGGCCGATATTTCTGTTTTTTGTATGTTGATACTTTCGAAATCTGCCTTATATCAAATGCTGATTAGAAAAGTATGTTGCGGTGCCCAAATGAAGTGTGCGTGCGGTCAGTTTGCGAATGTTTGGGATGGCGACAAAAGAGAGTGCACTGATTGTTATCTTAACCGCATGCGAGGAAACAACAAATCAACTTAGTCGGGATGACCAGCGCAAATATGATTATACCATCTGTTCCTATTTAACTACATTTCTGCTCCAGCCTTGGAAAGTATCTTTTTGTTACGTTTAAGTGGTTCAAACTACATGTCATATGTTTATCTAAAATAGCATGCATGCCTGTTCCGAAATTGGTGCAAGATGGTTTTTGTTCCCTTTCAGTCTTCGCGCCTGTTCCTGATTTCCATTCTGAATTTAGGCTTCGAGGGTTGACCCAGACGCGGAGAACAGAATAAAACCATTTTTAGCCGTTTTAGGAACACGCAGGCGCGCTCCGTTAGGTTTTTGGCATTTACAATCGTGTGAAGTCAACTTTCTAACGTTGCATTTTTTATCCTTGGTGCGAGCATGGCAGTTTGTCTGGTGATGGTGTGAGGCTGTCTATATATGCAGAGAGAAGCCATGAAGCGGCTTAAACTGGATTTTTTGGTTGCGACTAACCGCGCGGCAATAGTTGCGACTATCGAGCCCGTTTGGAATCGTGTTCTTTTGTCCAGACAAAGAATTCTGCAATTGCCCAGACAATTGAGCGCGCTTCTGATGCTTTGTAGCTGTAGTAAAATTATAGTCAAGCCCAGCGTCAAAGTTATAACTGTTGAGCCGTCTGCGGACTTGGCTGAATTGTAGTGCGCACGATTTCCGCCGCATTAGTGCACACTATGGAGCCTGCTTCTGATGCTTTGTGGCTGTAGTATAGTCAATACTATTCCCAGCGCATTAGTCAATACTGTTGAACCTGTTTTTGCCTGAATCGGCTATTCTTTTGTTCGAACAAAGATTGCGGCAATTGTTCAACAATTGAGCTGTCTGCGGATGCTTTGAGCATGGAGGAGGCTGTTAGGCTTTTCAGCGCGGCGTTTGCGCAGGTCTGCGCGTTGAAAGAAGTTCAGCCTATTACACTTCAGCGAATTTGGGAACGCGTAAGCGCGCTAGAGAACAGAGTCTCGCGGGTTATGTCGTGGAAGTGGTGCTTGAGCCCGTGTGAGACGGGGCTTCGCTTTAGTGTTGACTTTTTGTGGCCTTGGTGGTTGCTATTTTTTTGATTTTTAAGGAAGTTTTGTAGCTGGCATGGTTGGCGGGTATGGCTTTGCGTAGGTTGTCGGGGATGTTCTGGGAAAATGCGCTGTGGGAGCAAGCTTTGTTTCTGCAATGGTGACGAAGTATGATGCGGTGTGGTTGGAAGCGTATTGAGTCTGAAGGGAGAATATTCTGCAATTTGAAATATCGATTATATTCGGTAACTTGAACATGAATGTGAATGCGTGGTGTAACGATGACTGGGTTTAAGTGGGTTAAAAGGAAGTCTGTAGCTGCTGTTGTCGTATGCGTGATTTTGGCGGTTGCATCAATTGCATTCTGGCAGATGAATCAAGGTGCTCAAGCCGCTATGGTATACCCTCATCCAGGGTTGGTGGGCTGGTGGCGCTTCGACGAAGGAAGCGGAACAGTAGCTGGAGACAGCAGCGGAAATGGAAACGACGGTACGGTTTATGGTACCACATGGGTGGATGGGAAATACGGCAAAGCCCTCAGCTTCGACGGCATAGATGACTATGTTAATATTCCTGCAAGCGCTTCACTGCAAAGTTTCGATGAGTTCAGCATTAGTTTTTGGATGTACCCTACTGCTGGCGGGGACGGATATTATAGGCACATTTTTGATAAAGGTTGGAATATTCCAAGTTCATTCGTAGTTTTTATTGAACCGACAGCGACAGCACCCTATAGTTTGTACTTTTACATAATGGATAGCACAGGGGGTAAAGCCGCTGCTAAATCTTTTCCAAGTTTGAACGACTGGTACCATGTTGTTGCCACTTTTAAGCGTAACGACAAAGTCAGATTATACATCAATGCTGTTGGTGTTGAAGGGGCATCTACTCTTGATGAAGCGTTGTCGCTTGATAGCTGGATAAGGCTTGCGCAAGATACAAACGACTTCCAAGGCGTACTCGATGAGGTTCGCATCTACAACCGAGCCCTTTCCGCGGCTGAGGTCCAAGCTGACTTTCAAAAAAGTCCCGATTTTTCGTCAAAGCTTCTGGCTAAAGTACCGAAGGGCGCAACTCAAGTTATAACTACGCTTTCGTGGCAAGGAGTCGGAAGCATAAATGTTACAATACAATCTCCGTCAGAGAACTACACAGAAGACATTGTGCCTGTCTACCAGAAAACCGTCTACTCTACAACTGACGGTATATCGAGCATGTTGAATATTAAACGCCTTTCCATAACAGTTACCGCTCTGTCATCTGACGAGAATTGGTACGTTATGTTGGAGTTTGGCAACGTCGAAGACTATAGAATAACCGTCGAAGTCCAAAAATAAGTGATTAACACGTCCAAACTAGATTCGCTTCAGTTAGCATAAGCCTTGCTTTAGGGCACGACTTAATCAGGCTGGTCCATTGGACCCTTAACCGTTGATTACCCTCTTTTTACATTAACCCTTTATTGGGTATTTGATGGATTCTGTTATGCCTTATTCTGTGTTGGGTCTGAGTTTTTGGATTGAAATTTGGTAACTTTTAATTGCTTTTTGTGGTGGAAGTGACTATTGGGGAGGTACGTTGCGCATAAGTCTTGACTGCTCTAATAAAACTTACTTGTGCAATATTATTGCGAGATTTATGCTTACCAAAGCATTATGCTTTGCAGTAACGAATTTCTGCAAGTTTCTTTGGAGAAAGCCTCTCTTACTTAGCCAGCCCAGAATGAGCTGTTCGAATAAATCCTGACCGCCTTCTTCTCGTACAATTGAAGTTGTCATTCGCCTTCGATGTTGGAAAATTTCAATACGCAAGGTTTCCTGAATCCTCCGAAGAAGAAATGACCAAAGAGGAGACAAAACATCGTACCCGAAGAGTTCTTCTATGTACATTTGAGTATCCTTGAATAAAGATCTGAGTTCTTTAGGGCTGTAGGTGTTTTGTGTATAAGCTGGTTGGGCTAGCTTCTTCCAAAATTCAACTCCGTCTATTCGCAGTTTGTTTGGGACTGTTACAAAGACGTATCCACCTTTTGAGGTGATGCGTTGTATTTCTTTAGCTACTTTTTTGGACTCAGGTATGTGTTCTATCGTGCTGTCACTATGTGCAAAGTTGAAAGCTTCATTTTTAAAAGGCATATATTGCATGTCTCCTACCACGAAAAAAGCTTCTTTGTTGACAGCTTTGAACATCTCTTTGCTTTTTCTTATAGTTTCAACGGAGAAATCGAAAAGCACAGATGTTACATGCCATTTGGTGAGAAGTAAAGAATTTTTGCCGGTTCCACATCCTGCCTCAATTGCTAATCCTTTTGCGTGTTTGAACAGTTTTTGCCAGAAGACTTGTTCGAATAGTCTCTCAACGGGTAGGTCAAATAGTTCTAGAGGCATCTTCATTTGTTGGTAGTTAGATGCACTTTTATCCCATAATGATTGTTCTTTTTCCAAGTAAAGACCCCGCTGTTTACACTTGTTTTCCTTTGGTTATTCCAACAAGGTATCCGATTGTGTACGTGGCAAATCGGCATATGTTGAAGAATGGGTACAGAATTAGCAGTTTTTTTTCTTTTTTTAGTTTGGTGATTCCGTTTGAGGCGGCAACAAATAGTAGTGGAATGAAGGCTATCTGAATATATGGGATTAAAGATCCAAGACACAATGCTACTCTAAATAGTCCATCATTTGTGGGTGACGTTGACCCTGGTAAAATATACGATCTCGGCTTGAAAAAGGGAAACTTTCTTCTCAACGCACCTCCAGCCATTCCGAAAGAATATTCCCTTTTGAGAATTTTTTTTAGGATGTTAGTGCCGTTACTGCTGAAGTAATGGTTATGGATGACTTCTGCCTGAGTGCCTTGTATGGTTTTTCCTTGTAACCTTATTCTAAGAGCTAGGTCTTCGTCTTCGCCTGCGGTTCTGAATGTTTTTTCATCAAACATTCCTATTTCCTTCAGTACAGTCTTCTTGTAGGCATCAGCTTTATCGTTAAGAGCAAGGTGCGCACTTTGTTTTGCATAGAGCATTTTCTCCCAAATCGTTTTGTGCCTTTGATCAAAATTCGGAGAAAACTGCACAGAACACGTCGCTACAACATTAGAATCTTTAAGAGGAGAAACGAGTTGCTGTAGCCATGATGAATTCGCTGGAATTGTATCTGCATGAAGCGTAACTACGGTGTCATATTTCGACAGTAATATGCCATTGTTAAGGCTCTTGGCAAGCCCGAGGTTCCCTTGATTTAAAACATAAGTGACAGGAAACTTCTTTATCACCTCTCTAGTGTTATCCTTTGAACAATCATCGATCGCAATAACTTCAACCTGGCCCAACTCGTATTTTTGAGACAGAAGCGCGTCAAGAACCTCGTGAACTGTCTTTTGATTGTTATATGCAGGGATAACTACGGATACATTCATTTTTAACATATCATTCGACAAGAGAAAGCCCTCCAATTTTGGTTCATTTATCGTTTCTTCATGCTGAATAGCGTATGTAATCTACGGATGTTGTTTCTTGCGAACGTGGAATAATCGTTGAAGCAACGTCTTTACGGTGACTATAACTCGATTCAAAAAGCCATATGCGATAACCCGAAAATACTGAAAGACATTTCCAATATAAATTCCCGAGAGGACAATGGCGGTAACGCTAATAAAAGCGCCTAATTCGAAGTATTGCTGCCCTGAATAAACTATCTCAATCGAAAAATTGCCAACCGCTGGTACATAATAGCCATTTGCATAGAAATTCGCACGAAAATGTGGTAATGCTTGATTTTTAATAAAGGCTTTCCAGTCATTATTGTAAGCCTGATTGAGAATCAAGAAAAATGGTTTTTCCGCACTCACATTTATTTGATATTCGACAGGACTCTTTTTGTCTATTTCGACTGTTGTTTCAGATAAAGTAGTTGTCGCAGAAGCTTCATTGGATCTTAATATGGAAAAGTTGGGACCATGCAATCTCGTAATGTTACTTATCTGAATTTCAGAGATTGGAGTTGTTTCATTGGGAACTTCCTGCCATATCCAGAGAGCCCAAGGTTCATCCCAGTCTAACGTACCGATTTTGTCGAATTGATTTAGAGGTAGAACAAGTTCTTTCCAACCATCCCAATTCAAATATATCGTTTGAGTAGGCCAAGCAAACCGGCTTTCATTCGTGCCCATGACAGATAATCTTATTTCTCTCCCTGATTGATCGCCTTTTATTCGCATAATGATAGCACCATTTTCTTGGGCCAAACGACCAAGCTGCCAGTCTGTTCTATTTAAGGTTATAAATAGGGCATGCCATCCAAGATCAGGAGAAGATTGCCACCTTATATTTGAGTTTGAAAGGAGATCGCTTGTTTCCATGGTTGCTGAATCATTCTCTTGTGAAGTTCCATAGATACTTATGGAACTAGAAGGAAGCGAAAAATCAAAGTTCGGATTGCCCAGTATTTCATCCTTTGTCAAATTGAGAACGCTAATCTCACTTTCACCATTTGCCGTTGCGCTACTCTCAAGTACATAAAGACCGTCTCGCGGTATCTTAATTGATCTCGGAAATGTCCAATTGAACAGGTATAAAACTGGAATTTGTTTTTCGTTTACGCTGTTTATGATTGATCCATCTTCAAGTGGCGGGTTAAATACAATAAGTCCCTTAGAAAAATTCATCCACAAATCTCTGCTCTCTTGGGATAAGTCATTGAGGCTTACAAAAGTAATATTATTCCATTGAAAGCCTGGTACATAAGTGAGAGGAATTAACGAGTCTTCGTTACCCCAAATCGAGTAAAGAGACGAAGAAGGATACACAGTGGGTGAATAGTAGGGATTACGATAAAAATCCAAAGCGCCTATACTTGTCTCCAGAATGAAGTTTGTTTGATTTTTGAAGCTGGAGAGATTAAAACTGTTATCAATTACATCGTTTCGTACAACTATATATTTACCGCCTAGTAAAGAGAGAAGTTTTTGAGAAGAAACAGTTGGAAGAGTATCATAAATTATATTCAACAATTCTGAACCCTGTGAATAGCCAAAACCAGGCTTGGAACTCAAGATAGGAACTGGTGAAACTTGCTGAATAAAATCGGTAATATCTTTTGATCCATTAAATGCCCAAGGATATTTAACAAATAAAATCCAGTAGGGGTGGGGAACGGACAAAACTTTAAAATTGTCTTCATGAAGAATGAGAAACTGCCTTGCCTCGTCATAGTAACTAGGGACAATAACTGGTTCTAAGAAATCATTATGACCCCCTCCGAACAGGGGCCAACTATTTGCGATTATTAAGAATACCAGAAAGATTGCTAATAGTTTACTCCAGATGCCCCCTCTGGAAACAATGGAAACAGTCGAATTACAAAAACGTGAAAAAAGACGCTTTAACTTATCAAGTCCATTCTTGCGAACTATTTCATTGTAGCCTGCGCCAACAAGAAAGGCGTAAGAAAGCGCGATTGGAAGTTCTCGATATTCAAAACCCAAAGGAAATAGAAGAAAATTTAGAGGAGAAGGACAGTTAAGAGAAAGCCACACATATAAGTTGTAAATTGGCTGTATACATGTGATTGCAATTATGGAGCCTAGGAATAGAATTGAGGCAACTGCAAAAAAGTTCAAAACTTCATTTCGCCGAAGTATTAATACACAGTAAGTAAATAGCAGCAAGAGGAGTTCTACAAGAATGTGTAAAGGCGACTGAAAGTAAGCACCATAACTTTGATCAAGAGGAATACCGTATCCTGCTAAACCAACAATATTGAAGACAGATAAATTAGTCAAAAAAGTTGTCGGAAAACTGAAAGTTAAAAAACTTGATGTTGGAGGTGTAACCAATAAAGAGTACACACTATTTAAATTTACAATTGTTGGGAGAATCCACCACAAATTAAGAGCCAAAATTGCACAAAAAACGGTAATAAAGAACTTTAAACTATGAACCATTTTAGACCACGACCATTTCTGCGAAAACCACAAAATAAGATAGATACCAAGAAACTCTACCACTATTGGCAAAAATCGAATTCTAGGAATAACTAAGATAGAAGTCACCCCTAAAATCAGAGCCCATTTTTTCCAGTGTATCTCATTAAGCCCTTTTATAAAAGCAGCAACAATGATGGGCAATGCCGAATAACTTAGAATCGAAAGCCAATGTCCAAGGTTTATCTCGCCAATTAAATAAGGGTTATAAAAGAAGAAGAGACCAGCCAAAATAGGTGCAAATCGCTTTCTTTCAGGTATAAGAAGGAAAGTCATTGCGTATGCGGACCAAGCAACGAGTGTTGCGTATGATATCAACGTTAATCTGTTGACGATGTTTATCGGCAACCCGATGTAACTTAAAAAAGCGGGCACTAAATAATATGGCACTTGCGAAAGAGATGTGAAAGAACCATCATTGCCAAACGTAGCTCCAAACTCAAACCATGTGTAAGAATATCTAGAAAGTTGATCTATTGGATATATCGGGAAATCTGAGTCAAGTGGGCGAATTACCCCTGCTAATCCGACTCTCCAAAAAGGAATGGAAACAAGAAAGGCCAATAAACACAAATCAATCAGAACCTTGCGGAGTGGGATCAACGCGATCACTTTTAATTCGAAAGCATGAATAATGCGCTTGGTTGATTTGACCATCATGGCCCTCTCCTAAATCTTTTTTCCAAGTTTTCTTTTCAAAGCTTTCTAATGCACAAGAGCTCATAACCACATTGCGGAAAACGATAGGCGATCTTTTGCGTCAAATCTGAAAGTATTTGGAAGAAAACCCTTGGTCTAAATTTTAGTTGACCTCGGGTGCCTCTTAGACTTTTGAAGCCTGCAATTCCATGAACTTGAAAACCTGCTCTCAAGAACTCATTAAGCTGCCATTCAGACCTGTGAATTTGCCATGTGTTGTCGTCATATTCATTTTGGACTGAGAATCCATTTGGAACCAAAACTACTATTTTTTTCTCTGTCCATTCTTGAAGCTTTTGAAGAAGTTGAATGCCGTCGTCCTTTGTTAAATGTTCCAATACGCTAAGTGCCAAAACGGCATGAAAAGATTTCTTCTTAAACTCCAGATTTGTAATATCTGCAAGAAGAAGTTCAATATCATCAAACCTACATTTGGCTTTTCGCAGGTAAGGTTTGAATGTGTCAACTCCAACATAGTAATCCGTATGAAAGCACATCCCATGGTTGTTTACGCCGCAACCCAAATCCAGTATCTTTCCACACCCATCGAGCTCTCTTTGAATGAGGTGGGGAGATTGCGGAAAAAGTATCTCATAAATCGTCACAAGAAAATTGGGTACGTCCTTCCTTAGTGCGCGCATATTTATTCTTAGGTTTACTTTGTCGATTGCCTTTATGTGTATATTTTCAAAACTAACTACCTATTGCTTCATCGAATATTTTCTTTAGCGTTTCACGTCTCTTACTAATAGAAAACTTGCCTTCTTCAATCTCTTTCCTACCAGCCCTTCCCATACTTCTTCGCAGTCCCTCATCCTTTATCAAGACACTTGTTTTCTCCACAAGTTCTTTCACTACCAGAGAATCCGTTGCTCTTATTATCCTCATGAATTTTGAAGTGGGATAATGGCTCCAGTTAGGAATAAAATTCTCCGAATAATACTGAATCTTAGCGGACCTATTAATCACAAAACCCGTTTTTCCATCCTCAACCATCTCAGGGTTAGCCCAAACATCGGTCGTTACAACAGGCAACTCGTAACTCATAGCATCCAAAATCGCAAGACCAGGAGTAGAATGCGTAGGAAACACGAATATGTCAGCTGTCTTGAATTCTTGTTCAAGCTGCTCCCAAGGAAGCATGCCTTCAATCAGTCTCACGTTTTCCAGTTTACCGGCATATTTAGCCTTCAATTGGGGTGCAATGTCTGACCTTACAACTAACTCTATGTTTTTGTATCTTTTGCGAAGCATGAAAAAAGCTTCCAGAACTTCCTTCCCACCTTTGTATTCAAACTCTCCTGGAATGTTTACGGACCCAACAAAGAGCAGCTTTACATTTTTATTACTGTATTCTTTAATAAAATTCTTCTTGGGCACAGCTAAAGGAACCACTTCAACCTTATCTTTGAAATTTGCACAATTTAAATTAAGCAAAACAGTTTTTTTGCCTGCTTCAGTCCAGCAAATAATCTTCTTGCAGTACTCAGAAGCAAACATTTTTTCAATAAGCCCTCGAAATCGCTTGAAATGATTCAGCTTATAGCCAGTAAGCTGGGTTACAAACTCTATATCCACCAACCAAGGCTCCTTCCGAAAAACAAGATGGCCAACCGAATAAGTCAATGCTGCTTCATTCGGCGTTTTCTTAAATCTCTCTAAATACGCCTTAGCCAGATTTGGCGGGAATAATCTCGCCAAAACATTCAACTGCAGGGAATAAAGCATGTCCACCCTACTTGCAATATTAGAAACATTGTCCCAATTTGATGACCTAGTAACGAAACGATACCCAGGCGGAGGAGAGAATAATAACGTCTCATACAGAGAGTGCAATCTTCCGGCTACATCAAGATAGATTGTTCTTGGTTGCTCCGCTCCCTCAGCTGTTAAGCTGATCGAAGTTTGAATTTGATCTTGCATGAAATTCATAAGACCAGCCAGCTACAGCTTCTTGCTGTTTGCAGAAGTCTTCTCAAACCATCTAAAGAGAAATTTTAGGTCCAGCGCCATTCTGGGTCCAACCATTAAAGAAAAGGGTCCTGCGAAACAATAAGTTATCGAGAGAGGATCATGATAACCCCATCTGGTCAGGCCCATAACTTTTGCTTTTGCATAGTTGGCTCTCGTTGTCTTCCATCTGTTCCCTCTGAGTATAGAATTACTTGCTTCTCGAAGTAATAGAACGAAATTTGGTAAATTAACACACACATAGCCCAAAGAAATCAGCCGTAGCCATAGATCATAATCTTCAGCACCAAATAATGCTTGATTGTAAAGACCTGAATAAGCAAGAATTGATTTCTTAAAGGTTACTGAACTGTGAAGGAAAGGATTATGCAACATTATCCTCCTTTTTATCGTTTGGGCATCTGTTGGAGGTGTTAGCTTTCCGACAGTTTCTCCTTGTTCATTAATGACGTAAGCCCATCCTCCAACAAAGTCTATCTTCTCTTTTTCGATAGTTTCTACCTGCAATTCCAATCTCTGAGGAAGACTAATATCATCTCCATCCATTCTGGCAATGTACTTTCCTCTTGCAACTGAAAGACCAGTGTTTAATGCTTCTACGAAGCCTTGTTGTTTGTTGGCTATTATTCGCAAACGTTCATCATTTTTGAATCTCTCAAGAACGTTGAGCAGGGATTTATCGAAAGACCACCCAACAGCATCCACTATCAATAGTAATTCTAAATTTGTTAAAGTTTGTTTTAACACACTTTCAATACTTCTTTCCAAAAACGTAGGGTCACATCCTTTAATTGGCATTACAACGGAAACCAAAGGTTTTTGCATTCCAACGGACATGTAACTTAGTCTCTGCCCCTTGTTACAAAACGATTTTCTATGTACCATTTGATAGTTCTCTTTAACCCTTCCTCGAAGTTAGTTTTGGCTTCAAACCCAAATTCCCTTTTAGCTTTAGTTGTATCTAGACACCTTCTGGGCTGCCCATCTGGTTTGGAATAATCCCATATAATTCTTCCTTCGTAACCACTAAGCTTCGATATCAAACTAACAAGTTCTTCTATTTTGATCTCTTTGCCTGCACCCAAATTAACAGGGGCAGATTTATCGTAGTTCTCCGTTGCCAGCAAAATACCTTCAGCCGCATCCTCCACATACAAAAATTCTCTAGAAACTTTGCCTGTACCCCACACGGCAACTTCCTTTTTTCCCTCTAATTTTGCATCAACCATCTTCTTTATAAGCGCAGGAATCACATGCGAACTTTCAGGATCAAAATTATCCCTTGGCCCGTACAAGTTAACTGGCAACAGATAAATAGCGTTAAAACCATATTGCTCTCTGTAAGCTTGAGCTTGAACCAATAACATCTTCTTCGCAAGGCCATAGGGCGCGTTTGTTTCTTCCGGATAACCTTTCCACAGGTCTTCTTCTTTGAATGGGACTGGAGTATACTTTGGATAGGCACATACTGTTCCTATTGCAACAAATTTTTGTACTCCCTCTTGTCTAGCAGCTTCCACTAATTGAATTCCCATTATGGCATTATCATAAAATAAAGTTGCAGGATACTTCTTGTTAAATCCTATACCGCCAACTTTAGCTGCCAAATGAATAACAATATCCATATCCTTAACAGCTTTTACACAGTTTTCCCATTTTCTCAAATCAAAATCTTTACTTCTTGGAACTCGAATATTTCTAGGATTTACTTTCCTTTCCTTTATCAATTTCTCCAATAGGAAAGAACCTAAGAAACCAGCTCCACCACTTACCAATATTTTCTTATCCGCCCAAAATCCCATCCTAATCTCTCTTCCACCATCTATTCGGAAACTTTTCCAGAATATTATCTCCATCCCCAAGTGGCTCTAAACCCGCACTGCGTATATCCGCATCCACCATTATTTTTACCAATTCCTTAAATCTAATCGTAGGATCCCAAGCCAACTTTTTCCTAGCTTTCCTTGGATCAGCAACCAACTCTTCAGTCTCAGTAGGTCTAAAATACCTCGGATCAATTTTTACATAATCTTCAAAGCGTAAATCGACATAAGAGAAAGCTTGTTCAACAAACTCTCTAACCGAATGCGCTTCACCTGTCCCCAAGACAAAATCCTCTGGCGGGTTAATTTGCAATATTTTCCACATACCCTCTAAATATTCTGGAGCATATCCCCAATCACGTTTTGCACCAAGATTCCCAAGATAAAGAACTTTTTGTTTTTTAGCCAAGATGCTTGCTATGGCTCTTGTTATCTTTCTGGTTACGAAAGTTTCCCCTCTACGAGGAGATTCGTGGTTAAACAAGATTCCATTACAGGCAAACAGATTGTAACCTTCCCTATAGTTCACGGTTGTCCAATACGCGTGGAGTTTAGCAATTGCATAAGGACTTCTTGGCTTGAAAGGTGTTTCCTCATTCTGCGGAGAAGGAGAATTTCCAAACATCTCACTACTCGATGCTTGATAGAACCTAATATTGTTTCCACTTCTTTTGATTGCCTCCAAAATTCTCGTGGTGCCTAACGCTGTGACGTTTCCCGTATATTCCGGGATATCAAAACTTACCCTAACATGACTTTGAGCCCCTAAATGATAGACTTCGTCTGGTTTGATATTATAAATTATGTTTGATATTTGTTCAGAGTCTGAAAGGTCCCCGTAGTGAAGAAAGAATTTTGCCCCGGGTTCATGGGGATCCACATAGATATGATCTATCCTAGAAGTATTGAAAGTACTAGCTCTCCTGATAATTCCATGCACTTCGTAACCTTTGGAAAGCAAGAGTTCTGCTAAATAGGAACCATCTTGCCCCGTTATTCCAGTGATAAGCGCTCTCTTAATCGTTTAACGCCTCTGCCTTGCCAACTCACGCATCAAATTTGAGCCGGTAAAGCTTGAACTACCCATCACTAAAACTTTCTTATTCTGTTTACTCAAACACACTTTGCTATTCTCCAAACTTCTCTTTTGTTATTCTTCTAATTTTGAAAACCACTGTCCCGCCATTCGTGTAAGGCTTGCCAGGATCCACACACTGAATATAAGCGTGCTCCCTATCCTCAGGCTTCGACAAACCCAACTCAACAGGATCAGCCCCTCGCTCCAACACAAGCACATAATGCAGCAAAGAAGAAAGCGCATGCGTACACAAAGCATCCGTTTTCCCCAAGACTATCTTAGGATCATCAACCACTATTTTATCCCCAACCCTGTACACAGGACAGTATCCACGCACCTCAACAACCTCAACCTCAAGCATCCCTATCTTTTCCCATTCATTTTTTTGTTGTTCTTGTCATGGCGTATAGGGTTATAGCTGTTGATAAGACGAAGAATCCTATTAGGACAAAAGCAAAAGAAGCCAACGCTATATTCGTAATTATCCGACGCTCAACAGCGTAGACCTGCAGCATCCAAACTCCAAAACCCAAACCCGCAAACAAACACAACAACCCCTCAACTCAGTCTCAGTTACCAAACATACACCATAGGGCTCCTCATTTCAGAACCCTATATTTTCTTCTGTTCAACATTATTAGACACTTAGTTAGTTTTTCCTTTTCCAAGTTCACTCTTTTAAGGAAGTTTTTGAGAACATGATTCACTTCTTCAACGGTCGGTGGATGTATTCTTAATATGATTATGCCAACATGACCTCTCTTAGAGAAGTAGTAAATGGAGCCGAAGCCTAAGTCATGCGTTATAATAATCCTGTTTTCTCTTGCCGCCAAGTTTACAACTTCATCGTCTTCACAGCCTTTGAGTCCAGCCTCAGCAACACCTTTAATGTCATAGCCAAGCTGTCTAAGCAACTTTACCGTTTGAGGCGACACGTTTTCATCAGCGAGAAATCTCAGCGCCTAAGACACCACATACTCAAAAGCTTCTTCATTTTTCACGATCTTAGCAGCATACTCAACAGCAGCTTTAATGTCTTCTTCTGTTAAAGTGGGATAAGCCTCCATTATTCTCTTAAAATCATAACCAGCAGACAAAAGCTCCAGAATCAAGTACACGGGAATCCTCGTCCCCCTAACCACAGGTTTTCCACCCAAAATCTTAGGATTCACTTCAACACGCTCAGTCAATTGCTAACACCCACATTTAAAATGCTGCCATTAACACCTATTTATACGTATACGCTTAAACTCGGCACTTTTTTAAGATGCCTCAACAAACCGTGACGCTTCCATAATCACTAACCCTGCAACCCTTCCTCGCTCGTCTAAAGAAGCAATCACAAGCCCTTCATCATCCAAAGACTCACTGTCAACCATCCTCGCATGCCTAAACTTAACGTAGAGAACGTCAGCCTCCTCATCATAATCTACGGACACTATCCTTCTGGGCACTCGCATTTTTTTAGCGCCAACCAAAGCTTTTCCAACAACCTTGAATGGATCTATAGCCATTCTCATCTCAATCTCTGCCACAACCTAAATCTCCTACCAAGTCTCTTATCAGACATTACAAGAGCCGTTAATATAAATCCACTGGACGGTGAAACCTCTCTATAGTGAACGACAACGTTCCTCGATAAGCCAAATTCAACAAGCCGACCTAACACTTTCACAGCAGCAAAATTCGGTTTTAAGCCCGGAGGCGAAAAATAAATCCTGTCAGGATTAGCAATTGCCAAGAGAATCTCAGGCTGAAAAGGTTCAAGTTCCCTATGATACTCCATTATATGAAACCAACGCTCTTCAGTCAACCTTATGGGAACATTATTTGCTGATGCCACCACAGCGATCACGCCAGACTCAGGATGCCACACTATTTTCAAATTATTATCCCACTAACCCCTTGCAAGTTCTTCAATTAAGCCGCTTTTCAGAGCTACAGCTACCATATCTAATTAGCATAACTTATCTTGCGCCGTTCATTCTTTTGGAAAGCCTCGAAATAGCATACAGCGTTATAGCCGTTGACAACATGAAAAAACCAATCAACACAAAAGCTACGGAAGCCAAAGCGATATTCGTCACTATCTGATGCCCTATGGCGTAAAGCTGCAACATCCAAACCCCAAACGCCATCCCAGCAAACAAGCACAACAAGCCTGGAATACCCAGAACCAGTAACGGCCTCTCCTCTACAATAAGTCGGACAATTGACATAACAACGCCCAAGCCATGCGTCACAGGATTCTCCGTGGAAGTAGCTACATCACCATTAGAGTACTTGCAGGAGCTGGGCACCTCGCAAATCTTCAAATTGCTCTTCCTAGCTTCCAGCAGTATCTCAACGCTAGCGCCCATACCAGCCTCAGAAACGCTAAGACGCTCCAACGCCTGACGATTATAAGCTCTGAACCCGCTCTGAGCGTCGCTGACACTCTTCTTTGACGATTCATTAACCATCTTGGTAATCAATCTGGCGCCAAATCGCCTGTACAAAGGCATCTCCGCAGTTCCACGAACATCAACAAACCGGCTACCGATCACCACATCAGCCACACCATCAAGGATAGGCTTCAGAACATTAGGAATCTCCTTAGGATCATGCTGACCGTCAGCGTCCAGAGTAACCAAAACATCAGCATCCAGCTCACGAGCACGTTCAAACAGACTTTTAATGGCGGATCCATAACCCAAATTCCGCTCGTGCCTAACCACGTCTGCGCCTAGACGCTCAGCAATTTTCGCCGTTAAATCCTCAGAGCCATCATCACAGACCACAACTGCATCCGCAAACTTCTGAGACTCCAAAATCACCCGCGCTATTGAGTTCTCCTCATTAAACGCTGGAATACCAACAACAACAAACGGTTTGGTTCCAGAAACCGCTATCTCATCTAAGATCACGCCTGCTTCTTCAACTTCCACCAACATTTCCACCTTCATACGCGTAAACTGATATGCGACCAAAATCCTGCACACTAACAAAACTTCCCGGAACAGAAATACCGTACCAGCCAATAGGCGTGTTCCACCAAACAAAAAACACACGACTAAACCCATGCCCAAAAGCCGTGCTCACGGCTGAATTAACATCATTCTCAAAATACACGATTACATGAGACTTGTCCAAATCTAACCGTCCCCAAGACAGAAAGGCTTGCTGCAAAACCACACATGAAACCGCAGTCATATTCCCGTTGAGCCAACTCATAGCCTGAACAACGCTATTCACATCCTCATAAGGAACAGTAGGACTATTTGAAAAGTAAAGGTAAGTAGCAGTAATAGACGGAACGCTCACACTCGCATAAACCATCAACACGGGCGTAGCCAAATAGGCAGCCCCTAACGAGAAAGTTAACAAAATCGTCGCTGTAGCTTTCTTATTAGAAAACCACGAGGAAGCGCGTGTTTTTCCTTCACAAGAAGTTTTGGGCAACAACTTGCTAAATCCATTCACAGCGTAAAACGTGAATGGGTAGACAAGCATGAACATCCAACGATGCCAATATTCCAAAGCAAAAAAAGGAACAGCCAAACAGCCGAAAGCGCCAATCAGCAAAAGCATTGTCCAAAGATTCAATATGCGATTCTTAAAGAAACCCTTCGCAACCAGGAAGAGATACGGCAAATACAGAACGGCAAATAGAAGACCAACGCTCAAAGCCAAAGTCCAATAACTCGCGTAATAGTCTACAGAAGATTTAACACGCAAATAATCAACCATGAAAAACAGACTTCCCTGCTGAGCACTAACGGCATCACCTGCATTAACGACGTTTGTTCCAAGCGCATACTTCACAGGAAAAATCCTCAGCCAAATTCCCGTCATGAAAACAGTCAAGGCTGGAAGAACCGCCAAGGTCAAGCGCTTGGACCCCGAATCCACTTGCCGCCTAACCAGACGCCAAACTACCAAACCCACGACCGCCACCAGCAGGGTCACCGCGGCATACTCGTGAGCGAAAACTGTCAGCAAAGAAAACAAAGCGAAGAGCGCAAAACCACGCTTAGAGCCTATTTCCTTAAGATAAGACAAAGCAAACAACAGAATACCTAAGCCCAGAGTGTTCCGCAGAAGATCCCAACTTATTCTCAAAGAAGCCAGCTGCAGGGCAAAGAAAACTCCAGTCAACAAGCCCATGCGCAGATCCCATCCTAACATTTTCCTCGCAAACCAGTAAACACCAGCCACATTCAAACCAAACAATAAAGGCGCAACAACCTTCAACAGCAAAAAAGGATCACCCTGTAATAGGCTGTAGAGCGGCACGATAAGCGCGTACAACAGCCAAGTAGAAGTGAAGAACGCACTCCAATGAGGCAAAACTACTCCGCTTTTCATCGCAAATGCGTAATAAATCGTGTCAAAGCCTATCGGAAGCGGAAAAGCCAGAAGCTCAGGTATCAACCTAACAAAAAACCCTAGAGATAAGCACGCCACTAATGCCTTGCGATCTGTTAATTTAACGCTGCTCAAGAAACTCGTGAACACAAGCTTCAACCTTTTGGCCTTCACTAAAAACTTAGAGGCAATTCGTTTTCAGCAAGCAATGTACGTAATCCTTCCCTCAAAGATAAGCGAGGTCTATACCTCAAGAGGTTCTCTGCCTTAGAAATATCCGCATAACTATACTTAATGTCGCCAAGCCTCGGCTTATCGTAAAGAGTCTCCAAATTCAAGCCTGTTAATTCTAAAACAGCCTTAGCTAACTCAAGAACAGAAATGGGCTCGCCAGAGCCGATGTTAAAAACTTCTCCCTCAGCATCTCTATTCTCCAATGAACCCAAAACCGCTTCAACAACGTCGGACACATGCACGAAATCCCTGGTCTGCGAGCCATCGCCGTAAATGATCAACGGCAACCCTTGTCTACTGCGGTCAATAAACCGTGTTATCACTCCACTATAATCATTAACGCCCTGCCTAGGCCCGTAAACGTTGAACAAACGCAAAACAACTGACTTCAAAAGCTGCTTCTCATGAAAACCCAAGCAGAAGTGCTCAGCCGCAAGTTTGGATTCGGCATAAGGCGAAATCGGACTCGTCGGACACTTCTCATTCACGGGCAAACACTCGGGCTCGCCGTAAACCGCACAAGAAGAAATAAACACGAACTTGCCAACTTTCTCCTCAGCACACGAAATCAAAAGATTCAAAGTTCCCGCAACATTAGTATCATAAGTAAAATTTGGATTCTTAACAGAAAACGGCACACTCGTTATAGCCGCAAGATGAACCACAGCCCCAACGTCACGAATACACTTCCTAATGAATTCGGCATCTTTAATGTCGCCTCTGACAAAATCAACCCTGCCGCTTCTCAAGTGAGCCTCAATATTTGACAGTTTACCCGTAGAAAGGTCATCAATAACCCTTACGCCGTAGCCGCAATTGACTAGGCTGTCAACTATGTGGCTGCCAATAAAACCCGCGCCGCCTGTCACCAAAACTTTCTTACCTTCTCTAGTCAAGCTCATTGATCCAATTCGCCAAAGAAAATCTCATATGCTTTCGTCAATGCAACTAATTAACTGCAACGGGTTTCAACTTTTAGACTTAAAGTAGTTTTAGAAAATCTTCTCTCGTAATGTTTGCTTGCCTAAGTATGGATTTCAAAGTTCCTCTAGCCAACTCTGCATGGTCGGGCACAATCACCACAAAAACCTTGTCATTAACCTTTTTCTTCAGCTTCATATGGCTCCCCTTTTTTCCCGCGACTTTAAAACCTGCCTTCGTTAAGGCCTTAATTACTTTACGCCCTGAGACTACGGGTAGAGCCACTTACATCCACTTTAACTATTGTCACGATTGGAGCCTCAGCTTTAGAAGGCTTTTCAACGTCTTCATCTTCCAAATATAGTTCAAGCGCTTCCTTTAGATTCCTCAAAGCTTCTTCAACACTTTTGCCCTGACTTGCCACATCAAACTCAGGACACAAAGCCACATAAATCCCATCTTCTCTCCAAACAACCGCTGAAAGCTCCAGAGTGTTAGTGACCTGCATAAGCTTCTCCACATCTAATACAATTCAGCACTTCAAAATAAACCTTCTTTAAGCCTATGAAACCAGCGCCACCAGTCACCAAAACTTTTGCGTTTGATCTAGTCAAATATTTCCCTTAACTCTTGAATAGTTTCTCTTTCCAAAGCCAGTTCAGCATTAAGTTCAGTACAGCTTGCAAAATCAATTCTCTCGCAAAAATCAACAAAAGATCAACTTTAAGAAGCCCAATCTACCCAGATGCTTGTTGTCATTAGAGTAAGCCTCTGAGACGCCTAATCTCATCATTATGGCAGCATTTACTCCATCGTTGAAGTCTACATTATGAATAGCCATGTTGTTCGCGCCCATCAAGAGATCATCTCCACTAAACTTAACCACCTCAAGAGTCCTGTAAGATAATACTTTTTCAAGTGTAGACTTAATGTCACCCTGTCTGCCCATAGCCTCCAGCACCAAAGCCACCTCACATAACACCAACGTGGAAGTCACGGCAGCCTCTCCCCCTTCTATGCGCTCAAGAATACGTCTAGCGTTCTCTCCAAAACGGGGATGAGCAGTGAGGGCGTAGATAAAAACGTTAGTATCTACGAACCGCTTCACTGCAGATCCTCGGCCAGTTTCTTTCGAATATACTCTCTAGCCACACGCTTAGGCTCCTCGATAGGCTTCTCCAACCTCACGCAACCATACAACGCCTCAGTCGGCTTCTCATAAATTTTCACAGGAACAAGACAAATGCGACCCCTAAAATCCGTAACAATAAGCCTAAACCCTTCCTGTACACCATACTTTTCCCGAAGCTGCTTGGGCAGAACGATGCGCCCATACTTGCCAACTTCAACAGACAAACACATCACCGACAAATAAACTGAAAAACGACAAATATATGCTTTTTTGTCAATAATAGCAACCTAACCCAACATGCACATGACTTAATTACTTTACACCCTGAGACTACGGGTGGAGCCACTTACATCCACTTCAACTATTGTCACGATTGGAGCCTCAGCTCTAGAAGGCTTCTCAACGTCCTCATATTCCAAATGCAGTTCAAGCGCCTCATTCCTTCAAAACCTTTATCAATTCCGCAATAAACAAATCAAAGTACAAACTAACCTTTTTTAGATCCTAGCTTCTTCAATTCTTTCAGAATGCTTCGATTAAGTTTCTCAGGCAATGGAACCCTCTTCTCCGCCAACAACTAGAATGCTGCACGTGGAATTCCCAGCATCTCAGCTGCCTTTCCAGCGGAAATCTCGCCCTCAGCATACATTTCCAGAATTTCATTAAGGATCTTTTCTTTTATGCGCTCAGGAATGGCAACTGCCATCTTCACTTATTCTCCTCTGACTCTAACATAATGTAAAACTCTCTTGGCTACTGCCATCAAATCTTTAGCACACTGCTATTCACGTAGTTCGAAAATTGTTTGCAGATTCGCCTCATCAAAAATTATCCTAAAACGCTTGAACACATCTGCCCTGCCAAGAAGCCTCGGAACTTCATCAGAGTCAGCAAAAGCCGCACTAACATCTAACACTGTTTCACCAATCCTCATCTTAACATCATGAACATAAGCAGGCATCAATACTCTCCCAACCCCCATAATTGGGCGATACTCACCATCATAAAGGCTCACCTTAAGCAATGATGCATCACCCTTAGGAAATAACGACGTGTCAGCCCCAGAATCAACATAGGGACAAAAAAGATACCATTTACCATCCTTAGACTGCAGGTGAACATACGCTACGGGTCTGTGAACGATACCTCGCGTCGAAGGCTCAGGCAAGTACTCAAACGCATAACGCTTCAAAGAATAAGCACATCGGCAACCTGAACATAGAAGAGCGCAACCTGCTCAGGCTTTAAACCCGGACGCTTCTTCAACGCGCTTTCAAGGGCCTCTACCGAATTGCTCCCGTCTGCTATGATCTTACCCTCATACAAAGCCACATGCCTTCCTCTATACTTCTCATATTCCTCAGGACTTATTGAGGGAGCCTGATATACAATCTCCGACACAATCTAACCCACACTAATAATCGAAACAGAATTATTTATATCGTTCTACCAGTAACCTTCGCCGCGTAAAGCAAAACCGCTCCGCCAGTCACCAAAACCTTCATTGATTCACGCATGAACTTGCTCCTTCTCCAAAACAAACGCGGAATCCGCAACCACGCCCTTCTTCTCCGTCTTCAACCACCTTTTAGGCCGGCGTAGCAGAATAAGCAACGCAGCGTACAACGCAATGAAAGCCTGCACGCACCAGTAAGAGAAAACGAACGGGAGCCACAGCAGATTCCTCACTTTCTTCGGTTTTGAGACGTAAATCAAAGCAAAGCCGCAAACAAGCAACGTAAGAGTAGTGGTTAAAATTGAAAAATACATAAAAGCCCGCCACAGGACGTCGAATGGAAAAGCTGCAAAAAAAGCGCCAGACGCCACTAGATACGACAGCAGTGAAGCAATAACTATGAACGGACCGAAAAGCGTAGCTTCAGCATCCAAGTTTTTCCTGTTCACCTTAGCAATCAGGCGTCCATACTTAACCGCAACCTCCATGGTTCCCCTAAACCACCGAGTACGTTGTTCAAAGAGCGTCTTCAAATTCGCAGGGCTCTCTTGCCAGGCGCACACGTCCCCGCCGTACCTGATGTTGTAGCCGTTCTCGGTAAGCCTCGCAGAGATCTCCATGTCCTCCGACAAAATGCTTTCGTCGAAGCCAGACAGCCGTTCCAGAACATCGCGTCGTATAAACTGGCAGCTTCCCTTTAAGTGAACGAATAATCCCAGTGAGTCTTTTCCGCGCAGATAAGCTTCACACCAAACAGCCTCTTCATAAGAGAGGAATTGCGTAAGCATGTTCTCCTGAGAATTAATCGACAAGGTTCTGCCTTGAACAGCCGCCACCGCAGGGTCATCAAAATACTTGGCTACCTTCAACAACGCGTCACTGGCGGGAACACTATCCGCGTCGAAAATGGCAACGATCTCGCCCTCGGCATGTTGAAGACCATAATTTAAAGCAGAGGGTTTCCCGTTCGAAAAGAGCCTTTGCAACACCTTAACGTTTCCGTGTGCGCTGGCGAACTGCTTGCAAACCTCAAAAGTCTCGTCAGCAGACCCGTCTTCAATGATAATGATCTCAACTTTATCGGCTGGGTAACTCAAATTTGACAAAGCTTCTAGAAGCCTGCCTACAACCTTAACCTCATTCTTAACGGGCACTACAACGGAAAAGGAAGGCAAAAACGTGCCTTCTGTAACGCTTCGCGTCCGAGGCTTCTGCTTGCTTTTGATCAGGTTTCTAACACCTGCAGCCAAAATAGGCAGGTTATAGAATACCCAGGCATAGACAACAGCGAAAACGCAGATCAAAGCAAAATCTATAACGCCCAGCATATTTTCATACGCTGTGAACTAACTTTCTTCCCTACTCAGCCGTTACGCGAATGCCCATTAAGTTTCATAACCGCCAAGTACCTGACAAAGCCAAAGTCATTCGCCCATTCCTTGGCGGCCTTATTACCCCATTTCTGGGCAAACAGACTGAGCTTGTAGGCTAGCGAAAAACCAATTTCTCGCATAGCACGCACGAACCTGCTCTCAAGAAGCCCTTCCAACTTCCTTGTGATAGAGAGAATGCAATTGGCCAAAATGCTGCTACGAATACAGCGGGTAACCTTTATCGTTAAATCAATAAGTACTCTGTCTATCCTCGGCAAGGCTCTGAACCACACGCCGGCGCGCATGGCTTTTAGTTTCAATTTTATCAGTTGTGTTTTATCAAGGAAGCTGAAAGTGCTGTTCTGCAATGCAGTCTCAGGCATAATCGTTTAGACCTTCTAAATTCTTATTTCTTAATCCTTATTTCGTATTCAGATATTAACAGACCTTTAATTTAAGGTTTATAATAAAAAATTTTCTGATTCGTCAATACATATTTGAATGTGTACAGCTAAAGCTGTCTCATGAACTCGATGAATTCTGCGAGGTTTCTCGGCTGTAAAGTGTAGTTTGACCGCCTTTCTTCACCCACAGTCGAAGAAGGCTTTGACCAATAGTCATGCCCAGGATGTTCACGTGGCTACCGATAAAACCCGTGCTGCCTGTCATCAAAACATTTTCACGCATAAATTTGTTCCGTTTCCAAAACAAAATCGTAATTTGCCACTACGCCCTTCTTCTCCGTCTTCAACCATCTTTTGGGTCTACGCAAGAGAATAAGCAATGCAGCATACAGCGAAATGAAAGCCTGCAAACACCAGTAAGAATAAACAAAAGGAAGCCACAACAAACTCCTCAATCTCTTCGGTTTTGAGACGTAAATCAAAGCAAAACCACAAAGAAAAACCATGAGAGTCGTGGTCAAAGCTGAAAAATACATAAAAGCGCGCCACACGATTTCAAAGGGAAAAGCTGCAAAAAAAGCGCCAGACGCCACTAGATACGACAGCAGTGAAGCAATAAGTATGATCGGACCGAAAAGCGTGGCTTCAGCATCCAAGTTCTTTCGGCTCGGCTTGGTCATTAATTTGCCGTATTTGAACGCGACCTCCATGGTGCCTCTGAACCATCGGGTACGCTGCTTAAATAGCGTCTTCAAATTCGCTGGGCTTTCCTGCCAAGCACACACGTCTCCGCCGTACCTGATTTTGTACCCATTGTAGGCAAGCCTAGCTGAAAACTCCATGTCATCGGACAACATATTCTCGTCGAAGCCTTCCAGTCGCTCTAGAACGTCTCGTCGTATGAACTGGCAACTTCCTTTCAAGTGAACAAACAAGTCTAGAGTATCTTTGCCACGCAGATAAGCTTCACACCAAACAGCCTCTTCATAGGATATGAACTGAGTAAGCATGTTCTCCTGAGAATTAATCGACAAGGTTCTGCCTTGAACAGCCGCCACCGCAGAGTCATCAAAATACTTGACCACCTTCAACAACGCGTCACTGGCGGGAACATTATCCGCGTCGAAAATGGCAACGATCTCGCCCTCGGCATGTTGAAGACCGTAATTTAAAGCAGAAGGCTTGCCGTTTGAAAAAGGCCTTTGCAAAACCTTAACATTCTCCTGTGCAGTGGCAAACCATCTGCAGACTTCGAAGGTATCATCAGTAGACCCGTCTTCAACAACTACTATTTCAACCTTGTCTGTTGGATAATTCAAGTTTGACAACGCCGCAAAGAGCCTCCCCACTATCTTCGCCTCATTCTTGACGGGTACGACAATGGAAAATGAGGGCAAAAACCGGCTTTCTACATCGTGATGTGCCTGAGGGTTTTGCTTACACTTACGCAGATTCCTTACTCCGGCAGCCAAAATAGGCAAATTATAGAATATCCAAGCATAGACAACCGCGAATACGCCGACCAAAGCGAAATCAATAATACTCAACATGTTTTTCCTACGCTACAAACTGTCGTTTTTTCATGCTTAGCCGTGGTAAGGATGACCACTAAGTTTCATGACCGCTAGATACTTAGCAAACCCTGTGTCTTTCGCCCATTCTTGGGCACCTCGATTACCCCATTTCTGGGCGAGCAGGCTGAGCTTGCAGGCTAGCGGAAAACCGATGTCCCTTATTGCACGCGCAAGTTTACTTTCAAGAAGCCCTTCCAGCTTTCGCGTGATGGAGAGAATAATTTTGGCTAAAGAGGTACTGCGGACGCCGCAGCGAACAACCTTTATCGTTAAATCAAACAGTACTCTGTCAATCCTTGGTAAGGCTCTGAACCACACGCCCGAGCGCATGGCTTTCAGTTTCAATTTTATCAGTTGTGTTTTGTCAAGGAAGCTGAAAGTGCTGTTCTGCGGTGCAATTGTGGACACGGTCGCTTAAACCTCTGAGTCCCTGTTTCTTGTTTCTGTCCATAATTAACCTTTATTGTGTATTAAGTCTTACTATAAATCTGAATTCTGATACGTTACTTCTCCTTAGAGAAAATACAACAAAAAATACAAGTCGTAGCCGGATCACAATAAATCACAAAACGTCCAAAAAAATCTTCCTTCAGCCAAATTGGCTATTAATGGCGATTTCTCCCGTAAATCTCCCCTTTTTTAATCTTGCGGTTCAGCCCAGAAATCTCATGGAGGTCCCAACCTCTTGTGAAGTGCCAGAGTTGCGCCTCATGATGTCGCTCAAGAGGCGACCACTTTTTCAACAGGCATTTCTGCTGCAGAAAGACTGGAAGCGGGGCTCTTCTCACGGACTTCTGACCCAGACATTATTTTTCGCCGGTACGCGCAATCTATCAGGTTTGCGCATACTAAACACTGGTCTAATCCTCCCGCCATTCCATTTGGGCAAGAACAATCAAAACTAGGAGGCACTGGGCTTGCATATGAAGACACTTGCTGTGTCCGCAGCTTTGCTTGGCTCAACTTTGTCACTCGCCTGGTTCGTACAGTGTGAGAGGGCTTCAGGACCTGTGGCTGCTCTTGAAGCTTTGGCTTTTCAACCTGGCTGGGTTCTACTTCGCGCAAAAGGGTGGCATGCGAAATGCGCTTTCCAGAAATGCGTTTTCTAATCTGATTCCCAAGGAGAGCAGTTGCTATATGAGTTCCCTTGCCGACATGAGTTCTGGCGAAAACAACTCCCTTTGAAAGGTGCCTTCTGATAGGAGGCGCAACAAGAATAAAAATGGCTGATGCTGTCGCTCCAATGTAGTTCAACAGGTTAAATTGAGCCAATGGCTTATTCCAAACGACACTATCAAAGATTATCCAGTACGAATACCACGTGAAAGACCAAATGAAGGGCACATACCATATTTGCTTATAGGTCTGCCATACATCGCTAAACCTGGTTAGAATTGTTGGAATGACCTTGGGCATGGGTAAACTGAGATTAAGCTTATTTGGAATTATTCTTATACGTCTAGTCCATGCTCGATGCTGCTTTTTTCTTTTCCCTTTTTGGCAAATATCGTGCATAATGTCCGCCAAGCAAATGTGAGCTATTGCTGAATAGTAGTAAAAGCTTTATGAATTGCTGATAAAAACCCGAAATCACTTATCCGAAGAGTATACAAAACTCGACTTCTGAAGTCAGGTGATAACCAGAAAACGAAAAAAGAAATAAAGCATCATTCGGCGGGAAAATCAAGCCTCTTCAGCCAAAAAAAGAATTTGAGCTTATTCAATCACGTTGATACAATCGCAAGGCAATTCAGCATATGCCATTGTGGTTTTAGTTTTTTCCACTCTGAATAATCCGATAGTTTACCCCGCAATTTTTTTCATGAATACGAATCCAGCGGCAACTTTGTAGTAGAAACCCTTTGTCGCTGTTTTGCGAAAGGAAGCCCAATGATGGCTAGCGAAGACAGAAGGTTCGCAGAGAAACTAGGCAATATTTGCTGTGTTGCCGTCCAGCTTCCGAAAATTCTGTAAAACGGCGTCCACCACCAATCGATTTTTGGAAAAGCCCCCTGCCACAAACCGAAGTAAACCATGTCTTGAGTGGAAGTCAAAACGAAAACCTCCATGAAAACAAGAAGCTTGAGGTTTCTCGTGTAGACCAACAACGACAAAATCAGGAACTGATAATAAAGCGCATAGAGATTCACGTATTCAGCGTACAGTTTTCGTTAAAATGAAGCCCATAGTGGTAAAGAGACTCGTTAACTAAAAAGTCAACACGGGTGAATAACAAAACGCCAAAGAAGAAGAGCAAAATGGCAAAAAGGTTCTTTCGTTTCATCTCCGTTTTCTTCCTTGAATCGACCTGTTTGAAAGCCAGAGTCCTACTGCTATATCCTCCCCTCTCTCCGCCAAAAAGACAAATAAAAGGCAGTTTAAAAGCCATATTTCAATATCGTAATATATAATACATTAACAATCAAGAAATACAAAAGGAGTTGCGGGACGTGACCCCACTCACCCTTGTTTATAACGTGACATGTCAAAATTGCCCTAAGGTTGCCTCATGAACTCTATGAATTCGGCGAGGCTTCTCGGCTGCAAAACGTAATTTGACCTTCTTTCTTCGCCAATAGTTGAAGAAGGTTTTGACCCGTAGTCGTGTCCAGGATACACTTCCACATCATCGTTAAGCCGTAACAGTTTGTTAAAAAGGCTGTCGTACATGCTTCTGGAGTTACCGCCAAGCAGGTCTGTTCTGCCGCACTCTCCCACAAACAATGTGTCACCAGTCAACAGTTTCTTGTTGTCCACCAACAGGCATATGCTGTCGGGAGTGTGCCCCGGCGTGTGGATTACCTTGACTGGCACGTTGCCTAGACGTATAATGTCGCCATCATCCACTGCGACGTCAGCGTTGATTCTTGATAGCTTATGCGCAACAGTCTTCGCGCTGAACATTGAAAGCAGTTCCTCGTTACCAGCTGTGTGGTCAGAATGATCGTGCGTGATGATGACGTATTTCAGCTTCAAATTTTCAGTTTTGAAAACGCGTATTATTTCGCCCGCGTTAAAGCTTGAATCAACAACAGCCGCTTCACGTGTAGCGTCGTCTGCAATAATATATGAGAAGTTGTCGCCGTGCTGCTGAACCTGCCTGAAGAACATAAACTTCAACCATAAAAATGGTCAATTCAACATTTAAAAACGTATCTCAAGTATGCTTCTGGAAACTACTTCAAAAAGTTTACTTATTAGGAATAGAATAAAAAAGATTGTAAACTTCAAAGTTGGTGTTAAATTTGAAGGTACTGTTAATAACAGGGTTACTCGCAGAAGACACTGTGGAGCGTTATGCGCAGAAGAGCGGTGTTAAAACTGAAGTTCTTGCTTTAAAGGTTCCTGTTGCCGCACTGTTAACCCCCGAATACATTACTAGTGCCCTTGAAAACCTGAATCGCCATGACGTCGATGTGATTTTAGTCCCAGGGCTAATTCGAGGCGATGCGTCGGTTATTGCAGACACCGTAGGGATTCCGACTTTCAAAGGTCCAAGATACGCTGCTGACCTGCCCACAGTGTTAGACGCCGTAGGGCAAATTGAGCTTTCAACTGTGACGCCTGCTTGCGACATACTTAGGGAGGAACTTCAGCAAAAGGCTTTACAAGAATTGGCTGTTGTTGAGAAAAACCGGGATGTTTTGTTAAAAAATCCCTGCAACATGTTAATCAGGGAATTAGCCGTAGGCAAAGATTTTCCCATGCGAGTTATGGCTGAAATCGTTGACGCTCCGTTATTGCCGAAGGATGAAGTTCAGAGGTTGGCGAAGCATTATGTGAAGGCTGGAGCCGACATTATTGATGTTGGCATGGTTGCCGGCGAATCTAGACCCTTAGACGCCAGATGTGCTGTTGAAGCCGTTAAAAGTGTTGTAAACGTACCTGTAAGTATCGATACGTTCGACCCAGATGAGATTGAAGAAGCCGTTTCTGTTGGTGCAGATCTGATATTAAGCGTAGATGCTGGAAACGTTGAAGAGGTAGCTCCTTTTGCCTCTAAGGTTGCTGTAGTGGTTATTCCAACGAATCAGCGCGAGGGATATTTTCCCAAAAAAATTGAAGAACGAGCAAGTTTTCTTGAAGAGAATATAAGAAAAGCTATAGAACTGGGAATAACTAAGGTTATAGGCGACTTGGTTCTCGAGCCAGCAGATGCTTTAGAGTCGCTGTTTGCCTTTCGCGAGTTTGCAAATAGAAACCCGAATGTTCCGCTTCTTCTTGGTGTTGG
>Ga0315296_10000347_pt1 | contig 42911 bp, 46 predicted proteins | sample YL17G14_18_MG_FD_203921 | JGI IMG/M metagenome (GOLD analysis project Ga0315296, IMG submission 203921) | Sediment microbial communities from Yellowstone Lake, YNP, Wyoming, USA - YL17G14_18 | ecosystem: Environmental > Aquatic > Freshwater > Lake > Sediment | place: USA: Wyoming | collected... | reverse complement strand
ACACATGGCAATAGCGTTTGGAAGCCCGATAATAAAGACGGGCGTAGTCGGAGGGGAAAGAGTGGCAAAGATAAATGAGCTTATTTCAATAGAGCATGAATCGTATAAGTCGAAACCCTTAAAACTAGCTAAGATACCTCATATCATGAATTAGGTTGCCGAACAAGATAGCCTTGGAATCGGTGGCGCGTGGTCGCGCCAAATACTTAGAAAAGAATTCTTTCTGGCCGAAACGTCGGGCTGAGATGGCGAAATACAAGACAGTTGAAACCTTTTTCTTGAGACTTGGAGAGAGGAAAGGCTTCGTTAGCGAACATACTCGTAATAGCTATTTGAACGGGCTTTGGGATTTCTGTCACTGGGCCCAGACAACGCCGGACCAAATGGTTGAACGGAGAAAGCAGCGGCTCAAGTTAGATGGAACCGATCAGGAAGCTGAGGACCTGCTTAGACGGTATTTCTCGGAGCAGACCAAGGCCGGCGTCAATTACAACATGACCGTTCATCGTGTGAATGTGGTCAGCTCGTTCTATCGTCGTCACGGGCTTCGCTTGCAGATGGCTATGCCTGCTTATGAGAATAGCAAGATGAATACGGCTCCGACAAATCAAGACGTGCTACGCCTCATTGAAGGCACGAGAAACGTCAGAGATAAGGCGATTATCGGGGCTCTTTGGAGCTGGGGCGTCCGAGAGGACACTTTGGTGAAAATCACACTCGGAGAATACCTGCAGGACAGGCGTGGGGATCCGCCCTATATGTTTGTGTCTCCGTTGAAACTGAAGGGCCGTCGAGGCCAAGGTGCTGCTTGCTTCACAATCAAGGAAACCAAGGAGCTGATCGACGCATATCTCGAGACACGGCCCGAAGCCAAAAACGATGAACCCCTATTCGCATTCAGCGATACAAGGTACGGTCCGCGAAGCCTAGACCCGGCCAGCATCTACCATATTGTGAGGCGGGCCTGCAGGCGCGTATTCGGGGATCCAAAGAAGTATTCCCCGCATGATTTCCGGCGAGCCTTCCAGTCGAAATGCGAAAGCGCCGGCCTCAACGAAGCCATAATCAAGAAATTCACCGGGCACAGCCTAAACAGCCTGCAGAAAGCCTATTCGATTCACGAGGTTGAGGAACTAAGAAGCATTTACCGAGACAGAATAGCTCCAGCCCTAAGCCCACATCAAGCCTCAACCGGAGAACTAGAACAGTTGCAAAAGAAGAATGAGGAACAAGAAGGAAGAATGCAGACATTGGAAACGCAGCTTCAAGACCTACGCCAAATGATCACGGCCGGAATCGCACAACTCGACACCAAAAACAGGACCGACTAGAAAAGCTAGGCGGCCGTCTACTCGGAGAAACTGAGGATCAAAGAAAGCTAGGCATCTAGGCCTAGGTCCCTTTATCGTATTTCTGGTCTCTAACCCATTTCTCTTTGACTAGTTTTCCATGTTGCCAAGTGCGTTCCAGAATCCAGGCTTCGTCATCCTCATAGTAGATATCGGAGCGCGAGGCCCAAGGCTGAGACGGCCGGCCGGCGCGCCTTCACAGCCACCATCCAACGCCTCAACGAACAAGACAACGCCCACGTTAAACCGATTCCGGCTGAGAAAGAATAGCGAGACTGTCTTGGCCACAGACCGTCTGCGGAACAATTAGTCTTATTTTTCCCTGTTCGATGTAGCATTCTGGTCTGCCATGTCTTCCAGAAGCAGATGGAAACTTCTAAGCGTGCTCATTGTAGCATCAGCAATACTGGGAGTTGTGTGTTGGCAACAATTCCTGACGGGCCCCATGTCTCCCACAACTATGACGATTACTCCTTCTGCAACCAGGGTCACAGCTACCCAAACAGCCGTTACTCCGCAACGTCAAACAGAATGGATCAGGATCGGCGAAGTCAAACCTGTCGACTACTATCTATCACTGCTAGAATCGAATAGAACAGCACCGTATGGTCAGTTGTTTTGGGAACTGCGTAAACTTCCTGAGCTTACCAATGCGACGGCAGTCGCCAAGATCACGTATCTCGCACTCAACGCCACAAATCCGGAAGTCAAAGAAGCTTTTGAGTTGATGATGAAAGGAGGAACACCAAGCCCAGGAGACTATGCGTACAAGGTTCCAGAATACAACACTGAGCTTCAAGTTCTGTATTGGCTTGCGTGCCAGAACGAGTTCAAGAAAGACGATACACTCTCATTGGCCGTTGCCATGGCGAATGGTCTTTGGGTGACAGTGGGAGACGAGCAAGTTACAGAGGCCGTGCAGAAAGATACGAGCGAATTTCTGGCATTCTTCAGAGATACCAATGATATCCGAAAAAAGCAAGGGTATCGTCAACTGGAAGACTACCCAATCGAAGCCAAGTTATGCTTGGTTTGGTCAGGGAGTGCTGCGGTATACATGAACTGGCCCGGTCACTCTCTGAGTGGGGCTGATAGGCGAGACGAGTCTAGAGTACCCAAAGCGAACATCCGAGATTATGCTTGGGACACTGTTAGTGTGCAGACCTTAGTCGAGATGCAGAGATTCATGATAGACAAGGATTGGTTCAAGGATGACACCGATCTGGTAAATCAGCTGGTTGAATCATACTTCTATCTGGGCGGTCGCAGCCATTGGGACAACCCTACTGACCCAGGGAATCTGGGCGGGCTCAGGCCCGAGACTCCAATCTTGATCGATGGCGAAGAGATTCGTCCCAGAAACTTCTGGAATGTCGACTTAATCTGGAGCTATTTTGGAAGAACCGGGAGAGGCATCGGTGTCTGCGCAGACAACAGTGCATTTGTGGATGCGCTGAATAAGGCAATAGGTATTCCAACTACCTCAAATGGAGTTGTGTGGGTGACTGAGGGCGAAGCAGGTGGACACGGCTTCGTCGCCTACTACGTAGCGAATCTGAAGTGCTGGAAATCACACACTGGACAGATGCAGATTCGTACAACTGGTGGGCCCTTACGTGATACGCAGATTGTCCATCTTCAATTGTTTATTCCTCCATGGAATCAACGTGGTTACTTAAAATGGAAATACGAGCATAGTAGAGGGTTCTTTGAGACGCCGGCATTCTATGCGCCCCAAATGAAATTCGGCGAAGTCCAGAGTCTTTTCTCAGGTGGAGCCCCCACCTCTCAGATGAAGCAGTGGCTATTCTACAGCTAGGCCACGAGAGCTTTCGCTAAGCGCGGTGAAGATGCGAAAAAGTAGCGGCAGATTAGGCTGACTGGATGAAGCGAATATCGTATCCAGCCTGATTTGGCTTGCCTGTCTTGTGGAAACGCGGGTCGATCATCAGGCAGGGAACTACGAGTGAACCATCCTCGAAGTCAAGCGCACGCGCAGTTCCATCCGCCAGGGCTTTCAGGGCCGCTATGGTGGCGACTACGTTGCTCGTTATCAACCCACGGATACTCCAGTCTCCTCCGTAAGTGCCTCGGACAAGTCTCTTGGCCAGCGTTCCTCCAGGAATGAACCTCTCCACATACCCTACCTTCGTCAAATCTTCAATATCTTCGACCAGGGGCAGGGTCGTGGTTCCAAACTTCACCATTTCTCATCCACTCTGAGGCGTTCTTTCAAGAGGCTTTATTCTATTCACAATGTCGACCAAGAGGTCTGAGAGGTCGCGGTACTCTGGAAGTTTCAGCTGAGAAGCAGGATAGGCTTCGATCTCAGCGTAATCCAAGCCGCCCATCATATACCTGGTGACGCGCAGGACTCGATAGTTGCCGTTGAGGCCAAGGATCGGATTCACAAGTTTGATAGTGTCACCGGCCCGCCAGGTCCCGGCTGGATAGGCGTCATCAAGAACAGCCGCGACTCTGTCTCTCGGTGTTGAGTTCGCTGTCAGAATGGTGTTGACCCAGGTTTGAAGAAGAGTCAGATCATCGAAGGTTTTGTCAACGTAGACTCTGGACTTTGCGAGATTGGGATAGGCTGCCAACACTGCGGCATTCGTAGCTGTCGCAGCCAATTGAGCTAACCCTTCGCCCCGACCCAGTCCCTTCACCTTCCAGTCAAGCTCAGTTCCATCCGGTTCACGTGTGGCGCCGAACATGTCGACTCCGCGTGTGAACACGACTGAACCCGATTTGTCGCTACCTCTCTCAGAAACCATGTTCAGCGTAACATCTGGACCTATGTATGCGTTCCATGCCATTTGACGGACCAAGCGGACAACAGCGGTGTAGAGTTGTTCATAGTCGGCGCGAAACTCGATCGGAGCGCCGTAGCTGTTGACTGTTCCTTTGCTGATCACTGCGCCTGATTGGGCTGGATAGGTGCGGATTTCTCTGATCGCATAGGGCGTTCCTGACGCTTGCGTGACTCGGACAAATTGAATACTCGCTGCCGCGAAAGTAGCGACCGCATGGTTTCCTTTGTGAGTCGCATTGTCATAACGAGTTGTCCAGGTGGAGTCGTTGGGACTTGTCTCAATCTTCATTGGTGCTCCTGCTGTTGGAATGTCGGCGATGACATCTATCCTGGCGATTGATTTTGCGGCCAAGTAGTTTATCTTGATCCAGCCCGCCGAGGTTGCTTTCCACGCGCTAAAGACACTTCCATCGCAGACAGCCTCTTTGTCGTATCCCGTAGCGGTTCCCGAAGCCGTTATGGTGACAAGATCACGAACATAGAAGTCACGAAACTCGGCTCTTGACAGACCGAACATCATGCCTGCGCGTGCGCTTGTCCATTCGCAGGTATTGTTGACGCTGAACTCCTTGTTCTCGTTCAGGACTCGGAAAGAGATATTTGTTCCGTTCACTTGCCAACAAAGATGATACTCTTTTCCCCACGCCCAAACATAATCCGTGTTTCCCATGCGCGACCAAGAACTGCCATAGCTCTTGATCAGCTCAATCCAAGCAGAATGGGTACTTGGGTCACGAAAGAGAACTCCCGCATACATGCAGATTGAATAGCCCTGTCCAGGAATTCCCTCGGCTGATCCGTCATAAGTCTCATAGAGGGTGAGGCCTACGCGCCTTCCCTCCTGATCTGTATCGGTAACTCCTCCGTTGCCAGCACTAATCGGCTTGACTCGAGCGAATACTGCATAGTTCGTCTTGTTCTCAGCCGCTACGTTTCTTCGAGCGAACCAACATAGATTGTTGAACTCGTTCCCGAGATCCCGAGCGTTTAGGTCCCACCCCTCGAAATATCCTCCACCTTTCTTCCAGTGACCTCGACGCCAGAACCAATCGCCTGTTGGGGCTGGTTCACCTTCAACATCGCCGACAAACTGATCAGCGAAAACATATCCGATCTGAGTCATTCCTGCGGCTTGGGCAAGTGCATTGTAGATGAGGCAATCAAGGATTTTCTCGGGGTAGGTTCCTAGGAAGGTTTCTCGATCGAGAGGATGCTGCATCAGCTTGCAGCTTCCCTGGTCTCGACCAGACACTTTGATGGCTTCGTCCTCTGAATCAACAAGCCCGCGTTTCTCGATAACGCCTGTGAACTCGAGTGTTGAGGTTCCTAATCGCTTGAACTCGACAAGATCATTGAGGGCCCCATAATCCGCCCTTGGTTCAAGTTCTAGCTCGAACGAATGAGGAAGCATGATGTCCTCTGTGTATTTGAAGAAGACAGGAAGCCGCTTTGTTCCTGCGATATATGTATCAACACGAGTCGACATGAAAACATCAACTACTGCGAACCGCGTCGACCACGGTTCTATACAACTGCCTCAGATAGTCGTCAAGCTCGGACTTGTTGCCAACAGCCAAAGTCCCAACACTTGAATACACTGTCACGTTTGTCCTCGATGGCGCCCCTACTCCTGCTGGTGACAGAGAGGATGCAGGCCTTGGACCTGTAAGTTCTATTGCAGCTCCCCAGAACATTCCCTGAAACCGATCGACCCCTCTCGCTGTCTCAGAAAGGATCTCATCAAATCCCCCTCTGGCTTGAAGAACCATCTCTCCCCACATATCGGGCCAGATTGATTCGCTTGAGATTTCCTTTTTCAAATCGTCGAAGGCATCTGTGATTTGACTAGTCCCTTTCTTGACTTCATCTGTTACCTCTGAGACACCCTTCTTGGTTTGACCGGTCAATCCGCTCCAAAGGTTCGTGAAGAACTCAGACACACCTTGCGCTGCTTTCTTGATAGTTTCAAAAGCCGCGTTCAGTTTGCCGATCCAGAACAGTATGGTTTCGATTCCGGTCTTGAACACGGTGGCCATGGCTCCAATGAGTGGCGTCACAAGCTTGATCCCCTCGACGAGAGCAGTCAAAGCGGGAACAATCGTGATCTTCAACACGTCAGCGATAAGATTGAAGATCGTGTAGGCTTCTTTTCCATCCTTTCCGACGCCCACAATGGCCTTCCAGACTTGGCCGAATGCATCGATAACCGGACTGAGAGCTTTCCAGACATCACCCAGGGTCGCCCACAATTCTTTGAAGATAGGCATCAGCGTCTTGCCCAGCTCGTCTGCGACTTGACTCATGCCTTTCTGCATATCCATCCAGGCGCCACTGAGGCTCTCCGCGATTTTCTTAACTTCGGGGATCTCGCTGAAAGCCTTCCAAGCCTTGCCGAGATCCGTGACAAGAGCATCTGCGCCTTTCACCACATTTCCCATCATGTCTTGGAAGTTGCTTAGAACAGGGATCAGGGCGCCACCGATCTTCTCCTTCAGATTATCCATCGCGTTTGCGACTAGCGCCTGCTTCCCTGCATAGGTCTCGAGATCCTTCTGCGCGGCGCCACCGAACTTCTCCTGCAGCTTAGTCATTGCGTCAGCGAATACGACTGAGTCGTCCTTGCTCTCCGTGACTGCAACGCCCATCCTCTCGAGCAGGCTTGCGTTGCCTTCGAAGGCGCGACCAACTGCTTTAGCAGCTGTCTCCAAGTCGATCTGCTTACCTGCCGCCAGGTCCATCGTAGTGGCAAGACTCTTCATCGCATCGTTAAGACCCATGCCGTAATCCATCATCGTCTTGAGAGCAGCCGCCACCTTTTCATCGCTGAACTTCGACATCTTCTCAGCACTGGATGTGAACGCCTCGATCTGGTCTTTCACGTCAGTCCAAGCAGTGCCAGATCTTTCCACCGTTCCAGCTAGCTTGTTCCAAACATCTTCGCTGTCCTTCGCGGCCTTGAAACAATCCTGGAGGCCACTCGCGACCTCGCCGACCGTAGCGGCCAGGCCACCCATCACCCCTCCGCCTGCGAACCCTTTGATCACACTGCCAAGACTATCGAAGCCACCGCCGAGCTTGCCGATCGTATCGCCGAAAATGCCTAGCGAAGCACGAATAGTATCCATCGTGCTCGAGGCCTCGTCAACAGCTTTGATTCCAATCACGACGTTTCCGACTGCGCTCATCCTTTGCAAGCCTCCATGACTGCTTGAACAACTGCTTCGAGAATTTGCGGATAGTAGGTTTCGATGGCTGGCCGGATGAAAGATTGAGGCGGTATAAACCTCCCACCTCTGCTCATGTGTCCTAGTTCCACTGGCATTGCATAGTCAGCAGATGCGCCAAAGGAAAACTCCAGGATCCCCACCGACACAAAGAAAATTGTGCTCCTGAGATATCCAGTATCCACCGGACAGATCGACTGCGAGTAAGGCACGATCCAAGCGTGGCCTACATTCAAGATGCGCTCATGGACCTTGGCTTGCAGATTCTCCGATACGGATTTCAGCATTTGCGTCGCTGTGTCTTCCAGGATCTTAACTGAGAACGACATTGCTACGCATCTCGTTTCTAGCTGCGATTGCATGAACCAGAAAACTCACTGTCTTGAGACGTCGATTCCTGAGCTCCTCAGGCCACTTGCCTAGAGTCTCACAGACAGCCAGGACCGCTTGACCTTCGATGCTTTTCGCTAGGTGAATCAGGTTTGCGTCGGTTTGGATAAAGGGCCTCTCGCCCCACCCAAACCGAGGGCCTCGAGAATACGCGTGCACTTCACCAGGCCGAGGCGGGCCAGGTTCTCCTCCGTGACCGAAGAGTCAGCGCGGCCCCAAGTTAGCAGTAAAGTCTTTACTGCTAGTTTGAAGGGATCCTTCTCCTCAGCCAGGGCGGGATAGTCGCCGAACTTCAGCTCATGATATTTGATCTTGCAGTTCAATGCCGGTACGTATGCCTCTTTGGGTCCGGTGTCGTCGCTCAGGATCTCAGTCAGGGTCTTGAACTTCGCTTTCTCAGCTTCTTCCAGAAGCTTGATCTCTTGATCTACTTGCTTCTCTATCTCCTTCATGCCTTCGCTTTTCTTTTCACTCACCTTTCCTTTCCTCCTTCTTTCTAGTTCAGAGCCGCCTCTAACTTCGAGATGACTCAAAACTCTAGGGACGGCTTCGTAGGTAGGCTGTCTACGATGCCGTTCCACTTAGAATGTCGTCGCCGATGAAGGCAACGTCCTCAGCCATGACCGCGTTCTGCGTTCCTTTCCAGTCGTGCGAGTTCAGGATTGCGTTCTTCACTGTGATCGTGGACTTGCCGGCGACTTTGCCTTCAGGGTAGATGACCACGTCGACTGGCGTTCCAGCTTTGACAAGGTCCAGGTAGGTCTTGTCAATCCAGCACTTTGTGAGCTTGCCGGACTGATGCATGTTTCCTATGACAATCTTTGGCTTTCCTCCGTCTCCGAAACCGTAGTGCTCATCCGCGTCCCGTTTGAATGAAGTGCTGGCAGCAGTTGTCATTCCTTCACCGATCTCGGTGGCGCCGAGCTTGATGACTGCGAGTAGCGGTTTGATTGGAGTAGACATATTCTATCTTCCTCCTAAGTCTCGTAAGCTGAGCCCACTACTGGTTCATCCGTCAGCCCTGCTCCTGTCACGGTGATCACGTTTGTGGCAACGGTGCAGGTGACAGCGGTATTATCGCTCTTTTTCCTGAGCATGGCCCCTGCGATTGCGGTGTATTCGCTGATCGGAATCGTGTCGTTCGTCGTCACGGTTGACTCGAAGTCTACGATTCCCTTCTTGACCTCAACGGTCCTGACGTACTTGGTTCGGCTGAGTGGCGTATATCCTCTTACAGTCATTTTCTAGAATTCCTCCTTTTGGAGTTGGTTATCCCCCTTAACGCAAGGGGCCGCGGTGAACGAATCACTATGATTTCTTAACGGTGGTTTCGATCTGGTAATACAGGTAGCGGCGCCAGACCTTCTCTTCAACTACGTCCTTCCCGCCTCTCAGAACAATGTCGATGAATCCCATCTCGGTTCGATCCTCGAAAAGCTTCATAATGACCTTGTCTGCAAACTGGCGCATCTCGTCTTCTGTGCGGGTCCACACATCGACCTGCAGATTGACAACTAGCTGCTGCATAGTGACCGGAAAGCCGCCATCCATGCCAGTATGTACCAGGGTGAATGTGACGCAAGGCAAAGGAAGGGCTCCGGGTGGCCTAACCTCGTACACTTTCAGCCCCTCAATCTCCCGCAGCTTCTCTGCGACCGTGTTCTCAACGGTTTGAATCGGCGTCGACAAACCATCTCTTCCCAGATCTACATGACAACAGGATCGGCGAAGTACACGTAGCCGCTTCCGTTCTTGGCGACCGCGATTAACTCCAGGACTTCATCAGCCGTGTGAGTGTAGGTTCCCGTCACTTCGACCCAAACGTCGTTGTTGTCGTTTGGCATTGTGAACGTCGCGAGAGGAGAAAGATCCACAAAATCGATTGGGCTAGATCCCGGCTTGCATAGATAGACGCGCGGAAGCCAACCCGCCATAGAGGTTGTCTTACGAACCCAGAATGATATTTTTCTTTGAACACCGTTCTTGAACGGCGCTTTCAAGAAATGAGAAAATGCGCGATATGTCGTACTTACGGGTTCAAGCTTCAAAGATTTCGGCCCCCAGTGGACCACAGAGCTTTCAGATTTGACCCATCCGCCTTTCATTCGCGCTCGGTGATCTCCAGGTGTCTGATTGTAATCGTGAATCCATACGACGTCGCACTCTCTCCGTTCCCCTTCGTCACCTCCATAGAAACCGTCGCCATCTGCGAATGACGGATTTCTGAGCACACCTGAATAGCATCGAAAGATGTGGCCGTAGGTGTTGCCTTTGAAATAACAATCCGTGGCCTCCAAATTCCTCTCCCATTGCACGCCACCTGCTGTGTTGTAGAGAAACTTTGTGTTGTGAACCTTCATTCCAGAACAGGAACGAAGCCCACCTTCCCCGTGATTGAAGATAACACAATCCTTGATAGTGTCATGCGTTTCAGCCGAAAGTGCACCGTAGCTTCCTATGGCAAACAGACAATTGGTGAACCTTCTGTTTACTCCCCAGCAAACGTTTGATTGCCCCGACTTTCCAATGAAGACACAATCAATCCAATCTTGGTTGCCATGACCGTAGCCATTCATAGCCCCTGGATCGCTGAGCACACAGCCTTTGACATATACCCCGCCGCGTTCAATCGCACCGTATATGTGGCCCGTGAACCAAGCATATTCAATGTGCCCACCCGTGCCCCATCGAATCTGTTGATTACCCGTAGGGGAATAGAGGCGAACATTTCTTGTGAGGATAGCGACGTAGTCATCAATGTAATGATTGCTTGCAAGGTTCGTTGTGAGGACTGCTGTCTTGGTTTCTGGATCGTAGCTTTGAACGATCTTATCTTCTGCGTTCATTCCAGCCGTGCAAGTCATGATGATGATTCTATCATCCACAGCAAGTCCGACATCTGTTGTGAAAACCAGTGTGGCCGTTCCTGCATTTGCAGCTTGTGCGAGTTGGCCTTTGTGGTTTTTGACCGCGCCGTAAATATTGATTTTATCAGGTTGCAACAGTATTCCATGGCTTGTCACGAAGTGGATCTTGGCCGTGTAGCTTGAACCGATTCTGTCGCTTGTGCTATTTCCAACATAGAGCGTACCATATCCATCAATCCAATCAGCCATTTTTAGACATGTGTTCGCATCCGTTTTGAACCTGAGAGTTCCTTGGAGACTGAGCAGCGTCAGGCCAGTGACCCAGGCTGATTGATCCACGTCGAAAGTGACAACGTGGCCCGCGACGATCGTCACCGCGTCGCCATCAAGGGGAACTCCAGCGGGATTCCAAAGACTATCCGTTGACCAGTTCCCGGAACCGGTCGAGCTTTTGCTTGTCATGGATAAGGCACTCCGTCAGACCACCATTGAAGACCTGATCCGCCGAAATGGTGCCATTGCCAGCCGTCAGCCGTGTAGACGTATATCCTGTTTTGATTAGCGGCAAGCCTCACAAACCTCATGGTTCCAACGGGCGGCGTATCGCTGGGAGCCGCGTCTTTGACCGGGACCACGTGATCTCCGGTCAGGTGAATGTCTCCGCCGACGTCAAGAGTATAAGCAGGGCTTATTTTCTTGATTCCGACTTTTCCGCCGTCTGCGAAGTGATGCTGTTCGGCGATGCCCGTTTCGACAAGTTTCAGTCCGCCGTCGCCGTATTGGAGATGCCACTTGTTGACGTCCGAACCGTCCGAGAATCGAAGGCCAGATCCACCGCCTACTTTGATGAATCCTTTGACGTCAAGAACGTCGGTCGGACTAGGCTGATTGATACCGAGATAACCCGCCGCAGTTAATCTCATCTTCTCGGTGATCGTGCCATCAGACAATCCGGTGGCGAACGCTAAGAAGCCTTTGAAGTCGCTGTTGTTCTCGAACGCACCTTTTATGGCGGCGGTCGGATAACCTGCTGGAAAGCCAGTAGTCCTTCCGCCGAATCTGATCGTTCCACCGATACCAGTGGCGTTAAGATCACTAGAATAGACCGAGATACCGCCAAGAAAACTGTTGAGAACCGCGTTCGGCATGAAAACGTGAAGCGCATTGCTCGGCGCTTTTTGATTAATTCCAACCTTTCCGTCTGCCTTTACGATCACGGCCGGTCCGGTAGCGAGTCCTCCAAGGGCAGCTCCGACTCTGAATCCTATATCTTGTGTGTCCGTGCCTGGGCCGAATGTGATTCCGTTGACTATACCGTACGCATCAAGGGCATTTAGAGAACCAAAGAACATTCCCCCTTCGTTGCCAAGACCCGCACGCATACTGAGGACCGCAAAGGATAGATAATCTACTGCGGTGTCTCGAATCTCTATCTTGACGCCATTTCCGCTTACGTCAGATCTCGATACAGTCAACTGGCCGAATGTCGGCTGCGAAGCAACCTTGACGTCTTGGTCAAGATCGTGGCCGTCAACTTGGTCGGCGTTGATAGCTAGGGCGTCGTGAACAGCCTTCGTATGATCGGCGATTAGAAAATACTGGGAATGGGTATGTCCAGAAAGAGCGAAGTCTGCTGCGTGAAGACTATCGAGAAGATCAGCGTTTATGGCGAGAGCATCATGGACCGCTTTGTCATGATCTGAAAGAACTGAGGCGATCGTGGCGGGAAGATGAACGCCATCAACTGAATCGGCGTCTTTTCCCGTGAGGACGTTTGGTATTCGCTCGAGTGCGAGCGTTTCTGAAGTTATCTTGCTTGCTGGAAGATCTGGAACGCTCGATACTGCAACCGACTTGTCTGCTTGATCTCCTGAATCGCGAACACGAAGAACCTGGTCAACATCTTTGAGAAGAAGGTCTCCTACCGGAGTCGCATCCTGATCCTTCAGAGTGACGCTTTTCAGACCATACGCTTTCTTGTTGTTGAAATCGATATCGCGTTTAGCCGGCATTACGGCGCCTCCTCCACGACATGGATCGTTAGGCCTCTGTATGTCAGGATCTTTCCTGCTGTCCAAGTGACTTGGATCTCAACGGAAAAGGCTCCTACCTTGTCGAAGTCGCCTTGCTGCACAACATAGTGTAGCTTTCCGTTGGCAACATCGTCGATCACAATGTTTGCGACAGCGTCAACCTTGCAGCTTGCTGCACCTGATTTGAAGATCTTAAGCCGGATCTCACTGTATCCAGTCAGGTCAACGCCTGCGCCGCTAGCATTGCAGCACTTCAGGTTCAGGTCGTAGAGCTTGTCGTTCTTCACTACTTCGATCGCGTTCACATATTCGCTCATCGAGCATCACTGCCTTGGTTTTGCCTTCAATATTCCTCGTGGATCCAACGCGCGTAGAACTCTTGTCGCATCGACTGTGACGAGTACTCCTTGTGCGTCTAACGTGAAACCGAAATCCTCAAGGTCAAAGTCGGCAAGATCGAAGTCACTGGAATCCCAGACAGCGCCAAGCAGTTGTGAGGAGACACTCATCCTCAATCGCCACCCGTAGATGAGAATGTGTGGCCTGTGACTTGACGTAGCATTTCCATTGCCTCAGCTCTCAACTGCTTCTCTTTGTCTTCGCTCTTCGCTAGACGGTGGATGCAGTTGGCTGCTGCGAGTCGAGTTGAGATTCCTTCGAAAAACTTCATGCTGTAGCGATAAGTCATCTCGATCTCAGCGCCTATGCTTGGTGCTGTCGTGAAGAGGATCTTGCCCTCTGCCCCTCGAAGCTCAAACTTGTCTGAGGCCTGCGCTACGGTATCTATGTAGACTGTGACCTTTGATTCGTCGTCAGTTGTCTCGCCCTTCTCGTCGACGATGGGCTTGTAGAGAGTTCGGAAAGTCTTGTTCCTGGAACTCTTCTGGATTCCCAGTAGCTCCTTGACTTGCTGGCCGGTCCAGATCTTCTCTGTGATTTGCTCTATTTCCCTATCGGCCCAGTCGATCATCTCATCTACTATCGCATCGCTGATCTCTGTTGATGTGAGTCCAGAGAGGTTTCTAACCGCTTCCTTCGTTGTGTAAGGCATGAATCATTTCCTTCCTAAGAATTCGCAGAGAGACATGAGTCGCTTCAACGCGTGTCGCCGCCAGGTCCACTTCGCAGTTCTTCTAATCAGCATCAGGTGAGGCTCGACAGGAACCAGCAGCTCACGGTTGCCAGTTCTCAGCATCTCTCTGAGAGGGCACTGACTAAGGCAGAAAAGGTGGATCCTTCTGAGTCTTTGTCTGCAGATCTTCTGGCAGACCAGATGTGTTGAGAAGAATCCCAGTCCAGTCGGCTGGATCGACAACTCATCAGCTATATTGACGTGCAGGTATGTTCTGTTGTCCAAGTCGGCGACGAGGCGTTCGCGAAGCGCGGTCCCTCCGCGATCCATGATCACGAGATATTTTTTCCCAGCTACCTCTATGAACGGGAAAGGTTTGTCCGGTTTGAGAATTAAGAAACCTATGGGGAGATCAAAAGCATGCTTCTTTCTTCGGGGCATGTGTGGCCTAACTCTTGACGACCACTTGCAGGCTGAACGTGAACGTTGGCGTGTCAGATCCACCGATCGTGGCGACAGCCCGCACATATTTGCCGAAGTTCGCGGCGAGCTTCTTCAGGTAGGTGCCTTCGGTCGTTATCTGTGTGAAAGCGTCGCCGAGATCCGCGAAGTCGGTTCCGTTGTGGCTGCCCTGGAACTTGATGTCCAGAGTGGGGCTGGTCCCTGCCTTGGCGGTTACTTTCGCAAACCCTATGGCTTCTGCGTATGTGCCGAGATCCTTAGAGGCGCTGTTCGTGGCGCCGCTGCCTCGGGTTGCTGACGCTAAGAACTCTATGACGCTGCTTCCTCGAAGCCTATCATAGATTGCCTTCCTGGCCTCAGCGCTATTGTGCCAATTCACCATCTTGCATTATCACCTCTAGTTTTTTCGTTTCGACTCGGAAACGGACGGTCCTCAAAAATGGGGGTCTCATCAAACAGGAATCTTATGGAAAAAGGGATCTGGGGAGCTTAGGCGGTGATGATCTTCACGATGCCTTTCGGGTTCAAGACGCCGAGGCCGTACTCCATGGTGCCGTACATGTAGGTCTTACGTTCGCCTGCCTCGTACTTCGATTCCACGTCAGGATCCCGTTTGACTTCCTCGACCCACGCTCTCTCACCAAGTAGGAAAGCGTGGTAGGTTGTGATTCCTCCTGCACCTGTGCCGGTTGGAACCTGCGTGGTCTTCAGCACCTTGATTCCTAGGTATGTGCCGATCTCACCGTTCATTATCACTTCGCGGCCACCGTACTGCGAGGCGTTGACGAACCTGTCGCTCTTCAGCAATGCGTTTTCCTGGCCTGGGTGAATTACCATGAATCGCGCATCGCGGTTGTTGTTCCGCATCGCTGTTATGGCGTCAGCCAAGATGTCTGTGTCAAAGACATCGCCTGCTGCAACTTCGTTCTCGGCGGCTTTTCCACCACCGTAGATGGTTCCTGCGATTCCGGACGCAGCGTTGAGTGCTGCGAGTATGTCCTTGTCTTCCTTGTTCGCCACTGCCTGAGAGAGAAGATCGGTCAATACGTCGATGACGTTGAATGTGACTTGTTCGATCACCTGTCGAGTCACCGAGATGGCTGCGATGATCTCCTTCACCGTTATTTCGAGGCGGTCCACGGTGACGGCGAGATCATCTGGCTTCGTGGCTTCAGTTGCATCTATCGCCTCAAGGACCGTTGGGACCTTGGGGAAATAGAATTTGTTGCCAGGCTGACCCCTTAGGGTCGTGTCCACAATACCTAGGGCCCTCATGACTCGCTTGGGCTGAGCTCCGAGCTCAATCTGCGCAGACCAGATGATTGGTATGGCTTTCGCTGCGTCCGTTGTCGTCAAAGCTTCTCTGAGCTTGTTGCATACCTGTGCCTGCCAGGGCGATACAGCTTCCTGGAGCGAGGCTCCTGCTACGATCCCTTTTCCTGCTTCTTCCTTCGACAATTCTTCCTTAACCTCCTTCTTCTTTTCCTCAACGTTGCCAGGTTCGAGCTGTTCCTTCAAGCGAAGAAGGTCCTGTGTAGGAACCTGTTCTAGGCCGGTCGGAGTCTCCGCTGGCGTTACAGTTGAGGAAGGAGTCTGTTCACTCAATCAAAACAACTCCTTTCGAGATTTTCCTGTTACTCATCGATCCGCTTGCGCGGTCTCAGTAACTACGATAATACTGTACTACCCGGGTCAGGAAGCGCCTGATCTTCTCGAGAGTTCCCGCTTTCTCAGGCTTGACCACGGGTCGCGCTACTGGCCTTAATCCGTGAAGTATTCCAGGGCTCGGTCGAATGAGTCCTTCTCGAGCGCGGCGAGTATAGATTCTCTCAGCTTTCTTTCTACTGCGTCGAGTCATACTTTCACGCCTCGTCTTCTGAGCTCAGCCACAACCGCAGTCAGATACTGCTCTCTCTGCGACTCGCTGAGAGATTCGCTGAGCTTCTTCTCCCAGAGTTTGATGGTTGTGAGGGGATCTCCAGGAGCCACGCCTTCCGTGAGAAGCGCGAGGCCTGTGAAAACTATGCCTCTTGGAACAAGAACCTGACCTCGTTCGGCGCTTCGGAACTTTGCGTCGATGCTGACGTTCTTGATCTTGCCAGTGTCATACAAGCGGTTAGTCTCCTCGTCCTCCACGCAGATCACGGCTTCAACGTTGTTGCCTTCGAACTCAGCGTCAACAGTTTTGTTTTGAGGAAATGGTAGGTCTCTCTCGTGATTGATGTTGAGAGGCCTTTCAGCGAGGGAGCGGGCCGCTAGTTTCAGTTCTTCCTCCGTGTACTGGTTTCTGTTCCCAGTTGTGATGACATGAATCGCATGGACCTTGTAGAACTTACCAGGTCCACCTTCAGTGGCCTTGTAGAACTGAATTGGTGGAGTCCAGCGGAAGGATTCTGCCAGACTTGCGATTCTAAACTTAAGCTTCCCGAATAGATTCACTTTCACTCACCTGTAGATCCGGATGGTCTTTGATCCAATCCTGGGCCTTGTCCAGGGTCCAGTCTTTCTCCTTTGAGAAGAGAATTGACTGGATCGAAGTCTTCTCTTCGCCTTTCAGTCGCCCCACAACCGCACGGATCCCTTCATCCTGGCTCAACCAGATCGTGCGCAGGCTGCCCTCTTGGAAACCTGCGGGGTTTCGGACTCGATAGCGAACGTTGTTCTCGTTCTCATCCCAGACCTCGCGGAGAATCGCTTCATGGACAGGCGCTGCTGCCGGGGCCTTGCTTTCCTCGGGTTTCTGTTGCAGTTCGAAGCCTGCATACTTCGACAGCATGCTGCGCACCTCGTCTCGAGTGAGGTATTCGACGCCGGATGCGGCGCTGATCTGCGCCAGTTGGACGATATGTTCCATTTTGACTTCAGGTTTGTCAGGCATGCCCCAGCGGATTCGAACCCCCGCCTCAACAGGATCCGTCTCATTCTGTCGGAGAAGGACCTCGAACACTTCTTTCTCTACGATGCGGGCGATGAACCGTTGCAGGTACATGATCTTGCGTTGAGAGGCGTCATCAGCGACGGTGCTGCTGGCCTCCGTGAACCCTGGCGTCGTTAGAAGCCTCGTCATTGGAGTCTGAAGGCCTTGGACCACCTGCGAGTCAATCTTCTCTATCATGCCATCGAAACGCGCAGCCGGATTAATGTCCAACGACTTGACATCAACATCCTTGTTCGTGGCGAAGTCTACATCTGCAGCTGCATTCTGAATTGTTGGGGTGTACTCGTCTCGTAGCTTCTCATCGCTGACTCCTAGAAAACTCCAGAGTCGTTTTGGCGCAGCGTAGCGATGCACGATTTTCCAGATGTCATCCATTAGCCGGGCTTTGATGTCGAGCATTGCCGGTCTAGCGGTTGTCTCGTCTATGACTTGTGTGGAGGCGAGGCTGTGCAGGATTCCTGTTCCCCAAGCCGAACCGTCCAAGGGATTTAGGCAGAAGTGAATGATCTCTCCAGGAAGGAACGTGACCGTCTCGGTGCCTATTTGCTGAATGATCTGTTGTAGGCGACCGTATTTGTCGCGATCAATTTGCTTGATTGATGAAAGAGGGAGAAGCTTCAACTTGACGAGTTTCTTTTCGGTGTCGAGAATGTTCTCCCAGAAAGTGTTACCGGCGAAGATAATTTCCTTCGAAGACTGCATGATCAGGTTGTCCATGTTCACCTTCGCGCAGAAATCATCAACGAGTTTCTTTGCATCCTCAAACCCGGAGGCGCAGATCGTGTAGAATCCCGCACCCGCCACCTGTTCACCCATGTAGTCAACTGAGGCCATTACCTGGGGATCCTTAGCGTAGTAGTCTACGAGCTTACCAAGAGCGAGTGGCGGTTGCTCTCCTAGCCGCGTCTTGAAAGCAGGGACGAAGAGACCTTTCTCAGAAGTGGCCTCCTTCACTGCTTCCGCAAGTTTTCCCGGGAGTTTCTGAAATCGCTTGAAAGCAGGGATGGGTTTTCCTCGCAGTATGCTTTCGAAAACTCCGGAAGGAGTCCGAGGTATGCCTGCGATTTGGAATCGTAGCCTCTGGAACCAGCTGATCTTCCTACTCAACTCTATTTACCTACTTGTCTACCTACCTGCTTACCTACGCGGTGCCTCAAGCGATAGTTGCGAATCACAAGGTTGACCAAGGCGCCTTCGCGCAATCCTTGTCCCCATTTTCGCGAGGCCATGCTGGAACGGATTGTCTGAACGACAAAGCCTCGGTTGCGGTATAGCTTGCGGATCAAGGGATGGTTGCCGTATGTGAGAAGCCATTTCCCCTGAACTGACAGCAAGAGGTCGGCCAGATCCACGTGGTCCTGTTCAGTCATTGCAAGCTTGTTGGCTTGCTTCGTGCCCAGATAGGGCGGGTCCAGGAAAAAGAACACATCGGGAGCGTCTCGGTTCTTTATGCATCGCCTGAAATCTAAGTGGTCGATATCGAGCTTCCGTATTCTCTCCGCGATCGAAGCTAGGGATTCTGGAAGGTTAGCCCAGCGACTGGCCCGACTAGCACCTTTTCTCGTGAAGGCCCATCCGGACCCAAACCGCCCAGCGAAGCAGGACCTCATGCAGTAGAAGAATGCTACGGCCCGTTCGAGAGGATCTACTATTTTGCCTTCGTCCAGGTCTTTCGTGAATCGCGTGTACAGTTCTCTGGCGTATGGAAGGCGCTCAATCTGCTTGAGAAATTCCTCCTTTCGATCTCTCACAACCATGAACAGGTTGACAAGGTTTGAGTCGATGTCGTTGTAGACCTCTTCTTGGCTGGGTTTCTTGGCGAAGAGTAGAGCCGCTGCCCCGCCAAACACTTCCACGTAGACTCTGTGCGGAGGAATCAACGGCAGCAGTTTCTTGACGAGGAAATGTTTTCCTCCCGTGTATGGGAAGAAGCGTGAAGCTATTCTGAATATCATTCTTTCGTCTTTTTTCGTTTCAACCACTTCTCCAGTTCGATTCGACATTCATGACACAGGATTAGAGTGATCTCGTAGAGTTCTCGCGTCTCCTTGCAGTGTTCGCATTTGGTCACTTCTTTTTCCTCAGCTGCTGCTGGATGTAGAAACGCGTCTTCTCTTCGTCAACGATGCAGAGCTTGCAGACCGGAGCGCGAACGAATTGACCAGTCGGAATCTGAGTCTCAAGATACTGGATGTCGCACGCTGGAACGAGGCGACGACACATGACGCACTCCTTAAACACGGTGCGCTTCTTCTGGCTCCGGATAGATCGTTCTTTTTTCTGTTTCAAAATCAATCGTCTCGATAAGAACGCCAGCAATGGTAACTGAGTCTCGTAGCGCGTCCAAGGTTCTCTCTGCTTCAGCTCTGTTAGGTGCTGGAATGTTGGGGCCACACCAGCGACGGCCGTATCGATCCCGGTACTCTGTGAGAAAGATGGCCATGTTATCGTCTCCTTATGGGAATGAAAGCGGGTGCCTCGCTCTCTCGAGAAGCGTAGACGGCTAGGGCGATTGACCAGAATCGATCGTCGTGGGTGCCTTCATCGTGATTGAACTTCACGTTGCCGTCTTTGGTGAGCTCATACTTCTCAACGTTCAATTCAGCGATAACATCAGGATCGTAGGGCAGGGCGAAGTTCTTGAGCTGCATCTGCTCCTTGAAGTATTTCGCCATCTCCATCTTCGACTGCATGCTGAAGATAACCGGCTTGACCTGCGTCACTCCAGCTGCCTGCATGTCCTTGACAACGTAGCTCTCTCGAGTGGCGTCGACGAGGACCGTCTCAACTTCTTGGAAGCGGTCGCAGAGCGCCTTCGTGTAGCCGATGACAGTGGCGTATGGCGTCTTCAGCGGGAACTGGTGGCAGTGAACCAGGCCAATTCGGTTGTTCCATCTCTCCACAACGGAAAGAACGGAATAGTCGTGAATCTCTCCGAGGTCGATGCCAACGCTGAATCGGCCTTTCGGTGTGGACTCGAACGGATAGTAGATTTGACGTGGGTTCAGGTCGTGCCATGTGTCAGTCCAGATGCAGGCGACGATGAAATCTCGGGGCAGGTAGGCATCAACGTCTTCGCTGAACTCAGCTTCAAACTCTCGAATGAATCGTTCCGGTGGACTGACGGTCCGCATCTCATCAATGAAGTCTTGCTTCATGAGTCCTGCAGCGACGACATCGCGCCAAGTCACATGATGACGGGACCAGATCTCTTCCAGCTTTGGATCTTTACACATTTGGTAGAAAACGGATTTCGTGGCCCAGGGTGTTGAGGATGCGATCAGCGTGCCATCTGTCGTGGCCAGCATCGGATACAAGATGTTGTAGAAGATTATTTCGTCATCACGGAAGAAGGCTGCCTCGTCGGCCAGAACTTGGTGGGCCGTGTACCCGCGCAGCAGGTTCGGTGAACATGGAAGAGCAACCATCTGACTACCGTTGCGAAACCAGATCGTGGTCCTCTGGATCTTGCCAACAATAGCTCTTCGCTCTTCTGGTTTCATGCCATAGAGGAAACTCTGGACTCGGTCCATCATTATCATTGACTGTCTCAAGCTAGGGGCCACAATCAGAGACAGCGTCTTCGGATGTGTGGCTGTGTACCAGATGGCTCGAACCGCTATGGTTGTGGTCTTTCCTGCTTGCCGGCTCATTCGTACCGCGATGCGTTTCGACTTGTCGGTCAGAACCTTCTCTTGGTAAAGGAGCGCGTGGAACTTGAGAAATCTCTTTCCGAATGCGACTGGATCATCCTTTGTTTTCTCGAGTAGGCTGGCTGTTGACTGGTCCAGCTTCGCCCTGCTTTGTTTCAGTTTTATCGCTCGTTTCCTGAGAGTCGCCCACCCTGACAATTTCCTCTGCCTCCATTTCGTCAAGCATCCGCTTGATGTCGTCGTACTCGGCGTTCTTCGCCATCGCGTCCCAGATCCGGTAGAAGCGAGCTATGCGGTCGTGGACGTAGAGGCGGTTCTCGACTCCTTTGACTTTGGCCGCTAAGGCGTTCAACTGATCGATGATGTCAGCGACTTCTATGAGCTTCTTCTCCCGCAAAGCTGGTATGTCAAGGCGAGATCCCGCTATGATGAACCTAAGACGGGTGATTGCTTGCAGGAATTTCACGTGTGCAACCCTTTCCAAAGCCCTCTCACTCATGGAATAAATAGGGTGAATCCCACCCTGTTTTTTTCGTACGTAGCCTTCCAAAACGGCGCGAATTAAGCCAGCTACGGGAACTCCGCGCTGTTTTGCTTCCTGTTTGAGGTAATCCAGGACAACTGGTTCAAGGCGCACGCATTTCTGCGGTCTGCCTTTACCAGGCAAGGAAGCTCAGAACCCACCCGCCAACCCACAAGCATGCCGCCAGTATCACCAGCAGGAGCAGGATCCTTGCAGCGATGTGGATGGCGATGCCTATCACAAGTGAGAACATCATGCCTCCCAGGATGGCTAGCATAACCATCGCTAGGATGACGATCAATAGTGGAAGCATCACGCTTCACCTCCCCTCCTTCTTCTCGGCAGATTCACGGTGACTCTGCGCAGAATGTCGCGGACGCTAACAAAGAATGCTAGCATGAAGAGGTCCAGTAGCAGATGGATAAAGAACATCAACGCGATTGTGAACAGGGAGATTGAACTGATCTGAACAGGTCTCGAGATAAGTAGATATTCCATGATGCCTCTGATTACAGGCGTGAGAATTCCAAGGAGCCAAACGAAAGCTACGATAGCGAGAACTATTCCAAGCATCAGCATGCGCTCGAATTTCTTCTGATCCAATGCGGAGCTAGGCAACGCGCTGGCGATTCTGAACCTGAGTCCTTTTCTTCTTTTCATTTCTTCATCAACTCTTGAAGTCTAAGATAGGCTCGGTACGCGTTCACACGTCCGTAGCCAACGGAATGTTTCTCGTCAAACTTCTTTCTCGAGAAGAATCGTTTCAAAGCGGCCTGCAGACGGTAGAAGAAACCGCTAGGCAGCGAAGTGATTCTCGAGACAATAGGCATGTACGCGGGATCGCAGGATTCCAGGATTGCTTGTTTGACTTGCTGCGGACTGGCTTTCGGGAATGCTTGTCTGAGTAGTGCATAGATCCCGGTTACATGTGGCGTGGCGATGCTTGTAAGATCAAAGAAACCGTAGAGGTCACTGTGGATGTCGCATGACGTTGTGTCTTTCGCTCTTGAGGCCAGTATTCTTTCGCCTGGAGCAACACAGTCCGGTTTGATTCGTCCATCAAGAGTTGGGCCACGGCTACTCGCCAGCCGGAGCACGTCACGGTTATTGACACATCCGACTGTGAGCGCTTCTTCGGCGGCTCCTGGGCTTCCAATCGAATAGTGACTAGGTCCATAGTTGCCTGCAGCACAGACAACACCTATGCCTTTCTTCTCAACGAGATAGTCGACTTCTCTCGAGACAGGATCCCGGCCGTCTGTGACGCAGTCGCTGGTGATGCTGAAGTTGATGACTTGAACGCCCTGACTTGCCAGCCACTCGAGAGCATCGATCAGCACATCTTCCTCGGCTGATCCGTCAAACTGTGTGACCTTGGCGATGACGAGTTGCGTTTCGTATGCTAGTCCTCTCAGTCTCCAGTTCTTCGCGCCCTTGGCCGCAATTACTCCTGCGATAGCTGTGTCGTGGCCGATGTCATCTGAGATCCCGTGGCCGCCGAGGTCTTTTGTCGCAACGACCTTGCCTTCGAGATCTGGATGCGTGAGATCTATGCCTGTTCCAATGATGCCTACTAGGATCCCTTTTCCAGTGATTTTTAGACTCCAGAGGCGGGTGACTTGGAGGCGTCTGCAGATTCCATGAGTCATTCCTATTTCACGCTGCGAAACGGGAGTGCCTTAGCGAATATGACTAACTTGTCTTGGTTCTCCATCTTCATCTCGACTATGTCTTCCTCGGTCGCCGTGGCATAGATAGTTTCGATATGAGGAACCGACTTCACGACTTGGAGGCGTGGATCCTTGGCCAGGGTGGCCAGAACCGGTTCAGATGCCTGGATTGAGAACTTGAGTCGGCCTTTCATCGCCGGTTTGAATTCTCCCGAGCCACTCAAAACAGTTGAGGCACGTGGACATGCACCGCACGGCGAGATACTCGGTGCGCTGAGGCAGATGTTTTCGCCTCGATACTGAAAATGGTAGATGCAGTCAGGCATTCTCCAAAGCCTTCTTCACGAGCAGTCGTCTGCGGATCTCTTCCTGCGTTTCAGGTTCCGGTGCAGGTTCTGGTTCTTTCGTTTCGAGTTCTGCAGGTTCGGGTGGAGGAGCTGGCTCCTGAGGGGCTGGCTCTACAGGAACCAACTCTTCTGGCTGGGCTTCTTGGGCTACGAGCTTTCTCTCGACTTCACGTTCGAGCAGAAGATTGTAAAGCGCGGAACGATAGGCGAGGAAGAACATGATGCTGATGAACAGTACGGATACGAAATACCACCAAGGTACGTAGATCTTGCCGACCCAGAGGCCGCCGAAAGGCCACATGGTCCAGATCCCAGGCTTCAGGGTTTCAGTCGCATGGTAGACAAAGTAGCTGATGTCGAGGATGAGGCAGCTGAAAGCAAAGTTGCCAAGCGCAGTCATAATGAGATATCGCTTCTGCTGCCTGAACATGCGGTGAATCTTGATGAGGCCGAACGAGAATGTGACTGAGAGAGTCAAGACAGCGAAGACGAGCTGGTAGAATCCAAACTGATTCCATAAGACCAGTCGAGTCCACCATGGAAGGTGGCCGTAGGTTCCCTGGTACAGGCGCCAGTAAGGCTCAATCGCGTTAGCTTCAATCCAGCCGTAGGTCCACGCAAAAATGAAAACACAGACAATCATGGAGAGTTGCTCGAGATGCGCGTCCATGACTTCGTCCACTTTTGCACGTGCAATGCTGGCTATACGGTAGACTAGGCTCATTGCTACACCACGAAATCTGCGAAACTCCGGGGGTTTTCGGGAAGGTTTTAGGGTGCGGCTTCTTCGCGTCCCTTCTTGCCAAAGTAGAAGCCGATAATCATTGTCACGATTGGCACGAGGATCTGAATGATTCCCGTCATGGCTTCTGTGCTTGTAGCTTTGACAAGAGTGTAGATGATTGCACCTGTTAGAGCTACGCTGAACACTAGAGCTAGAATTCCCTGCATGTCTTTGACTCGGCCGATGTCTTGCGCGATCCTGTAGAGAGTAGGTTCTCTTCGAGGTGGCTGAGGTTCACTCGCCACATGATATCTTGTTTTCTTACCCAAATTCTTCACCATCAGTACGGAAGGAAAAACGAGTAGGACTGACAGCCCGCTATGAACTGAGCGACCGCAGAGGATTATGGCAAGTGCTACTAAGAATAGCCAAATCCCCAGCATCCCTAGCATAGCCTGCCGTTTCTCGTCTTCGTTCAAAATTCGTCACCGCAATAGTCGCAGTACTTGCTGTCCGGTCTCGCGGCTTTCACTCCGCAGGACGGGCAACGTTTCTCCTTAGGTTTCTCAGGTTCCACATGGATCATACTGCTTTCAAGGGGGATCACTGTCGCAGGCGCGGCCTTCAAGCATTCCTCCAAGAACTTCAGCAATCGATCCTTCTTCACGTAGATCTTGCAGGACGAGTCGCACTTGACGCCGACAGCGTCGCAAATCTTTTTCTCTTTGACTTTGTCGCAAGCACCGTCCAGTGTAGCGAATGCTTCCACTGAATCCGTGAGTCTTTGCGCGAAATCTAGATCTCCATTGATCTTTTCTTCTTCACTCATTTCAAAATCACTTTGAGAAGTGGAGTCTGACCTTGAGGATCAGGCTCTTTCACTTCAAAACTGGGTGCTCAAAGGGGATCTTGGGGTCGCGGATAACTTCGCCTTCTCCTATGCCGAGCGCCGGATACAAAGCATGCTTCGGAATGTAGACTTCGCCTATACTGTCAATCATGTCTTTCTGCGATTCTGGAGGATGATAGACCAAGGAGTCCTTGTCGATCGCGTCGGTTGGAACGTGGCCCTGCCTAGTTTGGTCAACAAATCTTTTGATTTGCGCCTTCGTGAAGGTTTTGCCGGTTTTGTCTTCGTAGTAGCCGAAGATCCGTTTCCGTTCTTGTCGTTTCGCGGGTGCTTCAAATCTTCTTCTCGAGTTGAACTCTCTGACCTCGTTATGTTCTTCTCGAGACTGCTGGCCGCGATGATCCTTCTCCTTAGGGAAAATCATTAGAATTCCAATTAGGGGAGTAGGAGGATCCCTCACTCCGCTGTGCCAAAATTCATGATTTCCCATAATCACACCCACGTTAGGGACAGCGCCGAAGCGCCGGATAGAAAGCCGCGGATGCATCCGCCTTAGCGAATGTCACTGTCAATGTCCGGAACAAATAAATCTGCGTCAGATCTGCACTTGCACGGCCAGACAATGTCAGACGCGGACGAACTGAGAGAGACACTCACCTTTCGACTAACAAAGAAAGACCTGGCTCTTCTCGACAGGATCACGAAGATGAGAGGAGAAGATCCAAGCAGCTTTCTCCGACGAGCTATGAGAAAAGAGTTCGCTGAGCTAGGCTTCCTCGAGGAAGAAGAAAGGAAAGCGCTCGGAGTCACCACTTAGGGGCGAGAAGCATCTAGAGCGGTTGCTCTTCCACTATGTGGTTCAGATTCTGCCGGCCGCACCAAGGCATACACACACATTTTTGCAGAACGACGAACGACGACGATCATGTTGGGGGACGAATCCCCCAAACCCCCTCTTTATTTTGTAGATGGCTCGCTAGGACAGTCAATCAAATGAAAGGCCGAACTCGTCAGCCAGTTGTGGGATCCCTGTAAATGGCTCTAGGGATCCGCGAATCCAATGAGTGTCAGTAGATTCCGTCCGTAAAGCAGTAACAAATTGAAGATCGTTAAGACAATTGTGATAATTGAAAAGGTCATCATGGCCCTTCGATATTCTTTCTCATATGCGTGGAGATCTCTGTCACGGACATAATGCGAAGAAAGGGGGTGGATATTTCCCATATGCCTGTATGCTTCCACTCTCACGTCATTATCTGAAATAGTGGAGTAATCCTCAGGTGACTTCTGCATAATTATGAGTTCATATATCGCTGTGCCCTCTCTGTATAACCATTCTTTTGTGAGCGGACGTTTTGTCACAGAAGACGGATTCACTTCGAAATTGACGATTCTAAAAGTGCGAATTTCACCGAGTCTCCACGAGAATACCAACTTGCCATATCTTCTTTGTTCTGACGGATTTTCAATAATCGCGTCAAATGATGAGTCTTCACCTGTCAAGTAGAAAGTTTTCTTAACAGCAGGTTCTACAGAGATGTACAGGCCTTTGTACTCTATCCTTTCTCTCAGAGTAACCAATGTAGATCATAGACCACCAGTGTTGTAGTGTTCTTATAATTCTTCACGTCGCGCGAGCCTGTTGCAGTAATCGTTTTCTTGACATGATTCTGTTAGCTGTGTCTTAGAGTCTCAACCTCACCCGCTTGTTCTTGAGGTGAAAACAAGACGAGTGAGATTGGGACTCTTTATGCGGTATTGGCGAGCGTGGATTTTGGCTTTACTCTCAGCCTCTTGCTGGCTTTGTATCACCGACCGGGCACCCGTGGCCATTGGCACCATAACCCGTTGACGCTGCTGAAGATAGAGTTGGTGAAACGGTTCATGCAAATCAGATCATACGCTGAAGTCTATCGTAGACTGCAGGTAAGTGAGGAGTATAGACGCGTATGTGGCATAGCTTCAGCTGACCAGGTTCCTATGGCCGGCCGTAGTCCTTGGAGAACCGAGAGTTCAAGAAGAGTGATTTCTTCCGCACCGACAACTATGCTCTCCGACTGAAACCTGAAGCTGTGAAGAAGCTGCTCAGCAGACTTCGAGTGACATTCAACTCGACAGCGAAGTAACGAGGCAAGGCCTGCCGCTGGGACACAATCATATTCCTGAAGGCGCAGGAGCTAGCGAGACATCTCCTACATAAGACACGATTGGACTTCATAGAGCCATCGCCAACCCTTGATCGATCGGATAGTGTGGAACTCCGTGAACGGGTATTGAGTCTGTCACAGGCAGAAGCGAAGAAGATAGGAATCGGGAAAAGCACTCTTCACTACTTGCGGAAACATACGACAGGAGACAGATCATTCAAGGTCTATCAGAAAGTAACCCATAGACTAGGGTAGCAACGCGCTAACGAACTCGACTCCACAGTCAGGATCGAAGAAAGTTCACAATGGCGCTTACTCTTATATATGAAAGACCCTCTAACTCCGTCAAGAGAACCATGATTATTGATGCTCACACTCATTTTTGGGATCCGAAAGAACTCCCACTGGATTTTTCCCTCATGATGCAAAGGGGACGTGCGCACCATTCTCCTGGAGGCCCGTGGCCCGAGAGAAGACCGGAGCTCCTTGGCACCAAAGAAGGAGTTATGGTGGTTACCGAGGAAGAGTTCATGCAGGATATGGAGGACGCTGACATTGACAAGGTTGTTCTTCTTGCTCTTGATATGACCAAGACTTGGAAGTGCAAGATTTCTAATGAGAGAATCGCAGAGTTCGTTGGAAAATACCCCGATAGAATCATCGGTATTGCAAGTGTCGCCCCGATAGATGAAAACAATAGGTTCAACAAGAAATGCCTGAAGGAATTCGAAAATGCCGTCACGAAATATGGGTTTAGAGGTCTCAAGTTAGCGCCGAGCTACAACCAGTATAGCCCCGATCGCAAGGAAATCTATCCATTATATCAGAAAGCAGTAGACGTAGGAGCTCCTTTTCTCTACTTCCACTGTGGCATTGGCATACAGCGATCAACTTTCAGGGACTCTGATCCAATCCTATTGCAGGATATTCTGGACGATTTTCCGGAACTAAAAGTCATAGTCGCGCACTTGGGCTTCCCATGGAGGGAGGTTACACTCGCCATGATGAGGAAATATCCCAATCTCCTCACCGATATATCAGCACTTTGCAGACGAACCACAATACTGACTTGGAGTCTTGTGATGGCAAAGGAGTATAGTGTGCTAGACAGAGTCCTTTTCGGAACGGATTACCCAGGAGTATGTCGGCCTCCTAAGGAATTTGTCCACCTTTGCAAGGAAGGGATAAACAAGATAGCAGAAAAGGCAGGATGGCCAACTTTCTCGACCGAGGAGATCAACGGAATACTTGGGGAAAATGCACGCAGAATCGGTCTATGTTAACTCGTCTATTTTGCCTCGCCATAGGACGACGAGTGCGTGATCATACGGTGGCTGAGAATCTTGGAGATCTTCGGCACTTGGTGTGAAGCTTTATATCAACGTCTAGCTGTTTCGGCAAATGATGGGAAATGTATGGTTGGAGGGCCAGAATAGGACTTATATTGCCTGCAGCCAATGCGACGATGGAGCCAGATTTCTACAAGATGTCCCCCGAAGGAGTCATCGTGCATTCGACAAGGATGATGAGCGGACCTACTCTACAAGACTATGCGAGAATGTACGACAAAGTCGAAGAACCCGCGAGACTCCTGAAACCAATAGAGCCTAGTGTGATCGCCTTCGGCTGCACGACCGGAAGTTTTGCCGGCGGGATTGGATGGGACGAGAAGATGATTGAGAAGATTGGCAGCGTGGCTGGGGCCCCTGCAACAACTACTGCAACTGCCTCGGTCAAGGCGTTGCAGGAGATGGGCCTAAAGAACATCTCAGTTGCCACGCCCTACGTCGAAGAAATCAATATTTGTCTGGAGAAGTTCTTGAGAGCCTCAGGCTTCAATGTCGTTAACATAGAGTGCACAAGAGTACGATCGCAGCCGAACAAGATACCGCCTGGTGAGGTGTATGAGTTCTCAAAGAAGGTTTGCAGACCAAATGCCGACGGTCTATTCATAAGCTGCACGGACTTTCGACCATTGGGAGTAATAGAGAGACTTGAGAAAGATCTTGGAAAGCCCGTAGTGACCTCTAATCAAGCAACAATGTGGGAAGTGCTCAGAATAGCGAGATTGCCAGAACCCATTGAAGGGTTCGGCGAACTCCTAAGAAGACCTAGAAAATGAATCGTACCGCGCGATAAGATGCGACCTACAAGATGGCTTTGCCTTTGTGAAACAAGTGGATTTTCTCCATGTTGAATGCTATCTCCCACGTTTCTTTTGGTTGGAATCTTGCTTCTGATGGGGCTCTGATCACGAGGATGCTATTATTCACGGACAGGTAGACATACTGTTCTGCTCCCGTAGGTTCAGCTACCAACACCTGACCCTTGGCACCCCCATCTCGACTCATCACCTTGAGTGACAAATCCTCAGGTCTAACTCCAAGCTCCATCTCCTCATTCACGAGTCCTCTCAACATTTCTTCGATCTTTCCTGGAACTCTCAATGTGCAGAAACCTAAGTCCAGCGCTATTCTACCAGATTCCTCATTGACATCGCACTTCAGGAAATTCATCGCAGGAGTGCCAATGAATTCTGCCACAAACCGGTCGCTTGGCTTTCCATATAGTTCGTGAGGAGAGCCTACCTGTTTCAGAATTCCCTCCTCAGCAAGCAGAGCAATTCTTTCTGACATCGTCATGGCTTCCACCTGGTCGTGTGTCACAAAGATGGTTGTGACTCCAAGCTGACTTTGAATTCGCTTCAGGTCTAGTCTCATCGCTGCCCTCAGCTTAGCATCCAAATTGCTCAGTGGCTCATCCAACAGGAACAGGTTTGGCTCTCTGACAAGCGCTCTTGCCAAAGCCACCCTCTGCTGCTGTCCTCCGGATAGCTGCTTTGGTTTTCTGTTCAGAAGCTCACTTATTTCTACCACTTTAGCTATCTCGAGCACCTTTTTCTCCCTTGCAATCTTAGAAACTCCCTTGAGTTTCAATGGAAAGCCTATGTTGTCCCGGACTGTCATGTTCGGGTACAATGCGTAGTTCTGGAAAACCATTGCGATGTTTCTTTCTCTTGGAGTGAGGTCATTGACACGCAAATCTCCAATGAAAATGTCTCCACTATCAGGTGTCTCAACACCCGCTATGATTCGGAGGAGCGTGGTTTTCCCGCAACCACTCGGCCCTAGAAGGCTAAAGAATTCACGGTCTCTAATATCCAAGTCCAAGCCTGCAATCGCCGTAACACCTTCGCCGAAAGTTTTCCTTATGCCCCTAAGCCTAACGGTAGCCACTTGATCTGCCCCATGACAATTTCAGATGGCCCCGAGTCCCTTTACTAGTCTTTCTTCAATCAACATGAACGCGACTACTGCCGGAACAGTCACCAACACTGTTGCGGGAAGTAGTTGTGGCCACCGAACACCTATTTCCTGCATTCTTATCAAATCAGAGAGCATGAGACTTGCAGTCCTGTTGTCCAGGCTCCTTAGAATAAAGAGAGAATATGTGAACTCATTCCATGAAAGAATGAAAGCGAATACTCCAGTTGTGATGACCCCACGAAGGGCACAAGGAAGGATAACGGTGAAGAAAGCCTGGAGTCGACTGCAACCATCAATCATGGCCGCCTGATCTATTTCTGTCGGAATAGCATCAAAGAATGGCCACAGAATCAATGTGCAAAAAGGAATCGTCAAAGTGAGATGTGCTACAACTAGTCCAGCCAACGTATCGTATAGGCCTACGGGAACGAATATCCTTGCAAAGGAAAGCCCAAGCATGACTTGCGGGAACATGTAGAACGTGAAAAGCATTTGTCTGGTCTGGTTCTTGAATGTGAATCTGAATCTGCTCAGCCCGTACGCGGCCATGCCTGACACCGCTATGGTTGCCAGCGCAGTACAGATTGCGACAAGGGCGCTGTTGGCCAAGCTACGTAGAAGAAAGGTTTCTGACAATACTTTCTCGTAATGCTCTAGGGTGAATCTGGTCGCCATCAACGTAGGAGGAATGGAGTGTATCTCCCTCTCCGGTTTGATTGACGAGATTATTGTCCAGAACAGCGGAAAGTTGTTCCACACTATGACGCCCAAAAGAGTCACGTACAGAAAGGTTTTCCACAACTTCTCACGATAGTACGATCTCATTGGATCATCTCTCTAGCTTCGACGAAGCGTGAATATAGAGTACGGAGCAGACAAACATGATAAGGAAGCTAATGACGGAAGTTGTAGCTCCTTGGCTTAATTCGTAGCTCTCGAAAGCCTGACGATACGCCAGTATCGGCAGAGTCTCCGTCACCCTCGCCGGACCGCCGCCAGTCAGGTTCCACACTATGTCGAAGACTCCGAACAGCCATATGGACCTCATCAGTACAAGCAATATCACCAAGTTTCTCAGCTCTGGCCAAGTCACGTGCCTGAAAGTCTGCAATGCGGATGCGCCATCAATCTTCGCTTGGTCGTACAAATGCTGCGGAATCGTTGCTAGCCGTGAGACCACGAATATGGTAATAAAGGGGACGAACTTCCAGAAGGTTACAAGTATGACTCCAAACATCGCGAGCTCATAAGTTCCAAACAGTGGCTTGGGAGATTCGAAGATGCCCAACCAAGTAAGGGCATAGCTGTATATGCCAAAGAACTCATTGAACATCCACTTGAACGTGATTGCAGCGACAACTGTGGGAATCAAATATGGATACAAGACGAGTGTCCTAGCAATGCGCGCCCCTCTGATCTTCGTGTTTAGCAGAAAGGCCAAACCAATGCCGAAAAACGTCTGCAACAGAATTGAGGCCAGAGTGAAGAAGGCACTATTGCCAAACGCTTCCCAAAACTCCTCTGATCCAAGAATCTCGATGTAGTTCTGAAGCCCTACCCATGTGACGTTGGAGCCCAGCAAGGTCTGGTCCCGCAGAGTAAGCAGAAGGACAAACGCAGTCGGGTATCCAAGTATTGCGACTATGAAGGCTAGCGGCGGTGCGATCCACTTCGCACTTTCCGGAATTTTCATTGGTTGAACCAAACCTACAAAAAAAGTGGATGACTAGGACGCACGCGCGACGCACGCATGCTAGGATATTGTCTTCTGCATGATCGGTTTCCACTTTGCGACTGCCGCGTCAATGGACATTTTCCTGAAGAGTATGTCTTGAAGCATGTCCGTGAGTACCAGGCTTTGGACAATCTTGGGGGAGTTGATATTCACGACTCCTGAATCCATTAGCTCCTCACGAGCAGCCCCAACAACGACATCAAGGTAGTATTCGAGTTGAGGCTTCATGTCTTGGACCGCTGGGACGCTCTGGTACTCCTTCATATTGAAGACTACCGGCGAGGCAGGAGTCTGCCACAGAGGATCTTTGAGTACCCATCTAATGTAGTTCTCTGGCTTGTAGAACCATTTGATGAACTCCTTGCACTCTACGTAATTGCGTGTAGTCTTGATGACGACCCACCCATTTACACTGCCACGACATGCAGGACTCTTTCCGTGAGGTCCTGTTGGAACGATGAAGAGGCCTGTATTCTTCCCTAGCTCAGGATCCGCTTGATAGATTGCTGACTCTGCAGCGAGACTGGCCCTTACGAGCATGGCGCACTTTCCCTTGATATAGGCCTCGTCAGCTACTGCAGATGCCCACTCTGCCATTCCTGGGGGGCCGTAGGAGGATACCTCGCTCCAGTATTGCAACGCTTCTTTGAAGTTTGGAGTGTCTATGGCCACATTGCCTTTGGCATCAAGCAGACTAGCATCGTTTGACCAGGCCCAGGACAGGAAGTAGGAGCCAGCGAAATAGTCTCTCGCCATCACTTGGGAGACCCCCCACAGGTCTATCTTACCGTCTCCATCAGTGTCTCTAGTGAGTGTCTTTGCCGCCTTTACTATGTCATCCCAACTCCGAGGTGGGGCTTGGAGGCCATACTTGGAGAAAAGATCTTTTCGATACAGCACATGAACTGCCGAGTTGTGTGTTGGGATGAACCAGTACTGATTGTTGATGTACTGTGCATCCAGCATGCCCGGGTAGAAGAACTTCTTACCGCCTATCTCATCGACTAAGTCAGTCACAGGTTGCAGTAGGTTTTCACCCATTAGTGTCCAGCCCTGGGTAGATGCAGTGAGCATCATATCAGGCTCCTTTCCTGCCGCCTTTTCGGCCATGAACGTCTTCAGCTGATCGCCCCAACTGGTGACATAGTAGACTATGTCTATCTCTGGGTGCAGCTTCTCGTATTCCTGCTCAAAGACCCCCATCTGCTTGGTGAGCTCTGGAGGAGTGTACGCGCTCAGGATTCTGAGTACTTTCTTCTCCTTCGGAGTAGTGACATTGAAGTAGGCATAGAGTCCAGATGCCGCGATCACTATGATGACAATCGCTGCAAAAATGAACCGCCTTGTACTATAGAATTTCGACATTTTTTTCCACTATGGTAAGAGTATCTTGGATGAGTATATATGTGTTAGCACCGACGGTGTCGGATAACTCTTTTGAGTGAATCTATCTCTCCCTCTGTCCTAGTTTTGTTAGAGGTTGGCTGTTAGTGCGATGAAGGCGTTGTATAGGTTGGCTTTAACCATCAGTTCCCTGATCATATTATCCGTTTTCTTTGCGCAGACATATTCTCCAAACGTTCGTTTGTAGGATGAGAAGACTGTTTCAGCCATCCATCGCCTTCCATAGTTATGATGATGTTTCCAAGCTTCCGGATCCTGCAGGTATTCTTGGGCTACAAGCTTCCTGGGCATGCATCCATTAGCCTTGGTGGAAGAGTTCTTGCGCACTTTGATGGCGGGCTCAATCTCTTTTGTGTCGAGATAACGGAAGTTGCTTTTTGTGTCGTATGCGCCATCGCCGATTGTCTTGGTGATCTTGCCTTTCTTGGAGGCTTCTTCAACCAGTGGCTGGAGCATTTGTCCATCGCCTACCTTCTCATCTGTCACCTTTAACGCCAGAATCGTCTTCTTTTTCACGTCTACGGCGATGTGGATCTTCAAGTACCCACGTCTCACCTTCCATTTGTGACGTATCCAGTCGCCCCGGTTCGCCACCTTGATGCCTGACGCGTCTAACGCTATGACTAAATCCTCATTCGAGTCTACAAGCGTCTGGTCAAGTTTGACTGGAAGCTTCTCTGCTCTCCATTGAATGCTTGAATGATCTGGAGGCTTCAACCCCTTCACGTATCTGGCTAAGGCTTTGGTGAATCCTTCCAGCTGCCTGTAAGGCAGATGCAGGTAAACATACATGAACAGAAGAAGCCGAATGAAACTGTCTGGATAACGAAACCTGGCTCCTTCCTTACCCTTATTCATGCTCTGAAGCTCATCCTCCCAACCCTTCACAAAATCCAAGTCGAGCAGAAGCTCTCCACACCTCACCAGAGCCTCGTTAATCCGCTTCCAGTCACGCTTAGGCATAGCCCCAGATGCAAGTCTAGGTTGGCCAAGAAGCTAATCTGAAGAAACCAGACAAAATCACCCATTATCTAACCCAGAAATATACAGTTATTCGACACAGCAGCGTTGGCTGGTTGTTGCCTTGTTCTAGCTTTGCCTGAAATTGATTGAGCGTATCCGTAGAAACGTTAAGCTTCAACAAAATAATCCAAGAATAGATTTAATCTTTCCAGAAATAACTGCGCCACGTGGAACAGGAAAATACACATTTCCAGGCCAAAAACACAATAAACCCAAGCGCACGCTGACATTTTTCTGGTGGACATAATTGTGTTTGAGCTACTTTTCTATCACATACAGATCTCTGTCAAAACAAGTTAGAAATTGGACTCCATCTTGCGTGATCTTTACGGCGTCTTCAATCATTGGTCCTCCCCATCCCACTTCATAGTATGGAGCTTCAAAGCAGATCACCATTCCTTCTTCAAGAGGAGTTTCATCTTTTGGGCCGATCAATGGGGGATCGTAGCCCTCAATGCCCCATCCATGACCAGTGTGGTGGCGGGCATAGTGCTGGAGACCACTCGCTCTCACGGTCTGCGTCGCTGCATTGAATATGGTTGATGCTTTCACACCTGGTTTTGCCATATCGATCGCCTTCTGCTCGCCAGCCAGGAGCGCGTTGTAGTATTTCTTGAGTTTCTCCTCAGGTTTATTGAGGACCGCAGTTCGTCCTGTGTCACAAGCGTATCCCATGTAGCTACATCCGCCATCAAGACGAATGATGTCTCCATCTTCTAGTTTGTAGTCTGAAGGAGATGCTATGTCTGGAAACGCCGTTCGTCGCCCGAATCCGATAGGTGCCCCATACATTCCCAGCTTGGATACAATGTTTCCACCCTCCGAGATCACTGCGTGATGATAGCTCTGAGAGAATTCTCGTTCAGTTATTCCTTCATGAGCTTGTTCTAGAGCAGTTCCCCATGATTTCTCAGTTATTCTCAGAGCCTCTTGAATTCGTTGTATTTCCGCATCGGTCTTGACCGTACGAATCTTTTGAAGGATGTGTTGAGCAGGAACGGGATCAATTCTCGGCAGGCTCTTCTTGATCCCCTGCCAGATTGGACTTCCATAGGGCAGATTGGACTCATCTATTCCGATATTTCCCCTAGTGATTCCCCGTTCGCTCAGAAGCGTTGTCAGTATGGAAATTGGATCTGCTTCCCTTGTCTTCTCCCAAGATTCTTGGGCCTTCACTAGATTTCGTTCGTGCTCAGTCAAAGGTTCTTTCGCCCAACGAGTCATCACATAGAACTCTCCGTAGTATCGAACATCTCTTATCCATGGAATAGACATCAGCGCGATAGGTGTGGGTGCAGATATTGGAGCCACTACCGCTGGCTCTTTGTCGTGTTCTCGAGGCAGCAAGGTGAAGCATCTTCCAAACGGGCACAGGTCGCTCGTGTAGAACACGTTGGCAGGTGAACTTGCAATCAGAGCTTCAAGGTTGTACTCCGTCAGCGTCCTGTCTGCTCTTTCCCTGTTCAAGAGCATCTTGATTCACCATACTACCGTCAGTGCTTGTTTGTGAAACTCATGTAGCTTCTTGACAAACATGCGCCTATCAGGTGACATAGTGCTGTTCTGTCAGGTATCTGTCTCCGCTGTCTGGTAGCACTGTCACCACTGTCTTGCCCTTTCCTAGTTCTTTTGCCTGTTCCAATGCGATGAGGATATTTGCACCAGATGACACGCCAGCGAACAGTCCTTCTTCCTTCCAAAGTCGACGTGTCATATTCACCGCGTCTTCGTCTGAGACTCGCACAATCTTGTCTATCAGACCGGCCTTCTCAGTCATGTCGGAGATTATTCCTCCTTGTATCTCACTCCTTGGATAGGGTTTGCCAGGAGTGATCATGGCTTTGGAACTTGCAGGTTGTATTCCCACGATTCTGACGTGGGGCAGAGCTTTTCTCAACACTTCTGAAATACCTACAAGTGTCCCCCCTGTCCCGATCGAAGCAACAAAGGCGGCTATTCTGCCTTTGAGCTGAGAAAGAATCTCTTTCCCAGTTTCATTGTGGGCCTTGATATTGTAAGGGTTACTGAATTGTCGCGCCCACCAGACATCTGACCGGCTCTTCTCGAGATCGAGACACATTCTTCTTCCAGGAACTTCTATCTCCGCGCCAGCAGTACTGCTATCTTTCAATCCTTCGATTTCCTCTGAAGTTATGAGCCTCACTTCAGCTCCATAATTCTTCATGAGTCTGGCCTTCTCTTCTCCCATGCTTCTGGGTCTCGTCTCATAGATCAAGACCTTGTATCCTTTCAGAGTGCCTACGAAGGAGAGAGCCGTCCCAGTATTTCCGGTGCTGGACTCAACTATCTTGTAGCCCGGCTTCAGATGCCCCTCTCTCTCAGCCCGCTCAATCATGTGCAAAGCTATCCTGTCCTTCAGACTACCACTTGGATTCAAATACTCCAATTTGGCGTAGACGCTTGCATCGGTAGGCCTTGTGAGTCTGTTAATCTTGACAATTGATGTGTTCCCAATCAGATTCAGAATATCCTTTGCTACTATCATTTTGAGCCACGTATGACTAACGGGCGTGTGTGAAGTCTTAAAGCTTTGGCACAGATTTCCCTTTGTCGTCGATCCGCTTTCAGGAAACAGAAACGGGCCGCAGGAGAACCCGCTGTCAAGGGCACGGACTTGACTCACGTCTTCTCAGGCTTTCACCAGTAGTCACGTGCAGACGCATATCATGCGACTAGTCCCACTCACACGAGTGACTGGACGAAGCGCGTCGGCCGGCCGACAGAAGCCCACCTAGAAAATGCTTTTTCCTTAGAGCACCTACCTAGCTAGGAGAGCTATCTTGCGAAACTTGACTCAGCAGGAACTGGACACAATACTCCCTCACATACGTGATTTCTACAAAAGCGTGAAACTGAGCTTGGCAATAGTGAGAGGAAAGGAAGAGTGGCAACCCGTATACTTCTTAGCAGAATACGACTATCTACCGCCACAAGGATCATTCAAGGTGGTGTTTGACACACCCCAATTCCAAGTCTTGTCAGGAAACATACCTACAACTCAATGGGAATGTTACAACAAAGTCATCCTCAATGGCGGCGAATTCTCAATTTCTCTTGAATATGAGGGTTCGCTGACAATAGCCTTCACGAAATGGCCACAGGACGGCCCTTACTTCGAAACTGGTTATGAGGCTCGGTCAGCATGGAAACGTCCTTGGCCGTGTGTTCTGACCAATTTTCATGGTGGAAATCAGGTTATCGACAATAGTCTTTGGACGTTAATGAGGAACGCAGCAATCACTTACGAAGTGCCCTACTCCTCTGTTTCTGAGGCAGTCAGCGACATCCTTCGCATAAGCGAAGATAGACTAGAATTCAAAGCAAGTCAGATGGTGCATGGTTCCGTTCTTCTTCCAATCTTTGCTTCCTTTGAAACAGCGAGATATGTTCAAGACCAACAGAAGCTTCACTTGAGCGCTACCTTACTCCATCATTCGAAAGTAGATCCTGAAACGCTATACGTCAGCGCTAGAGTCGAGACACGTGAACAGAAGCCTGAAAGGTTACCAAGGAAGTCTCTGACGGGCATGAAAATAGCCGCTCCTGAGAAGGAGCATTGTAGATCTGAGTGGAGATCGCCAGTCGAGACTGGAGTTTGCTCCGTTCGTCACACGTATTTCTATCTTGTTCACGAGGCGACTAAGAGCTTTCGTCTCCTGATAGATGAGGCCCATTTGGGATTTGTCCCTGAGCTGACAACTAAGTCTGAGATTGAAAGGTTGATGAAGGAACCGCCCTCGGGTGCGACCAACAGGAGAAGGTTGGACTATGCTATGAAGATTAGGAAAGGCATTCTTGAGAAACAGGGAAAGGAGTTCGAGGAGGCAATGTTCATGCTGCTGTGTCGCATGGGCTTCGATGTTGCATGGGAAAACGAGAACAGCCCGTTTGATATTTTGGCAGTGAGCCCAAACGGATGCTTGGTCGTGGAGTGTAAGTCGAAGCCACCTGCCGCAGCTATGGCAGAGGAGCTTAGAGATCTCGCTCGATCCTATACGAATGAAAACAATCCTCATGTCACGCCAGTTCTTGCCACGAATCTAGTCAAGTTGAGCGATCTCGACAGAGACTTGATGCAAGTGTGGCAACGCAACGAAATCTGTATGTTGACAAGAGATCGACTCGAACATCTTCTAGACGCTGTAGATGATGAATCCTTGGGCAGAAGTGAGCGATACTTGCGGCAGTATTTCGCATGGTAACTAGAGAAGATCTTTTGCGAGACTCAGGAAACCTATTGATCTTGAAGAGCCGAACTTGTCAGATCTGAAGATTTCTCTGATTCGGATATTTCTTTCTTAATGAGTTCCTTGATTGCCAAGCTGAGCATTCTTGTTTGGGCTTGCTCTCGATCGTCAGGTGTTGCATAGGCCCGATGGGGCTCGGCGAACTCACTTTGAACCAATACTCTTTCTGGCTCAAGACCCAAACCTCTAGCGAATGCCTTCAATGCTTCGAGCTCCCAGCCTTTCTGTTTTGGAGCAATGGAAAGGCCTGCGGTAGCGTAGATGTTGCGAAGAAACTCTATTCCTTTGGATTGAATGTCATGATAAGTGTCAACTGTGTGGCTCATCATGTAGTCGATGTAGTCAGGTTGAACACCTAGAGCCATCAATTGAGTCTTGAAGTATTTTCGCAAGGAATGAACCCTGAGATCGTAACCCCCATTGGGGCCGGCCGTAAACTGAAGTCGTTCATATTCCTCTTTCTGATGACGCTATCAGCAGCAGCATTGTTTCTTTCAAATAACCTCACTTCGATTTGACCAGGATTCTTCTGATTCTTTATCCAGAAGACAAAGTCAGCAGATAATATTGAACAGAACTCCATAATAGCAGGCCCGCAGGGACTTGAACCGCTAGCGGAGAATTTCTCGGATTCGGGAAAACAGGCTTCCTGAGTATCGCTACTTTGGCTTTCCGAAGTCTCTCCAGATACGTAGCTCTCGGCCAGCCATTGATTTGACTTCTACTAGATCCTCAGATGGGATTCCTGTCTTCTGTGACACCAGACCTACGTCCATTTTGCTTAGCTCTTCCAAGTCACCTATCCCAATTCTCTCCAGAAGAACTCGATGCCTGCCCCAGATCGCAAGTGCTTGACGGGTCCTATTCCCAGGGCCGACAAACCGTATCATTTCTGGAGATAGCGGTTCCGCATTGTATAGATTCTTCCTCATCACATTCCATAGTTCCTTCATCAGCCTGGTGATTTCAAGGTCTTGCTTCTTGATCTCTTCTTCAGTCTGTGGCGTCGTTAGATAGATTCTGGTGATAGAATTGAAGTATTCAATAACTTCCGGTGATGCTGCCATAAGAGAACCTGTCTGGGTCGCACGAACCTTGCGCCAGTTTATGTCGCTAATGAAACCAAAACCATAATCATTGATATCATTCAGCGTGCCCCAGATCCCATCATAGGCTGCTTGTTTGCGCTGAAATCGTTCTCTTCCGGCACGTATGTCCAGTTCCTGTCTGACTCGCGAGTGGTGAATCCATAACAATACGTATGCCGAGATGACTGCCGGGATTATCACCCCTACACTCGCAATTAGCGTATCTAGGAAGGTCTTGAGCAATAGGTCCCATTGAATCAAAGTACAGTCACTTGTCTAGACTTGTGGAATTCCAATATATGCCTCTTCCCGTTGCCACATCGATCTAGATTGTCTTTTTTGACTGCCATGTCGATAGAGCCCAAACCCGCAACAACGGCAATAAAGCTTTATGGTGTCACTCTACGGCCGGCCGGTTCACCACTCATAGTTACTAAGGTAGATCAAGCTGGAATTCCCCGAAACTGGAAGATTCACCGCTAGCGGTGTGAGACCCGGCGGCCGCATTCCGGACATACGAACAAGGTTAGGTTCCTGCTTTGGTGGCTTGTTCGATTTGGGCGATGAGTTCTTGCAGCTCTTGGTCCCGTGTTTCTTCGAGTAGGCTGATCGCGGAAGGAAGGACATGCTGCAGCTGCTTCAGGAAATCCATTCTTGATTCCGGCTGGCACGTCTTGAGGATTCTGACGAGGCACTGGAGTTCGTCTTTGACGATGGTGATCTAGATCCTCTGCAAGGTGACATTCTGGAAGATTACAGGTTTCGCGGCGCCTTGCTTCAGGTAGCTCTCGAGAGAAGCCTGATCCTTGTTTTTGCGCAGCCAGTCTTCCAGGGCTTGGCGGGCGGCCTCCTGCTCCTTAATCCGGCCGGCCCAGGAGATCGGAATGGAAGAAATCTGGAAGATGTCTCTCCAAGAACAACGCAAATAGATCATTCAGATGGGAATCTCATCTGAGTCTTCCCGATCTTCTGAAGGGTCACTGCTTACTTGTGTTTCTGTGATTCTGCTTGGGGGTTGACGTTCAGGAAGCTGGGAGTATCCTCCCTCACTTGTTCGATACACAGCTAGCCTTCCGACTGTCTCCCAGCTACTGCCTGTTGAATGACGTATCTGAACGGTCAGCACTTCAGCGTTGGGATCTTTCTTTCCCGACCATACAGCCATGGTGAGGAAGTCTCCGTTCGGGAGACGATTCGAGAATCGAGCTTTGGGTTGCGGTTTTTCCAACTGTTCTCATCTCTCTAGATGTGTGTCAGGTTTGATATGCGGGTCATTCTCTTGTCTTTTTTCTCGCGATCATATCCTTGTTTCTCCCAAAAATCCAGTATCTGTAGCCGCCATGCTCTAGTTGTCCACCAGCCTTCTGAATCTCTGTGAAAAGCTCCATTGCTTCCAACATATTCACCGACTCACCTGTTCCATTCCCCCAAGGCTTCCAATCGATAGCTTCAACTTTCAACTCTACTTTCGGTTCAGATACAGTTTTGGCCTGGGCTTGTTTTTCTGTCCTCACTGGCCTCTTGTCGGAAGGCTGTTCTGGCATTGGAGTCAACGTGATCTGTAGTTTTTCGCCGCACTTTGGGCATATGACAGTCACTTCACTCATAGATGTTCTCTCCGTGTGATACGTAGTGTGTTTGGCGCAAAGGCTTTTCAGGTGATCGGTAGATTGCGTTAGTGGTGTGCCGTGCTTGGAGTCTAGGCTTGCGGATTTCCTAAAGTCCGGTAAGGATTGGGAGAGGAAGCCGACGACTGTTCCAGGTGTGTTCGTGTTGAGGATGCCTCCGTTTAGAGGTATCCCTGCAAGGTTGGCTGTGGAGTTGAATCCAGTGGATGACGCAGGCAGGCCGACAAAGAAGAGAGGAATCTTGTTGAGGTCTTCTGGGGAGCTGGCTGAGTACAAGAAGCTGCTTCAAGATGAGAAGCTGGATACGCTGCTCAAGAACATTGATGCGTTAAGTCCGAAACCAGTGAAGAAAGAGGAAGCTAAGTCGGACGTTATAGAGATCTAGTCAACCAATGTCGCTTGCTGAACGCGTATCGCAGAAGCATGTTGAGGCATCTCTTGTTTGGCCTGGCAGGGTTGAGGCTAGGCTTTACCAGCAGACCATAGCTGAAAATGCCTGTTGTAAGAACACGCTCGTAGTGTTGCGCGCGCGCAATGAAACGCCTAAAGTCATAGGCAGTACCGAAACTACGGGAGATATTGACGTGCCAAACACGCTGGCTCCAATATACTGCGCAATGAGATTTCCAAGGAGGTAGCCTAAGAGTCCCCCGACAATGCCCACTATTATGGACTCAACGACGAATATTGATGCTATCTTCGTGTTTTCGGCCCCGATCGACTTCATTAATCCAATCTCTTTTCTCCGTTCAACGACGGTTGTGGTCATCATGACGCATAACCCGGATGCTCCAAGAACTGCGATGGCTATCAGAACCATTAGTTGTCCGAGTTGACCCATTATCTGCGCTTCTGCCGTAACCAGCTGCTTTACGGACTTCGCCTGGACGTAGGGGAGTTTGATCTCTATCTCTTGGGCTATGAGTTCTGCGGGGCAGCTGATGCAGCGCGCGCGCTAGACGGAATGTCATTCAGCCAACGCATCTGCGTCGAAGGAGTTCTTGATGCAGTCTCATAGCGCGGGCGACCTACGATAATCACATCTGCTGGCATTTTATCGTAGGAAAAATGGCGTTCTCGGACGATAAACGTTATAAGGCTACGAAAACTGTATGTTTGAGGCCTGAAGGAGTTGTGGGGCCATACTGGTCACTAATGACGAGGTAATGCGTATTGGAGCGTAGATTTGACGGTTGCTACACGGCGATCGTAACCCCTATGAATAGAGACCTTAGCATCGACTACGAAGGATTGAAGCGCCTGGTCGATTTTCAGGCCGAAGAAGGTGTGAGCGGGATTGTAGCTGTCGGAACGACAGGCGAGAGCCCCACATTGAACTGGGAGGAACATAACAAGGTTCTCGCCACGGTGCATGAAAACATCAATGGCGGACGCCTCACCATAGGAGGAACAGGCAGTAACTCCACATGGGAGGCTC